>VOFC01002386.1_pt1 | contig 18109 bp, 30 predicted proteins | sample 5384161 | NCBI WGS metagenome assembly VOFC01 (sample SAMN12384722, study PRJNA508395) | human gut metagenome | isolation source: healthy gut B | host: Homo sapiens
TCTGTCTTATGAGGATCATCTGGATAAACCGCAATCCCAATAGGCTTATTTACAACAAGAATCAGATCGTCCTCATATACAATATCTATATCCTGAAAGTCAGGTGCATATGTTCCATCATCATGTTCATAAGCAAGAACATCTAATACATCATTTGTATGAAGTATAGGATTCATACTAAATACATGATTTACTTTATAGTCTTTATTCTGTTTTAATAAATGAATTGTTTTGCGTGATAAATGCAGATGCCCTACAAATCAGATAAAGGACGATTTTCATATTCTTCATCAATAGTGATAAGAAGATGCTGTCCCTGCTTCTTTATTCTCATGGACGATATACAGTGACTTTGATATCAATAGTGACATCAAGTGCTTCTAATGTATCAAGAACATCACGCTTTTCTTTCTTGATATGATAATAATGTGGTGTCATCTTTAAAAGATTTAATGCATCTTCACGATTCTTAATAGAAATAGTCTTTTTAAAATCATGACTCTCTAATACATTAAATGGAAGACGGATATACTTATCAGACTTAGTCCTTACTTCATCATAAATCAAATGTTTAATTTCAATTAAATGATCTCTATTGGCAGTTACATGGATAATATAACCATCCTCTTTAATACATCTAGCAAGTTCTTCCTGATTCACTACAGTGAACATTGCGGTAATAACATCCATAGAATGATCAAGTACTGGAATATTCTTAGAATTACCTACAATCCAGTGAATAGACTTATCATACTGTGTAGCCATTCTTACTGACCAACTTAGAAATGTCTAAACCACAATAAGTATTCTCATCACCAAGAATCTGTTTCATACGATATGTATAATAGCCTTCACCACAACCTAGATCAGGATATTTAAAGGACCTTCCTTCTTCTTGATTTCATTTACTACTTCAAAAAGAATAGGATCATAATAACCCTTATCAAGATAAGCTTTCTCGCAATCAATGATTCTTTAGAATCACCTGGATTATTAGATGCCTTATCAGGATTTAAAAGTAGATTCATATACCCTTGACGGGCAATATCATAACAATGGTTATTAATGCATTTACATGTTTTACCTTCAATTTCTAAAGGTTCATGACATTTAGGACATGCAAGTATACTCATTTTATTTACCTCGTTTCTATTACTTATTCGCAATGATATAATAGCATACTTTACTTGAAAGTTGTAAAATTAATATGAAAGAGAGGAATAACATGAACATAAAAAAAGCTTTTTCTAACAGTCTTCTTTCACTTCTCTATAAGAAGCCGCTTTCTAAAATCACCATAGGAGGGAACTATAAGTAACTGAATATATCGACCATTGTGTTTGATCGTGTTTAAATATACTCATAAAGTGTTAAAATGAACACATCAAATATCTAAAATTATAAACCATTTTGCTGAACTTTTAGGCGTATCTGTTAAGATATTATACCGTTGAGATAGAGAAGAAACTTTAAAGGCAAACCGAACCTAACCTAACTAATAAGTATTTACTAAATAAAGTTGCATTTTTAAGATAGTTTGTAATGCAAAAGAATTATTTGAAACTTCATGTATTCTCCTGCAGGTTGTAAAAGGGCTTCGTAAGTATAAAAAACTGATAGAAAGGGATGAGGAAATTGCTGAAGAGCTTCAAGACGGAAATAAATCCAACAGAGGAGCAGAAAGTCAAGATTCGTAAAACAATAGGTACTTGCAGATTTATCTATAACTTCTATCTTGCTCATAATAAGGAGCTTCATGAAAATGGGGAAAAGTTTATGAGCGGCGACCAGTTTAGAGTATGGCTTAACAATGAATATCTTCCTAGCCATCCAGAATGTTCCTGGATCGAGGAAGCTTATTCAAAATCGGTAACACAGGCAGTAAATGACGGACAGAATGCATTTAAAAGATTCTTTAATCACAAGAGTGCCTTTCCAAAATTTAAGAAGAAAGGCAGATCTGATGTGAAAATGTATTTTGTAAGGAATAATCCAAAAGATTGTTGTTGTGAAAGACACAGAATCAAGATTCCGTCACTTGGATGGGTACGCATCAAAGAGAAAGGATATATTCCAACTACAAAAGATGGATACGTAATTAAGAGCGGTCATGTCTCAATAAAGGCTGACAGATACTATGTTTCAGTTCTTGTAGAAATCCCAGATAAAAGGACAGCCAGTCATTCCAGTAAAGGGATTGGCATTGACCTTGGATTAAAGGACTTTGCGATTGTCTCTAATGGCAAGACTTATAAGAATATCAATAAATCTGCAAAATTAAAGAAGCTTGAAAAAAAGCTTATTCGAGAACAGAGAAGTCTTTCTCGAAAGTATGAAAATCTAAAGAAAGGAGGTCCACTCAAAAAAAAGAAATATACAAAAACAGAGGCTTAAGATACAGAAACTTCATCATAGAATTGACAATATTCGTACTGATTACATCAATAAGACAATCGCAGAGATAGTGAAAACCAAGCCATCTCATATAACGATTGAAGATCTAAACGATCAGGAATGATGAAGAACAAGCATCTTTCAAAGGCAGTTGCTTCGCAGAAGTTTTATGAATTTAAAACAAAGCTTCAAGCTAAATGCAAGGAGAACGGAATCGAACTTCGTGTAGTAGACAGATGGTATCCATCATCTAGAACATGTCATTCTTTGCAAAAATATCAAAAAAGATTTAAAGCTTTCAGATAGAGTTTTCAGATGTGACTGTGGTTATATCGAAGACAGAGATTTCAATGTCGCACTAAATCTGAGAGATGCTACAACTTACGAAGTTGCATAAACAAACGCAAACGTAGGTATGTACCGAAGGCTATTTCGGGAATTTACGACTATGAAGTGTACATGAACTTGTGAGTAGATATGATTTCGGTCAATCGAAAGCATACACAATAAAATAGTAAGTAATGTTCGTGAGAACTTACATTATCTCTATGTGAGTATATTTAATCACATTTTGAGTGACAGACTTACTAGAGGATACTGAACTCTCAAGACAGACATTTTATAATCATTTTCTAGATAAGAATGATCTTATTGCCTATGTATATGATACAGTGATTGTGAATGAGTTTGATGAAGATATGTCTATTGACTTTAAATCATCACTCACTCAGACATTAAACAGCTTAAAAAAAATATGAAACATTTATTGAACAAGCCTGTTTAATAGATGGACAGAATTCATTGAAAGAGCATATGCTTCACCATTGTATAGCGTTTGATTTAAAAATGGCATGAACACTGTATAGGAGAACCATTATCCAAAGAACTTAAATTTGCGACACTCTACCATACCAATGCCTCTCATAGTATGGTCCTTCAATGGATTCTAGATGGTATGAAAGAACCAGTAGATGAACTTGTAGACAACATCAATCATATGCGTTACTTAGGTTTAAAGGATTTATTGAAAGATCGTTCTCCATATAGATAATTTCCGCTATTTGTCTACTTATGGATAGAAGTACTTTTTTGTCTTTCGCTATTTATTCTTATATATATTATGATAAGTCCAGGAGGAATTATTATGAAATATACACAGATTGGTTCATTAAAGGTTTCTAAGGTTTGTTTAGGATGTATGGGATTTGGAGATGCATCTCAAGGTATGCATTCCTGGACATTACCTTATGAAGACTCTAAAAGATTATTTTCCATGCTTTAGAATCAGGCATTAACTTTTTTTGATACAGCGATGGCTTATCAATCAGGAACAAGTGAAGAATACTTAGGACGTGCTATTAAAGAATATGGACATCGTGAAGATGTTATTATTGCGACTAAGTATACACCTAAGAGTGATGATTCTATTGATTCAAGAACATATTTAACTGAGTGTTTGAATAACAGTTTAAGAAGACTACAGACTGATTATATTGATCTCTATATTATGCATATGTGGGATTATCAAACACCTATTGAAGAAACATTAGAGATACTCAATGACCTCATTAAAGAAGGTAAAATCAAAGAAATAGGTATTTCCAACTGTTTTGCATATCAATTAGCAATGGCCAACACTATTGCGAAAGAAAGAGGCTTACAAGGGTTTGTAAGTGTTCAGGGGCACTATAATCTGATCTTTAGAGAAGAAGAAAGAGAAATGAAGCGTTATTGTGATGAACAAGGTATTGCGATGACACCATATAGTGCACTTGCATCAGGACGTCTCGCAAAGCATCCTGGAGAAACATCACAAAGACTTGAAAAAGATAAATATGCGAAAGGTAAATATGATGCATCAAGTGATTTAGATTTAAAAATCATTCAACGTGTAGAAGAACTTGCATCAAAGCATCATGTTTCTATGAGTGAAGTATCATTATCCTGGTTGATGTCTAAAGTAGCATCACCAGTTGTAGGGGCGACTAAACTTAAACATGTTGATACAGCTGTATTTGCGACAGAGCTTGAATTAAGCGAAGAAGAAAAACAATATCTAGAAGAACCATATCAGCCACATCCACTCGTAGGTGTCATGGCAACGAATACTAAATAGTCACATTATTTGTGACTATTTTTGTGTTCTATAGTATAATAAATGAGATGAAGGAGGAGTACTTATGGGACTATTTTCTAGAAAATCAAAGGTGGATTATGACCTTGTATTTAGAGAACAATATAAATCATTAAATCGTGTTCATCAGCAGGCCCGTGATGAATTAGATTACAAAGTAAAAGAATCATTAATGGAGGTTGTAGTAGAAAAATATCGTGAACTATTAGAACTCATTGATAAAGGGGCTAAACAAGATCCTAAACATTTTGAAGCATTAAAAAGAATGCAGAAGATGAATTACAAACTATTAAGAATATTAATGAAGATGCATAGAGGAGAAAAATATGAAGTTATATAAAAAAGGTGATGACTCCTCTTATACATTGGGTGTCTTTCCTACAATAGAATTATTAGAACATAAACCAGATATTGTGAAAAGAGTGGTTGTACACTCTTCAATAGAAGAAAACAGAGGATATCCTAAAATCAAGGAATTATGTGCATTGCATCATATTCCTATTGATGTTCATGATGCGACAATTAATAAGCTTTCACCAAAGTCTAATTGTTATGCGATTGGGGTATTTAAAACATTCTATGAACCCTTACAGAAGGGGAATCATATTGTATTAGTGAATCCTATGGATATGGGTAATATGGGTACAATTATGCGTACAATGTTAGGATTTGGTTATCAGGACTTAGCTATTATTCGTCCAGCAGTCGATATCTTTAATCCTCATGTTGTTCGTTCTTCTATGGGTGCATTATTCTCTTTACGTATTCATTATTATGAAAGTATTGATGAGTATCTTAAAGAGTTTTGGTGATCATCAATGTTATCCATTTATGTTGAAGGGTGCTAAGAATATTCATCAGCTGAAACCTGTGACACCTCATTCACTGATCTTTTGGAAATGAATCATCAGGACTTGATGATATCTATATGACATATGGACAAAGCGTCTTTATTCCTCATACGAATGCGATTGATTCACTTAACTTAGCACAGTCTGTCGGTATTGGTTTATTCCACTTCTCACAGGAGGCATTTAATAAGCAGGAGGTGCTACGATGAAGTATGATTTTGATACAGTCTATGATAGACATCATACAAACTGCGCAAAAATATGATTCCGGTCATACAGATGATCCTGATATGATTCCTATGTGGGTTGCAGATATGGATTTTAAGATATTACCAGATATTCCAGAAGCACTTTCTCTAAACGTGTGTCAGATGGTATTTATGGTTATAGTACAATCCCGGAAGAATACTTAGAAAGTGTTGTAGGATGGATGAAACGTAGACATGATTTCCATGTTGAAAAAGACTGGATTGTCCCTACGCCGGGTGTTGTCACTGCCTTTCATCTTGCAGTGGAAGCTTATACTAAAAAAAGATGAGAGTGTATTGGTTCTTACACCAGTTTATTATCCATTCTATCGTGCTATTAAAAACAATGGTAGACGTATGGTAAGAATGCCTCTTGATCAAAAGATAACCAATATACACTTGATTACAAAGCATTTGAAACTAAGATTATAGAAGAAAATGTCAAGATGATGATCTTCTGTAATCCACATAATCCAGTAGGTAAAGTATGGACAAAGAAGAACTAAAAACAATTGGAGATATCTGTAAAAAACATAACGTTTTTGTAGTATCGGATGAAATCCATATGGACTTTGTCTATGCGCCTCATAAGCATACCGCATTCTATGAAGTAGATCCTAGAATATAAGAACTTTTTTCAATTGTATTAACAGCGGCATCTAAGACATTCAACTTATTTTGCACTTCAGACTTCTCTGCAAACTATTATTGCGGATGAAAAAAAACTAAGAAACCAATTTAAGCAGGTGAAGATGAGTCATTCTATTTCTGATCCCTACAATATTAGGATTTATTGCGACAACAGTCGCTTATACTAAGGGTGATGAATGGGTTGATCAACTTCTAGATTATATTAAAAGGTAATATGGATTATCTTGATCACTTCCTTAAAACTGAATGTCCTGGTATATCTTTAATTGATGCACAAGGCTTATATCTTGCTTGGGTGGATATGAGAACACTTGGCATGAGTAATGAAGAACAGGAAGACTTCATGTTACATAAAGCACATCTTTGGTTAGATGAAGGTTATGTGTTTGGTGAAGAAGGATCGGTTTTTGAAAGATTTAACTTAGCATGTCCTAGAAGTACTTTAGAAAAAGCTTGTTTACAGTTAAAGAAAGCATTAGATGAAAAATCTGCATAGTTTAAGACTTCAGGGATATATCGATGATCTTCCATTAGATTGTGCTTGTGAATATACGAATCGACAATTAAAGAAGTTTCTTCATACAGATATTGCCTATCAACAGACACTTGCAATACGCTTATTAAATAAGCGTATTGGCTATCAAAAAGACTATCAGAAGCAGTTAAAAGAGATGCTTGATGATAATCCTGCTTATTATACAAAGCAGGAAATAGAAGGTTTTTAAGCCTGATAAATGAAAAAAGAAAATAAAGTAAAATAAAAACGTTTACATCATTTAATTTTTCTAGTAATAGACAAGAAAAAAGAGTATTATGGAAGTATAAAAGAAAAGGAGAGATAATATTATGGGATTAGTTTCCGCAACAGAAATGTTAAAAAAAGGCTAAAGCAGGCCATTATGGTGTTGGACAGTTCAACATCAATAACCTTGAATGGACAAAGTCTATTCTTTTTAGAAGCACAGGAATTAAATGCACCAGTAATCTTAGGTGTATCTGAAGGTCCGCAAAATATATGACAGGTTTCACAACTGTGCTGCTATGGTTAAAGCAATGGTAGAATCTTTAAATATCACTGTACCAGTAGCATTACACTTAGATCACGGTTCATATGAAGGTGCTAAAGGCAAAGCATTAGCGACTGGATTCACTTCAATCATGTTTGATGGTTCTCATTATGGAATCGAAGAAAACATCGAAAAAACAAAAGAAATCGTTGAATTATGTCATTCAAAAGGTGTTTCAGTAGAAGCAGAAGTTGGATCAATCGGTGGAGAAGAAGATGGTGTCATCGGTAAAGGTGAAGTAGCAGATCCAAAAGAATGTAAGATGATTGCTGACTTAGGAGTTGACTTCTTAGCTGCTGGTATCGGTAATATCCATGGTGTATACCCTGCAAACTGGGCTGGTTTACAGTTCGAAGCATTAGATGCTATCCAGAAAGAAACTGGTATCTTACCATTAGTTCTTCATGGTGGTTCAGGAATTCCTGATGAACAGGTTAAGAAAGCAATTGGCTTAGGTGTATCTAAGATCAACGTTAACACTGAATGTCAGTTATACTTCCAGAAAGCTACTAGAAAGTACATTGAAGAAGGTAAGGATCAGCAGGGTAAAGGTTATGACCCTCGTAAATTACTTGCTCCAGGTGCTCAGGCTATCAGAGACTGCGTAAAAAGACAGAATGGAAGTATTTGGTTGCATCGGTAAAGCTGCTGAATAATTCATTTAAGAGAGAAGCTTAGGCTTCTCTTTTTTTTATGCAAATAAAAAGATTCCTACCACAAATGGTAGGAATAACTATGTTAGTTCAGTAATCTAATTGATCATAATCAGTATAATATGTTGAGGATGCAAGTTTCTTATAATTATTTTTATTCATTTCGCATATTCTTTTATTTGAGATTGATCACTCTTATTTGATTTAGTCACAAGTACATCTGATTCACTTGATAGTCTATAGAAACGATATGCATCATTCTTTATCACAACAGTATAAGAAGGTGAGCCATAACGTGTTTTTACTTTCATCATACTTCTGTATACCATCAGGTAAGTGATCTATAAAATCAACATCCTTTAACTTGCTAGATATAGAAGCTGTTTTATAGAAAGAATAACCTTTCTTCTTTTTCTCCACTTACAGTAACTTCTGATAAATAAGAACTAGAACTAGGTACTACAAATACTGCAATAACTGCAATGACTAAACAAACAACAATACTTACAATAATCTTTTTTTGATTTCATAGGGTCTCCTTGTATTTATAATATACAAAAATTATAGACTATTATTAAAGTAACTCCAAATATGTTGCACTTGTGTATGTAATGTTTCTGATTATATATCATCCTTTCTTTGGTGTAACATATAGCTTATACAACTGTTGATCACTATTTCTTATTAGAATTCTAACATCAACTATCTGTTACATCAACGCTCAATTTCTATTAATCTTGACTTACCCTATAACCCCTAGTATACTAGGTATATGTAAAAAGGAGGAATAGATGATGATGATATCAACTAAAAGGACGTTATGCTTTTACGTGTCATGATTGATTTAGCACAGCATGATCGTTCTAAATATATACCATTAAAAGAAATAGCTCGCAAGACAGAATATCTCTGAAAAGTATCTAGAAATTATTATTAAATCTTTATCTAAAGAACACTTTGTAGAAGGTTTAAGAGGTAAAGGTGGAGGATACCGTTTAACACATGCTCCAGAAGACTATAGTGTTGCTTCTATTCTTAAGATTACTGAAGGAACATTAGCTCCTGTATCATGTTTAGCGGATGAATGTAATACATGTGAAAGAGCATCTTATTGTAATACATTACCTATGTGGACTGGTTTATATAATGTGATTACAGACTATTTAGAAGGTGTTTCTTTAAGTGATTTAGTACCTGCTTCATCAAATGGCGATGATTATGTCATATAATCATAAATAAAATCAATTAAATTTAGAAAATACGAAATATTCACAAAAAAAATAATATAAATATAGTTGACTAGTAGGTTTATCACTGCTATAATCCTATTAACCTATCAAACAAATAGGGTTAAGGAGGAAACATACATGTCTAATAAAAACTATCATTTCGAAACACTTGCATTACACGTAGGACAGGAAGAAGCTGATCCAGTAACTGACGCTCGTGCAGTACCTATCTATCAGACTTCATCTTACGTTTTTCATAACTCAGATCATGCGACTAGATTCGCATTACAGGATGCTGGTAATATCTATGGTCGTCTAACAAACCCAACTGAAGATGTATTCGAAAAAAAAAAATTGCGGCTTTAGAAGGTGGTGTAGCCGCCTTGGCAGTAGGTTCTGGTTTTTGCAGTGACATACGCAGTACAAAACTTAGTGGCTGCAGGTGACCATATTGTATCTGCAGAAAACATCTATGGTGGAACATTCAACCTATTCAAACATACATTTACTGATTATGGTATTGCTACTACATTCGTAGATGCATTAAATCCACAGGCATTTGAAGATGCTATTCAGGAAAACACAAAACTTGTTTATATTGAAACTTTAGGTAACCCAAATTCAGATGTTGTAGACATCGAAGCAATCGCAAAGATTGCACATAAACATGGTTTACCATTAGTTATTGATAACACATTTGGTACACCTTATTTAATTAGACCAATTGAACATGGTGCAGATGTTGTAGTACATTCAGCAACAAAATTCATTGGTGGACATGGTACTACTATTGGTGGTGTCATCGTTGATGCAGGTAAGTTTGACTGGGCGGCACATGCAGATAAATTTCCACAGCTTGTTGAACCAAACCCATCTTATCATGGTGTAAGCTTTGCGAAAGATGTAGGAGCAAAGCTGCTTATATTACAAGAGTAAGAGCTATTTTATTAAGAGACATGGGTGCTACTCTTTCACCAATTCATGCTTGGATCTTCTTACAGGGTCTAGAAACACTTTCATTACGTGTAGAAAGACAGGTGGAAAATACATTAAAGGTTGTAGGATACTTAAATAACCATCCACAGGTTGAATCTGTATCACATCCTTCAGTATCTACAGATCCATCTCAGCAGGCATTGTATAAGAAGTATTTCCCCTAACGGTGGTGGATCAATCTTTACATTCAACATCAAGGGTGATGCAAGAAAAGCAAAAAGATTTCATTGATAATTTACAGTTATTCTCATTACTTGCAAACGTTGCAGATGTGAAATCTTTAGTTATCCATCCAGCTTCTACTACACATGCAGAAATGAATGAAGAAGAATTAAAGCAGGTAGGTATCCAGCAGAATTCTATTCGATTATCTATTGGTACTGAACATATTGATGATATTATTGCAGACTTAGATCAGGCTTTTTGCTGCAGTAAAATAACAAATCAGGAGGAGAATTAACATGAGTAAGGTATACACTAGTGCTGACCAGTTAATTGGCCATACACCATTATTAGAATTAACACATTTAGAAAAGAAATATAACTTAGAAGCAAAGGTCATCGCAAAGGTTGAATACTTCAATCCCGCAGGAAGTGTTAAAGATAGAATTGCAAAGAATATGCTTGATGAAGCAGAAAAAAAGCAGGCAAAATCAATAAAGACACTGTATTAATTGAACCTACTTCAGGTAATACAGGTATTGGTTTAGCTTCTGTTCTTCGCCGCAAGAGGTTATCGTATTATTATTGTTATGCCAGAAACAATGTCTGTAGAAAGACGTACATTAATGAAAGCATATGGTGCTGAGCTTGTCTTAACAGACGGAACTAAGGGTATGAAGGGTGCTATTGCGAAAGCAAATGAACTTGCAGAAGGAATTGAAAACAGTTATATTCCAGGACAGTTCGTTAACCCAGCTAACCCACAGGCACACTATTTAACAACTGGACCAGAAATCTTTGAAGACTTAGATGGTCAGGTAGATTACTTTGTAGCTGGTGTAGGTACTGGTGGTACAGTGACTGGTGTAGGACAGTACTTAAAAAGATAAGAAACCAGACGTAAAAGTAGTTGCAGTAGAACCAGATTCATCTCCAGTACTATCTACTGGACAGGGTGGGCACATACATAAGATCCAGGGTATCGGTGCAGGTTTCGTACCTGATGTCTTAGATACACAGGTATATGATGAAATCATCCGTGTAACTAATGAAGATGCATTTGCGACTGGTAAAGAAATTGGTCATAATGAAGGTATCTTAGTAGGTATTTCTTCAGGTCTTTGCTGTTTATCTTTGCGATTGAACTTGAAAAGACCAGAAAATAAAGGAAAGACTATTGTAGCCTTACTACCGGATACAGGTGACCGTTATCTTTCTACTCCTTTATTCCAGGATTAATATAAAAGCCAAGGTTTAATCGCCTTGGCTTTTGTTTGCTTGTTCTATTATTTTATTCATTGCTTCTCTAATTACTTCAGATTGTTTAACACCTAGAGTATTGCAGGCATCTCTGAATGCATCTACAAACTCTGCAGGATAAGAACAACTAAGTTTTTTAATATGACTTTTCGCGTATTTTTTCTGTGCTTTATATTTGTCATCCATAATATGCACTCCTTATTTGATATTGATTGAGATGAGGGTAAGCATAATATTAATTAATAATAACCCGCATACAATCTTCTTTCCTGTTTCTGTCATAGTAATTCAACTCCTTTACAATAATCTATTACATTAAAATAGCCATATCAAGTATATTTATTTCTTTTTCAGAAAAATATAGTATATTCTCAATCTATATTATGACATTTAGAGGAGGAAGCAGATATGGAATATTTAGTTTTTGATGTTGGGGGGTACTGCGATTAAGTACGCTTTAATGAACGATGGAAATGCTGGAAAAGGGAAGCGTGCCTACACCACTTGATACACTAGAAAACTTCTTAGAAGTAATTAAGAGTATTTATCTAAAAAAACAGGCAGAATCCGGAAGTCTTTAGATGAACTCTATGAAAAATGCCTGTGCCTATCCCACAAATTAAGTTAGTACAATGTAAATACAACAATGATTCTAACCTAATCGGTGCACTTGCAAACTATAAGAAAGTATACTAAAAAGAGGCTCAAACGAGCCTCTTGTTTTTATTCTGCTGATTCAGCCACTGATTTCTTTAAATCTTCGATAGCAACTCTAATTCTTCTTAAAGTTTCTTCTTTACCAAGAATATGAGCGATTTCTACAAAGACCACCAGGAGTAAATGCCTTATTAGATAATGCAACACGGATAGGCCACATAATACGTCCATTCTTTAATTCATGGCTCTTAGCAATATCCATCATCATATTCATTAATCCTTCGTCATCATTATAATCTTCCCACTTTTCAAGTTCTGGTAAAGATAATTCTAATGCTTCTAAAGAGTTTTCAGGATTAGTCTTCATCTTCTTATGTTTATAGATAGATGCATCAAATGGTAGTGTTTCATTGACGAAGTCCATTAATTCTGGAATATCAGCTAATCTTTCAACACGTGGTCGTAATGCTTTAGAGATTTCTAATGTATTTACAGGAATAGTGATGAAGTCATAGTAAGGAGAAGCCACTTTGTGGAATTCTTCTAATGACATGTTTCTTAAATAAACACCGTTCATCCATTTTAACTTATCAATATCAAAGATAGCTGGAGCTTTAGAAATATGTTCAATGTTGAACTGTTCAATTAAATCATTTAATGAAAAGATTTCTTCATCAGCTGGAGACCATCCAAGTAATGCGATGTAGTTAAGGATAGCATCTTTTAAATAACCCTGTTTTGTTAAATCCTGGTAAGATGCATCACCATTTCTCTTAGATAACTTAGCATGTTCATCCTTCATTACTGGTGGTAAATGGATGTAAGTAGGTCTATCCCATCCATATGCATCATATAGAAGGTTATATTTAGGTGTAGAAGCTAAATATTCATTACCACGTACAACATGAGTAATACCCATTAAATGGTCATCTACAACGTTCGCAAAGTTATAAGTAGGGAATCCATCACTCTTAATTAAGATAGAATCATTTAAAGTAGTACAATCTACTTCAATATGACCATAGATTTCATCATCAAAAGTAGCCTTACCCTTATCAGGAATAGTCTGTCTAATAACATAAGGAACACCCTTTCGCAAGTTTTTCATCAATTTCTGCTTGATCGAGCATACGACAAAGGATCATAATCATTGTCAGCATCTTTATCACAGAAACAATAATGAGCACCGCCTAGCTCAATAAGCTTCTTAGCATATTCATGATAAATAGGAAGTCTTTCAGACTGGATATAAGGTCCACAATCTCCTGGCTTATCTGGTCCTTCATCCCAGTTAAGACCAGTTTCAGTTAAAATATCATAAATTAACTGAGTTGCACCTTCCACTTCACGGTTCTGGTCAGTATCTTCAATTCTTAAAATAAAGTCGCCACCCTGATGTTTAGCGATTAAATAACAGTATAAAGCTGTTCTTAAATTACCGATATGCATGTACCCTGTAGGGCTTGGTGCAAATCTTGTACGAATTTTTGTCATTTTTCTCTTTACATCTCCTAAAATATATGTATAATATAAATTGCTGTTGGGGTATAGCCAAGCGGTAAGGCAAAGAGACTCTGAATCTGCCATTTCACTGGTTCGAATCCAGTTACCCCAGCCATTTTTTTTGGGGTATAGCCAAGCGGTAAGGCAAAGCAGACTCTGAATCTGCCATTTCACTGGTTCGAACTAGTTACCCCAGCCATTTTTTTTATACAAACAAACAGTTTTAAAAAGAAAGCTTTTGCTTTTTTTTTTTATTCGCATAAAAAATGGTAGTCCGTAGGGGGTTCGAACCCCTGAATGCTTGGATGAGAACCAAGTGTGTTGACCACTTCACCAACGGACCATGTGGTCATAGTATATCATGTTTTTTTGTAAAAGTAAAATATTCTTTTATTTGAATACCCACATTCCACAGGTGATTATCAAAATAAGAAATGATAGTTTCAATTTTCTTGGCTTTTTATGTGTAAAAATGATTTCAATAATTGGATCGACCTGTTGATTATGGGTAATTAAATTCTTTTATTAAAAAGGATTATTTACTTTCTGTTTTCTTTGTGATTTTCAGTAAAATACTATATAATGAATTCGTCGAGATAAATACCAATATTTTGACTTTAACTTATTAACTATTTACTTAAAAGTTTTTTAATATATATACATAAATTTTAAATAACCTTAATGAAAGGATTGAATAGAAATGGCAGAAAAGTAATTGCTATTGAAGGTGGACATAAACTTAATGGAACAGTGACTATTTCAGGTGCGAAGAATGCAACTGTAGCGCTTATTCCTTCTATTGTATTATCAGATGAACCAGTTGAAATTTATAATGTACCAGAAATTTCCGATGTTGATGCGCTAACCGTATTATTAGAAGAATTGAATTGTGTTGTTGAAAGGGATATATCCGTAGGTGAAATCGGTGTAGACCCAAGAAATATGAAAAAATATACCACTAGTAAGTAGTGCAGTTGATAAATTAAGAGCGTCTTATTATTTTATGGGTGCATTACTAGGTAAAAATATAAAGAAGTCACTATTAGAATGCCTGGTGGCTGTTATTTAGGACCTCGTCCTATTGATCTTCATTTAAAAGGATTTGAAGCATTAGGTGCTGATATTAATTATGATGAAGAAACAGGAACATATCATTTAAAGGCTGATGAACTTATTGGAACTGAAATCTATCTAGATTTCGCTTCTGTAGGTGCTACTATCAATATTATGTTAGCTGCAGTTAAGGCTAAAGGTCGTACTGTTATTGAAAATGCGGCTAAAGGAACCAGAAATCATTGATGTTGCAAACCTTCTTACTAAGATGGGTGCGAGAATCCGTGGCGTTGGTACAGATACTATTACTATTGATGGTGTAGAACATATGCATGGTGCATATCATGAAATTATTCCTGATCGTATTGAAGCAGGTACTTTCTTGATTATTGCAGCAGCTATTGGTGAAAAGATGGTTATCCAGAATATTATTCCACAGCATTTAGATGCGCTTATTTCTAAATTAAAGGAAATGGGCATTAAGATGGAAAAGATTGGCGATAGCATTGTTGTATATGGTAATGATGGAAATTTAAAGCCTGTTGAAGTAAAGACACAGATTTATCCAGGATTTGCGACTGATTTACAGCAGCCTTTAACAACCCTATTGACTCAGGGTAATGGACAATCTAAAGTGTCTGAAACTATTTATAAAGAAAGATTTAAGCATTGTGCTCAGCTCAATAAGATGGGAGCAGATATTGAATTAGGTGAAGCGTGTGCTTATATAAAAGGCAAGACACCTCTACACGGTGCAAGAGTAATGGCTACAGATTTACGCTGTGGTGCGGCTCTTGTGGTGGCTGGTTTAATGGCAGAAGGTAAAACAGAAATTACAAATGTCTACCATATTGACCGTGGTTATGATAATATAGACCACAAGCTCATTACATTAGGAGCACACATTACTCGTTATATGATTGACGATTAATGTTGATAGGAGGAGAAGCTATGAGTGACAAGTTAAAAGTTGGTATTTTAGGTGCGACTGGTATGGTTGGACAGAGATTTAATACTCTTCTAGATAACCATCCATGGTTTGAAGTGACTACACTTGCGAAAAGAAGTAAGTCTAGTGCGGGGAAAAACTTATGAAGAAGCAGTAAAAAGGCAGATGGAAAATGGATACACCTATTCCTGAAGCAGTCAAGAACATTGTCGTAAAAGATGTTGCAGATGTAGAAGACATTGCGAAAGAAGTTGATTTTGTATTCTCAGCAGTAAATATGAGTAAAGAAGAAATCAAAGCAATTGAAGAAGCATATGCAAAAGCAGAAACACCTGTTGTGTCAAACAACAGTGCACACAGATGGACACCTGATGTTCCTATGGTTATTCCAGAAATCAACCCAGAACATTATGCTGTCATCGAAGATCAGAGAAAGAGACTTGGAACCAAGAGAGGTTTCGTTGCAGTAAAGCCTAACTGTTCAATCCAGTCTTATACACCTTGCTTAGCAAAGCATGGAAGGAATTTGAACCAACAAAGGTTGTAGTAAGTACATACCAGGCTATTTCTGGTGCTGGAAAGACTTTTAAGGAATGGCCAGAAATGGTAGGGAACATCATTCCTTTAATTAGTGGGGAAGAAGAAAAGTCTGAACAGAACCATTAAAAGTATTTGGTCATATTGAAAATGGTGAAATCGTTAAAGCTGGACCTATTATTAGTGCCCAGTGTATTCGTGTACCAGTATTAAATGGTCATACAGCAACTGTTTCTATTAGTTTCAATAAGAAGCCTACTAAAGAAGAATTAATTGATCGTTTAAATAACTTCGAGGGACAGCCACAGGAATTTAAGCTTCCACATGCACCTGAACATTTCATCAGATACATGGAAGAAGAAAACCGTCCACAGGTTACATTAGATGTAGACTATGAAGGTGGTATGGGAGTTTCTATTGGTAGACTTAGAGAAGACAACATCTTTGATTATAAGTTTGTAGGTTTATCTCACAACACTTTAAGAGGTGCCGCAGGTGGTGCTGTTGAAAGTGCTGAAATGTTAACAAAATTAGGTTATATTACTAAGAAATAAATTTAAAAAAGCTATTGTATTTCAATAAAAAATGATGTACAATACACTAGCAACTTACTTTGAAGTAGCAAATATTTCAAGGCGGAAGGAGATAAGACAATGAGAGCTGGAATTCATCCAAATTACAAAAAGTAAAAGTAATCTGCACATCATGTGGTAACGAATTCGAAACTGGTTCAGTTTTAGATGAAATCCGTGTGGATACTTGTTCAAACTGTCATCCATTCTACACTGGTAAACAGAGATTTGCGAGTGCTGATGGTAGAGTTGAAAAAATTCAATAAGAAATACGGTCTTAAATAAGACGCAAAGAACCTGTTCTACAGGTTCTTTTTTTTTATAAAAAGATGTCAATACATTGTATTGACATCTACTTATGATATGTTTCATTCTTCATAATCTTAAATGCACGATAAATCTGTTCTACAAGAATCAAGCGCATTAATTGATGTGGAAAAGTCATTGGTGAAAAGATAATTTAAAGTCAGCTCTTGTAAGAACATCCTCTCCATGTCCTAAAGATCCACCAATCACAAATACAATAGTAGAATAACCATCAATCATCTTCTTCTCAATATATTGACTAAAAGCTACTGAATCCATCTCACGTGAAGCTACATCTAATAAAATCATAAAATCATTCTGTTTCACATGATCAAGAATCTTTTCTTCCTTCTTTACTCTTTACAAGTGTCTCTTCTGCAAGTGAAGGGTTATTAGGTATCTTTTTCATCAGGGACTTCAATTAAATCAACATGGGCATAAGCACCAAGTCTTTTACATACTCCTGTACACCATCTCTTAAATATTTCTCTTTTAACTTACCTACAGTAATAATCTTAATGTTCATATTTTCCTCCAGAAACAACAGATGTTTGACTTTCTTTGCTTTGATCTTCTCTTGATCAAATGTCATCTTTTCTTCATCAAATATAGAATAATAAGTTTCTAACGCCTTTTCTTTTTGTATTGGCATCCTGTGATAAATGGGCTAGTACAATCTCTTTCGTATTCTCACCAATCACATCACACATTAAATGAGCACTATATTCATTATTTAAGTGTCCTGTATCTCCCATAATTCTATTCTTTAAAGAAAAAAGGACGACGTGTTCAACATTTCTATGTCATGATTAGATTCTATAATATAATAATTCAAGTTGTGAATAAGCTCTTTTTTATTCTTCTGTGATACATAACCTGTATCTGTC
>VOFC01002650.1_pt1 | contig 18104 bp, 32 predicted proteins | sample 5384161 | NCBI WGS metagenome assembly VOFC01 (sample SAMN12384722, study PRJNA508395) | human gut metagenome | isolation source: healthy gut B | host: Homo sapiens
TGATTTAGTTATTGAAGGTATTGCTACTGGTTTTACTCATATATTTATTAATTAAGGAGAAAATATAATGTTAGATATCGAAAATCTCCGTAAACTTGCAAAAGACGATAATAAAGTATTTATAGCGCAGCACGCGATGCAACGTTTTAGAGAACGTGGAATAAAATACAGTGATGTTATAAATTGCATTATAGTTGGAGAGATTATAGAGCAGTATCCAAATGATTACCCTACCCCTAGTTGTCTGATTTTAGGTATTAACTGTTTAAAACAAATTATGCATGTTGTTTGCGGAACAGACGGCGAATACTTATGGATAATAACTGCATATTATCCTTCTAAAGATAAATGGGAAAACGATTTTAAAACAAGAAAGGAATAATTTTATGAAATGTTTTTATTGTAAATCAGATATGATTGAATCGACTACAACTCATGTTGCAGAACTAAAAAATTGTGTAGTAATCATCAAGAATGTTCCGTGTATAAAATGTTCCCAATGCGGAGAAACTTCGTATTCAGGTGTAGTTGCGAAAAGAATCGATGAAATTCTTGATGTTTGCGAAAAAAATATGACTGAAATCGCAGTTATTAATTATAGCATTTCTGCGGCATAAAAATAACCGCCCACTACTGCCATAGTGAACGGTTTGAATAGAAGTGCATGTTATCACTCCAAAAATATTATATTAAATTAGCGAATAATGTCAATCATTCTTTTCCCCCGTTGTTTTTTTTTCTGGTGAAGAATTGAATCAAATTTATATTTTAGGAAAAGCTGTTGCTTTCCAAAGCGATGTAAAATAAAAACAATTGAAAGAGATGAATGTCAATGGACAAATTTGATTACAGTGATGGAAATAATTGTCTTAATTTGATTTTTTGATAATTATTCCGTAGATAACCAATCCCGATATGATATTTTTATCCAAGTTTTAGATGAGGCAAAAAAATATAATGATTCTTTGCACTATTTAGCCTGTGCATATGCTTGCCATTACTCTAAATCAACATATCGTCCACAAGCTATAATATTTTTTGAAAAGTATTTAAAGGAGCCTGTTCATCCTGAAAATCAATTTTAACCTTATCAAGAATATATAATGATTTAGCAGAAGATTATGAGGGAGAGTACGAATTTAGGCAAGCTGCACAATATTATCAAAAAGCAATAAAATTACAACAAAAGAGACATTATTCTTCTATCACAGGTCAATATGAAATATATCCTGCCGAAGTTAAATTGGGGCGTTTACTTTTTAAAGATTGGGACACAGCATGCTTTAGAGTATTGGAAAATTTTAATGGAATACCCTGAATACAAAAAAGGTGATTCGACACAGTCTGGATTCCGACGTCATGTCGACATAAAGTATAAAAATGCATTAGAATAAACATAATCGTGGATATGTATACAAACCACGAAAAATAAAAATGTTGAGCAATAAGACAATTTTATCTATAAAAAACGCCCTACCCTGCGCCAACAGGATAGGGGCAATGCCTATAGTATATACAGGCAAACCAACACAATAACATTATACCTGTATATCCTATAAATTTCAATACTTATAGGAGAATTTTTTATGAGCATTAAAGCAGTAAGCTATTGCAGATATAGCACAGACAACCAAACGGAAAAACAGCATCATGTATCAAATGGCAGCAGCAGAGGAATACTGCAAAAAAAACACGGCATGGTTTTTGATTGATGTGTACTCTGATGAAGCTAAAACAGGTACTAACACAAACCGTGAGGGATTACAAAAGACTAATAAAAGACTGTGATACCTCAAAATTCGATGCAATTATAATATATGACCAATCAAGATTAAGCCGAAATATATCAGATTGGTTTGAGTTAAGGCAGCTATTTTCATCTAAAGGAAAGCAACTTTACTCATGCAATGAACAGCTCAGCAGTGACTATCTTAACTCAAATGCCTTTTTAAGTGAGGGCATTCATGCCCTTTTTGCACAAAAACCACGTCATCGAGACACGCAGAAAAACATTGGATGGTGTAAAGTCAAAAAGCAAAGCAAGCGGGTTTTTGCGGGGGAACCCCTCCCCTCGGATATGATATTGTTAATGGCGAATACGTCATAAATGAAAAAGAAGCTCCAGCAATTCGCAAAATGTTTGAAATGTACGCTTTGGGGAAAGTCTTATGATGATATTATGCAGGTGCTTTATAGAGAAGGTTACCGCAGCAAGCGCGGAAATAAAATCAGCTCTAACGCTATTTATTACCTTTTTAAGAAATGAGAGATATGTTGGTATATACTACTGGAACAAATATCAGTATACTGTAATGCGCAAACGTATCACCCGAAAAGAAAATCCTGAAATCGTCCGTATAGAAAAACGCAATCCCCGATTATTGATAAGGAGACTTGGACTATGGTACAGGAACAACTAAGCAAAAATAAAGGAGCTTCCACACGAACAAAAAGACAATACTTATTATCAGGATTGATAAAATGCGGATATTGTGGAGGTACGTATACTGGTTTTGCAAGCAAAAATCGCAGAAGCGGCGAAGAAACCGTTTACTATACATGTTCCAAAAAAGAACGTTTGAAAACTTGCAAAGCCAAAAATGTTCGTGGTGATGAAATTGAATCTTTTTGTATACTACACACTAAAAGACAGAATTTTTAATCAGGATTTAGCTGAGCAAGTGGCAGATATGATTATAAACCAAAGTAAAGATATAGTAACTTTTTGATTCAGCTGCCGTTAAGCGTGAAATATCCAAAAAAGAAACAAGCTATAAATAATCTGTTTCAAGCCATAGAGAACGGTTTAAACGCTGAAATAACAACCGATAGGATAAACACCTTACAAGATGAAATAAAGGCGTTAGAACTGAGCCTAGAGCAAAGCATGAAGCAAAATGACACTGTTATAGACAGAGAAAAGCTGATTCAAAGTTTACTAGAGGACGCAAAGAAAATTGACCTTGATTTTGAGCATCGTCGCTATCATTCGCAAGTATGTAGTAGAAATAGAAATCACCGATGACACTGTAAATTTACACTGCATCGGTGATTCCAGTACGACTGGAGGTGCCACCCAGATTTGAACTGGGGAATAAAGGTTTTGCAGACCTTGGCCTTACCGCTTGGCTATGGCACCATCTCTAAGTTCAGTATATGCTGAACCTATTGATAAAATGACGCTTTATTTAAAAATTTTTAAATAAGCGTCATTTTGATTCGTATGGAGCGGATGACGAGGCTCGAACTCGCTACCTCCACCTTGGCAAGGTGGCGCTCTACCAGATGAGCTAAGCCCGCACAAATGGTGCCCAGAGCCGGAATCGAACCAGCGACACGAGGATTTTCAGTCCTCTGCTCTACCAACTGAGCTACAGGGGCATATGGCGACCTAGAACGGGCTCGAACCGTCGACCTCTAGCGTGACAGGCTAGCGTTCTAACCAACTGAACTACCGGGCCATTTGGTGGGAACAACTGGACTCGAACCAGTGACCCCCTGCTTGTAAGGCAGGTGCTCTCCCAGCTGAGCTATGCTCCCATTTCGTCAACCGGTTTGCCCGGCGACGTGTTATATAATATCATTTATTAGAAAATATGTCAACACTTTTTCCAAAACTTTTTATTTATTTTTCTACAAACAATTACATTTCTTCGTTGTTCTCTTTTTGGGCAGAGGCTGCCAGTTCTTCTAATTCAGATTTTCCAATTTCATACATGCGCCCGCAATATTGACACTTCGCTTCCATTTTGCCTTCTTCATTTGCAATTTGTAAAATTTCATCGGCAGGAAGGCTTGTTAATGCACGTTTTACACGCTCTTTGCTGCACGGACAGGCATAGTTTACTTCATATTCGTCCAATATCTCCACATCAAAACCAGTCAAAGCTTTGCGGCAAATATCTTCAATAGATAGCCCTTGTGCAAGCATAGTGGTCACAGAAGGCAATTCCATGACATTCTTCTCCAGCTTCTCTAAGGCGGCATCATCTGCTCCCGGAAGCGCCTGAATCAGCAATCCTCCGGCTAACAAAACTTTATGGTCATCCTTATCCAACAGTACCCCCAAAGCGCATACAGTTGGAATTTGTTCACTGGTTGCAAAATAATTTGTAATGTCTTCCGCAATTTCTCCTGATACCAGTTCAATTTGGCCCATATAAGGCTCTCCTTCGCCATAATCGCGAATGACGAGTAATAATCCGTCCTTGCCTACTGCTCCTCCAACATCAAGCTTGCCGTTATCCTTTAAAGGCAAATTTACTTCAGGATTGGTAACATTACCATGGCAATTCCCTTTGCTGTCGGAAATCGCTACCAAAGTTCCCAATGGGCCTCCACCATTTACTTTTAATGTGACTGTGGCATTTTTTCTGTTTGAGCATAGTGCCCATAATAGAGGATGCAGTCAACAAACGTCCTAATGCCGCTGTTGCTACAGGGCTGGCTTTATGAATACTCTGCGCAATGTGAACAATATCGCTTGAATCAATTGCTGCGGCCATAATGCTTCCGTCAGTTGTAATACATCTCATAATTTTATTCATGTCAAGCACCTCTTCTGTCAGTTTCTTTTCTCATCTTTTTGGCCACTACCACCCAGCGCTCATTTTCAGGGGGAAGCCGGTGAAAAGGTCATATCATCGTATATGGTCACCAGTTCCATACCTGCTCTTTCAAGCAAAATTTGAATTTCTGCAGAATCATAAGGGCGTTCACAAAAACATTCGTTTGAACGTCTGTACATATCGCCTTCTTGACGATGCAAAAAATCCAGATTGATTTCTACAATTCCGGTTTCTTCATCTAATGTGTTCTGCCATACGCAGTACACATTTTCAGTATCATAAAGAAATGTATTATTCTCTAATACATGCCTATGCTTGTATGGAGTGTTCACATCAAACACAAAATAGCCGTTAGGATCCAAAAAAGTGCTACACGCTGAAATGCCTGCAAGATATCTTTTTCTTCTGTTAAATGATTTATGCTGTCCAGTGTGCATACAACGGTGTCAATGGTTCCAAACAAATCTAACTCTTCCATGCGTTGACATAAAAATAAAATTGGCGTATTGGCCTCTGCTGCTTTTTCCTGTGCAAATGGTCAGCATAGACGGAGAGGCATCAATGCCATACACATCGACGCCTCGTTTTGCCAGTTCTATTGTCAGGCTGCCTGTTCCGCAAGCCAAATCCAAAGTGAGTCCCATGGTATGACCATGACGCTCCAAAAGTTTGCAGAAATATTCAGCACGTTTTTTATAATCTACATTGTCTGTTAATTGGTCATAAAAAACTCTGCAAAGGCTGTATAATTACTCATGATGTCGCCTCTTCTTCCTCTTTGCAATCTTCCAAATACCAATTCATATCCGTCACAGCCATAGTTAAGAGAGCGATTCACTCTACTGATTGTTGCTGTGGAAGCGCCTGTTTTTGCTACTATATCACTGTAAACACAGTTATTGCTCAGCATATGCGCTACCTCCAAACGCTGAGACATGGCCTTAATTTCAGGTACTGTGCATAGGTCTTCAAAAAATCGTAGCATTCCTCTACTGTTTTCAGCTTGAGGATGGAACGGAATAAAAAATCGACACTATCGCTTTTTACTTTTGAATTCATACCAATCCGTCCTTTCACTTTCATTAATTACAATTTTAGCACATAAAAGTGAAAAAAGTAAATATATAAGCAATTTGTTATATATCGTTTCGAACCAAATCGGCGTATGTTTCGCGTTTTACAACAACTCTCGGTTCTCCGTTTCGTACCATAACAACAGCAGGCTTACCAATGCGGTTGTAATTGGAGGCCATGGAATAATTATAAGCGCCTGTAGATAATACGGCTAAGGTATCGCCTACTTCCACATCCTGTATCATGGTATTTTCCTGAATTAAGTCTCCGCTTTCGCAACATCTTCCTGCAATGGTTACTTTTTGTACAGCCGGCTCATTTGCCTTATTTGCCACGACAACACTGTATTCTGATTGATATAAAGCATATCTGGGATTATCGGTCATACCGCCGTCTACAGACACATAGGTACGTATATTGGGAATCTCTTTGATTCCACCTACACGATACAATGTAATACCTGCTTCACCTACGATAGAGCGTCCCGGTTCCATAAAAATGTACGGAACAGGAAAATCAAGTGTTTCACATGTTTGATAAACCACATGTGAGATTTCTTTCATATAATCACCGTACGGAACAGGTTTATCACTGTCTACATACTTGATACCAAATCCACCGCCAAGATTTAATTCTTCTATGACAATCCCTGTTTCTGTACGGATTTGATTCATAAATTCCAGCATAACTTTTGCTGCGCTTTTAAATGGTTCAATGTCAAATATTTGAGAACCAATGTGATTATGCATTCCCTTTAATCTGACATGACGGAATTTTGTTGCAAATTTTACTGCTTCCATTGCCTCTCCCGTTTCCAGTGCAAAACCAAATTTAGAATCAATTTGTCCCGTCATGACCGCTTCATGAGTATGCGCTTCAATTCCTGGTTTAATGCGCAGTGAAATATCTGCAACTTTATTTTGTTGAGCCGCTAATCTATCAAGAGTTTCCAACTCAAAAAAATTGTCTACCACAAAATGTCCTACGTTGTTTTCTAAGGCAAAACAAATTTCCTCTTCCGTTTTATTGTTTCCATGAAAATGAATGCGCTGTGCAGGAAATCCTGCTTCAAGCGCCGTATAAAGCTCTCTCCTCCGGAAACAACATCCAGTCCAATGCCTTCATCTTTGATGATACGGCACATTTCTTTACAGCTGAACGCTTTGCTGGCATACAGCACCATACCTCTGCCCTGATAATACTCATTCAACGAGTTTTGGTACATACGGCAAGTTTTACGTATCGCATCTTCATCCATTACAAATAACGGTGTAGAAAATTCCTGCGCCAGTGATACCGTATCGCATCCGCCAATGGTCAAATGTCCTTTTTTATTGACATTCAAACAATCCGAAACAAACATCGGTTTTTCCCCTTTCTTTCCTTACTCTTGCTGCGCCTGAGCCTGAAGCTGTGCTGTGTGTGCTTGTGCAATTGACTGAATGATTTGTTTCATAACGTCAACGCCCTCTCCATTTACAGAAGAAAACGGAATATAATGAACCAAACTTTCACCGTTTTCATCACGGAACAACTCGTCAAAATATGCCAATTGTTTTGCACGCTGTGTTTTATTCAGTTTATCGCTTTTGGTTACAACCACCGCAAACGGAAAACGAGATTCCATCAAAAACTCAATCATATGTAAATCATTCTCCGTTGGCTTATGGCGAATATCTATAATTTGTACCACAAATTGAATATTCCGGTCAGATGCCAAATATCCTTCTACCAATTCAGCCCAACGTAATTTTTCCGCATGGGATACTTTTTGCATAACCGTAGCCCGGCAAGTCTACCAAACGGCATTCTTTTAAACTGTAAAATTAATGGTTCCGTCTTTCCCGGCGTAGCGCTGACGCGTGCCAAAGATTTACGATTTAAAATTTTATTAATCAAAGAAGATTTACCCACGTTTGATTTTCCGGAAAACACAATCTCCGGAACATCCGACGGAGGCAATTGATTTAATTTGCCCGCAGCAAATTCAAAAAAGCATCTTCAAACTTCATGCATAACCTCCTGTTAATGATTAAATGCTGGGAAGCATCAATTGATTGGCATCATGCTCCAAGTATTGGCAATCCGCATCATCAAACAGACTCTCCCTTGGCGTTGGCTTACGTGTAAGCGCAAGTTCCAATACCTCATCAATCTTTCTGACAGGGAAAAACTCTATGGAGTCTTTTTACTACTTGGTCAACATCTGCCAAATCAGCTACATTATCGGCAGGAATAATCACACGTTTCATACCTGCACGGTATGCTGCCATTTTTTTCTTTTAGACCGCCGATTGGAAGCACTCTGCCCTGCAATGTAATTTCACCTGTCATGGCAACGTCATGGCAAACAGGAATACTGGTCAAGGCAGAAGTGATAACCGTAGCCATAGCAATGCCTGCAGAAGGACCGTCTTTCGGAATCGCCCCCTTCGGGCGCATGAATATGAATGTCTTTGCGTTTGTAAAATTCACGCATAATTCTAATTTGTCTGCACGGCTGCGCACACAACTGACTGCGGTTTTGGCAGATTCCTTCATCACATTTCCCAAGTTACCCGTCAGTTCTATTTTTCCTGTTCCGTCGAGAGCAACTACTTCAATAGGGAGTATCTCTCCGCCAACGCTTGTCCAAGCAAGACCGTTCACCAATCCAATTTCGTCAGTCTTAGAAACGTCTTCTTTTTTTGTATTTTTTAGGGCCGAGATACTCTTCCAGCTGTCTATCATTGACCGTGATTTTTTTTATCCGGATGCTCTACGACGCTTTTGGCACACTTTCTGCAAATATCTGCAATTCTGCGTTCCAGACCACGTACCCCGGCCTCTTTCGTATAATTGTCGATAATGGCATGAACCGCCGCCGGTGTTATTTTCAGCTGTTTTGCTGCAATGCCGTGTTTTTCCAACTGCTTTGGAATCAAATGTTTTGTTGCAATATGGAATTTCTCTTCATGTGTATAACTGGATAGTGAAATTACATCCATACGGTCAAATAAAGGCGCAGGTATCGTGCTGGCGTCGTTGGCCGTTGTAATAAAGATAACATTGCTCAAATCAAACGGCATATCTATGTAATGGTCTGTAAAGGTGCTGTTCTGTTCCATATCTAAAACTTCCAACAAAGCAGAAGCAGGGTCTCCTCTGAAATCTTTGCAAAGTTTATCAATTTCATCCAACAGAATCACAGGATTATTGATTCCCGCCTGTTTTACAGCAGAAATAATACGTCCCGGCATAGAGCCTACATATGTTTTGCGGTGTCCCACAATCTCAGATTCATCGCGTACACCACCCAAAAGAAATACGCTCGAATTCCAAACCGATTGCATGTGCAATGGATTTTGCAATGGAACTCTTACCCACACCTGGAGGACCTACCAAACAAATGACTTGTCCGTTCATATGAGGGTTTAGTTTTCGTACCGCCAAAGATTCTAAAATACGCTCTTTTACTTTGGTTAAACCATAGTGCTCTTTATTTAACACTTTTTTCTACTTTATTCAAGTTAATGGTAGCTTTGCCGGATTGATTCCAAGGCAATTCCAAACAGGTTTCAAGTAATTGCGAACCACACTTCCCTCATGAGAACCTGACGGCATTTTTGCCAAACGGTCGCATTCCTTCAACAATTTCTGTTCCTGCTTTTCGGGAAGATGCAAAGCCAAAATACGTTGTTTGAAAGATTCATGTTCTTCTTCAGGGGAGACTCATCTTCTCCCAATTCGTTATAAATTGCTCGTATTTGCTCCCTCAAATAGTACTCACGTTGATTTTGGTCCATTTGCTCTTTGGCTTTGGAACTGATGATATTTTCTATCTCCAGAATCTTAATTTCATCCTGCAAAATATCAATCAAAAATTCCAAACGCTGATCTGCATCTATAATCTCTAATACATCTTGCTTTAATTCGGCATCTAAAGCAGTATTGCCAGCAATATAATCTGCCAACTCTCCGCTTTCTTTCAGCTTAATCACATTCATAATGATGTCAGGAGGAACGCTTTTTATAATTTTGAATATATTGTTCAAACACAGTTTTCATACGGCGAACCAATGCCTGAGAACGGTGTGTTTGAGCAGATTCCACCTCATCAATCAAAGCCAAATCGCCCAATAAGAAAGGGGTGTCCTGCATAATATCCAGCAGTTCCGCACGGCGTATTCCTTCTACAAATAAACGAAGTCCATCTTCTGTGTTGCGGAATACTTGTTTGATTTTTGCAATTACGCCAACCTTGTGCAAATGTTCTTGCTTTGGGTCACTGGTTTCAAATCCTTTTGGGCTACCAAAAAAACGGTTTGATTGATATCCATTGCTTGGTTTACTGCCAAAATGGATTTCTTTCTTCCTACATCAAATTGAACAGACATACCCGGAAATACCACAAGACCGCGTAATGCAATCACCGGCATCACAAGCTGTTCCATAAATTCTTTTTGTGGTTGATCTATTGTTAAAGTTTCATCTAATTTCGTTGTCATACTCTATCTCTCCTCCTGCACCTGTGTGCATAATATAGGAAATTATAAAGGAATTTTAACACAGATGCGTCTATTTTGAAAGAGAAAAGGCTGTTGCAAAGCAGAGAGTGTTACTACTCCCAGTGCAACAGCCAAATGTTGTTGATTAAGATGCTGTATTTTTTATGACCGCCTTTTTTGGGCTGTGGCAATTTAATTTGCACAGGTTTGCGGTCTTTATTATACACAATCTCCGGTGGTTCACCTTTATTAATCACATCCGGCGTAATGAGCACTTTCTCTACCGTATAATCTGAAGGTACTTCGTACATCAGATGATTGAGATGTTCTTCCATAATGGAACGCAGTCCTCTTGCGCCAATTTTTCTCTCAATTGTCTTTTTCGCAATTGCGGTTAAAGCTTCCGGTTGGAATTCAAGGTCTACTTTATCCAACGCAAATAACTTTTTGTATTGGTTTACCAAGCAGTTTTGGGTTCGGATAAAATACGAACCAACGCCTTTTTCATCCAGCCCGTCTAAAGAAGCGATGACAGGCAGGCGGCCAACCAATTCCGGTATAATTCCATATACGACAAGGTCGTGAGGAATTACATTTTTATACCATTCATTTTCATTAATTTCTTGCTTTTCTGTCTCCTCTGTTTGGAAACCTAAGGTAGAATTTGAGGTTCTTTTCTCAATAATTTTTCAAGACCGTCAAATGCACCGCCGCAAATAAACAAAAATATTCTTGGTATCTATTTGCAAAAATTCTTGTTGAGGGTGTTTTCTGCCGCCTTGAGGCGGAACATTAGAAACGGTTCCCTCCAAAATTTTTTAATAACGCTTGCTGAACACCCTCGCCGCTTACATCACGTGTAATGGATGGGTTTTCAGATTTACGGGCAATTTTATCAATTTCATCAATATAAATAATACCGCGCTCTGCTTTTTCGATGTCAAAATCTGCTGCCTGGATTAAACGCAGCAAAATATTTCTACGTCTTCTCCAACATAGCCGGCTTCTGTCAAAGTAGTGGCGTCTGCAATGGCAAAGGGAACATCCAGCAACTTTGCAAGCGTTTGGGCAAGCAAAGTTTTGCCAACGCCTGTAGGCCCTAGCAGCAGCACATTACTCTTTGTAATTTCTCCGTCTTCCACACCGTAATATATACGTTTATAGTGGTTATAAACCGCAACAGCCAATGCTACCTTAGCGTCATCTTGACCAATGACATATTCATCAAGCAACGCCTTAATTTCCTTTGGCTTTAGCAATGTTGCAACAGGTTCATTGTGATGATTTGATTTGCGCTGAGACAGGTTTGCTTCGTCCTCTAAAATAGACATACATAGCTCAATACACTCATCGCAAATATATACACGGACCCGCAATTAATCTGCGCGCCTCATCTTGTGCTTTGCCGCAAAAAGAGCAGCAAATTTCGCGATTGAGCTCTTCATTGTTTGCCATATGTTCTCTCCCACCTAGCTATTATTTAGAAATAATTTTGTCAACCAAGCCGTATGCAAGTGCAGCTTCTGCGTCCATAAAATTATCACGCTCAGTATCTCTAGCAATGACCTCAAGCGGCTGACCTGTTTTTTCAGCCAAAATTTGGTTCAATCTTTGTTTTGTCTTCACAATATAGTCAGCGTGAATCATAATATCAGTTGCCTGACCTTGCGCGCCACCGCTTGGTTGATGAATCATAATGGTGCTGTTTGGCAATGTATAGCGTTTGCCTTTTGCACCGGCTGCCAATAGGAATGCACCCATGCTGGCCGCCATACCCATGCAAATGGTAGAAACATCACATTTAATGTATTGCATGGTATCAAAAATAGACATGCCTGCAGTTACAGAACCGCCGGGACTATTGATATACAAGTGAATATCTTTGGTAGGGTCCTGGCCTTCCAAATATAAAAGTTGTGCAACCACTAAGCTGGCTGTTGTATTATTTACTTCATCTGTCAGCATAACGATTCTATCATTTAGCAAACGGGAAAAAATATCGTAAGAACGTTCTCCACGATTTGTTTGTTCAATAACGTAAGGTACTAAACTCATATGATACCACCATTTCTCCACGCAAATTGTCGAATATTTTTGATATGAAGAACCCACCTGCCTCCCTGCATGGTAGGAAACAGATGGATATATCAGTTCTATTTGTTCAGCATTGGCTGAAAACACAACACTTATTCAGCGTCTTTTGTTTCAGTCTTTTTTGCTCTTGTTGTTTTTTTTTGGCAGCAGGTTTTTCTTCACCGTCTGCTGCTTTTTTTGCAGTTGTCTTTTTGCTGCCGGTTTTTTTCTTTGGCGCAGCTTCTTTCTCTGCATCAGCCTCTTTATCGGCTGCTTTTGCCTTTGTGGATTTTGTTGTCTTTGCAGGCTTTGCTGCCTTTTCGTCTTTATTGACTTCCACAACAGCTTCGTCGCGTACAAGGTTCATTGCTTTTCTTGCAATGATATCTTTTGTCTGGCCTTCTCTGGAGATAATTGCTTTTACTTTGTCAATATCTGTTTTGTAAAGCTCGGAAAGATTTTTGTACTCTTCTTCGATTTCTTCATCAGAAGCAGTGATATTTTCAAGTTGACCGATTTTTTCAAGAGCCAAACGAATTTTCACTTGACGTTCTGCTTGTTCCTTGAACTGTTCACGCAAAGATTTTTGATTTGTACCGGTCAACTGCATATAGGTCTCTAATTTTAAGCCTTGAGATTGTAAGCGGAAGTTAAATGCACGAAGCTCTTCATCAATTTGAAGCTCAATCATGGCCTCAGGAATTTCAGCTTCCAGCAAGTCATTTAGTTGCTCCATCAATTGGTTGTCAATATCCGCTGCAACGTCAGCATGTGCTTTTGCATCCAATTTCTTTCTTACATCTTCTCTATACTCAGCAACAGTATCAAATTCGCTGATATCTTTTACAAATTCATCATCAAATGCAGGTGTTTCTTTTTCCTTTGATTTCATGAATTTTCACTTTAAACAAAGCAGGTTTACCAGCCAATTCTGCTGCATGGTAATCTTCAGGGAAAGAAACGTTTACATCTACTTCATCGCCGGCTTTGTGACCCAACAATTGATCTTCAAAGCCAGGGATAAACATTTTTGTTCCAAGTGTTAGGCTATAGTTTTCAGCAGCGCCGCCTTCAAACGGAACACCGTCAATGGAGCCTTCAAAGTCCATAACAACAATGTCATCATTTTCAGCTGCTTTATCCATAGTTACCATGCGGAATAACGGTCTAAAGTTTTATTGATTTCAGCATCAATATCTTCCTCTTTTACTTCGGATCTTTCGGCTCGATTTTTAGACCTTTGTAATTTGCAATATTCACTTCCGGTTTTGTAATAACGGAAATTTTAAAAAGTAAAACCTTGTTTGCCAATTTCTACAATTTCAAAATCGTTGTTGTCTGTAATTACATCTAATTTAGATTCTTTTACAGCTTCTTCAAAAGCAACCGGGAAAATATCATTTACAGCGCCTTCGTAGAATACTTGCTCGCCGTAGTATTTTTCAACGAAAGATCTTGGAGCTTTACCTTTACGGAAGCCTGGCAAAGAGATTTTCTTAATTTCTTTATGGTATGTTCTATTTAACGCGTCGTTAAATGATTGTTCATCTACTTCAACTTCTAATTGATAACGGTTTGTCTCAACTTTGTTACAAGACTTCAGGTTCATAATTTATACTTCCTCCTGCTAAATCGCAAATATCTTATTGATTATAACATAAAAAATTTTTTTCATTGCAATTTATAACATAAAATAAATATGTTTCCATATACAATTTATTTGACCAAAATCGGCATAAAATTTACATAATCACAAGAAATCAAATGCATTTTAATTCCATGATAATTTCCCCGCACCGCCTTTTTGGATGCTTGGTTGCCATGAATATGCCCAAAATAGCATTGTTCAACATGACGTGTTTCCAATACATCCAAAATTCCCGCACACGCCATATTTCCGTATACAGGCGGATAATGCAAAACACAATCGGCTGCGCATTGGCATCTTGTTTGGCCGCATCATTCAAAAGATGCAACCAAACGCCCTACTTCTCTGTTAACAATCTTTACGTCTTCTTCTGTTTCAGAGTTGTAAAGCCAGCCTCGTGTTCCGCAAACAGCAACATCCTCTACAATATAAGCATTGTTATGTAATACTTTCATAGAAGTAAAGCCTTTTTCCTGTAAAAACGTTCTATTTTACTTTTGGTAGACCACCAATAGTCATGGTTGCCCTTCATTAAAATTTTTTGTCCGGGCAGACGGTGGATAAATGAAAAATCCTGTTCCGTCTCCTCCAGCTTCATTGCCCAAGAAATGTCTCCCGCAATGACAACTGTATCCGATTCTTTTTACCAAACTGCGCCAATTTTGTTCCAATCGCTGTGTATAGTCTTTCCAGCCCGGAAAAAAACATCCATAGGTTTATTACATCCAAATGAAAGATGTAAATCCGCAATAACAAACAGTGACATGAAAGCCTCTTTTCAATCCGTCCGCTTTATTGCAAGTTTAACAATTTCAGCAGTTCATCGCTCATAGTTTGAGGTGTGCAAACATTTTGGAAGCGAACTGTTTTGCTTTCCAATGCTGCAATCGGAGCCGGAATTTCAGTACCGGTTTCCTTAGATAACTGCTGAACTTTTGCAAATTCATCCATATCGGAATCATACTGTTTTGAAACAGCTTTTAAAACAGAATCTGTAAATTTATACGGGCTGGCTGTGGATACAACAACAGTAGGAGTATCATCCTTTGTTTCTTTCAAATATTGCTCGTAAGCATTTACAGCAACCGCAGTGTGTGTATCGCATAAATAATGGGTAGATTCATAAACTTCTGCAATGGTTTCTTCGGTTGTCTTATCATCGCAATAATCGGCAGCAAATACTTCCTGAATTGCAGCTAATGTCTCCGCATCCACTTGGTAGCGTCCTGTTTCGGATAACTCTTTCATCCAGCCTGCTACTTTCTCTGTGTCATGACCGGTTACGTCAAACAACAAACGCTCCAAGTTGCTGGAAATCAAGATATCCATAGACGGAGAAATCGTTGCATGGAACTCACGGTTACGATTGTATACGCCTGTTTTTAAAAACTCGGTTAATACGTTGTTGGAGTTGGAAGCACAAATTAATTTATGGATTGGAAGACCCATTTTTTTGCATAATATGCCGCCAAAAATATTACCAAAGTTGCCGGTAGGAACTACTACATTGATTTTGTCTCCTTCTTCTTTGATGGTACCTGCTTTCAGAAGGTCACAATAAGCAGAAAAAATAATACACGATTTGAGGTAACAATCTGCCCCAGTTAATGGAGTTTGCACTGGAGAAAGTCATGCCGTTTTCTTCTAATTTTTTGCAGATTTCTTCATTCACAAAAATCTTTTTCACGCCTGTCTGTGCATCATCAAAATTACCTTCAATGGCGCATACGCTGACATTGTTGCCTTCCTGTGTATTCATTTGACGTTTTTGCATAGGACTTACGCCATTTTCAGGATAGAATACAAGCATTTTGGTGCGGTCAACATCTTTGAAACCTTCCAAAGCTGCTTTTCCCGTATCACCTGAAGTTGCTACCAAAATAACCGCTGTCTTGTCACACTTTGTAATTTTCAAAGAGTGAGTCAATAAATGAGGCAGCAACTGTAATGCCATATCTTTAAACGCACAGGTAGGACCATGCCATAGCTCCAAAATATTCATATCTGCTTTATCAGAATGTACCACAGAAATCGGAGCCGGGTTCCCGCCGGAGAATTTTTTCCTCTGCATATGCAGCAGAAACACATTCTTTAATTTCCTCTTTTGTAAATTCAGGCAAAAAATCAGACAAAACTTTGACTGCTCTGTCAATATAAGTACCGTTTTGCATCTCCACAAAATCTTTTGTGGGTATACTGCGGTAATGTTTCCGGAACAAATAAGCCACCGTCTTTTGCAATTCCCTGTACAATTGCCTGTGCGGCAGTTACTTGACTGTTTTGATTCCTTGTGCATTTATAATTCAAGGTAATTCCCTCCGTAATTTGAATTTTCTAATTCTGTTCAATCTCTTTTATTTTATAATAGAACTACTGTAATGTCAAAGAGAAACGAAGAATTTCTGTGCATTTGTGTAAAAATCTTGTTTAACAGCGTTTCGCTGTACCCTAATTGCAAAAAACGTTCAAAAACAGCGTGAATTCCTCCGATTCCGCGAATTCCCTGTGGTAAATCCGCTCCATCAAAATCACTGCCGACTGCCAAACTGTCTTGAGCACCCAAAAGATAAAAAGTGTTCCGCATGAGCAATCAAATCGTCTACTGTTGCAATGCCATCTTCTTTTTAAAAAAGGAGGATGAAAATTAAGCCCTATGAGTCCCCCGCTTTGTTTTATGATTTGAACTTGTTCATTTGTTAAATTACGAGGATGATTGCATACTGCTCTGGCATTGGAATGACTGGCTACCAACGGCTTGCTTGCAATTTCAGCTGCATCGTAAAATAACGGCTCACTGGCATGAGAAATATCTACCACAATACGTTGCTGCTCCAGTTTGGGAATCGCCTTTCTGCCAAACTTCGTTAATCCCTTTGGATGTGTTACCATTGCACCGTCCCCAAACTCACAGGTTCCGTTCCATGTCAGCGTTAACATTCGTACTCCACAGGAGGCCAAATAGGGAATATTCTCAAGGTTTCCCCCTAAAACAGCGCCTCCTTCTACTGTCAAAACAGTTCCGCATGTGCCAAGCCGTTCTGCTCTAACAAAGTCGCTGTTTTCTATGCATGGCGTGACCAAAGTTTTATTTTGGGCACATTCTCTTACATAGGTTTGGTGAACTGCTTTAAAATAATCCAGCGCTTGCTGTCCTCGCATTTCGTCCGGAATCCAAATAGCAAAGCATTGTGTCCAAGCAGAAAACTCAGCTCCTCGTGACAGGTCCAAATGCAAGTGATTACGATACAGCGGCTGCTTTTGTAAATAACATTCACCGATGGTATCACAATGTAAATCAAAATATTTCAAAACAATCCTCCTCCGTCAAAGGCATTGGTAATGTATTGAACTTCTGCTATTTCTTTATTTTTCCCCGTTGTTATCATTCCGGCAACATCAAATCTTGGCTGAAGATGCTGAACATCTGTATGTTCCTGCAAATACAGCAAAGCTGTTTGTATCAACTTTTTCTTTTTTAGAAAATGTAACTGCTTCCAATGGTGTGGAAATGTTTTTTCGTCTCTTGTTTTTACTTCAACAAAAACAATATACTTATCATCTGCTACGATTATGTCAATTTCACCGAAACGGCTGTGATAGTTGGCATCTATGAACGTATACCCCTGCTCCAGCAGCATTTGCAGAACATAACGTTCCCCTATCTTTCCGGAACTGTTATTCATGGATTTCTCCCAATATTTTTTTTCATAAAACTTCTTCTATGTACGGGACACATACCATATTGCAAAAGCAGTTCTCTATGTAATTTGGTACCATAACCTTTATGCTTTTGCAAATTGATATTCCGGATATAACTTATCAATCTCCGCCATAACCCTGTCTCTGCTTACCTTAGCCAAAATAGAAGCCGCAGCAATATTAGCGCTCTGCGCGTCACCTTTCACAACAGGTTCACCGGCAACCCCCTCCTAAATCAGGCATGCGATTGCCATCAACCAAAACATAATCCACAGGTACGTTTAACCCTTCATACGCACGGCGCATTGCCAAAAAGGTAGCTTGTAAAATATTGATTTCATCTATTTCCTGTTCCGTAGCAAATGCAATGGAATATCCTATCGCTTCTTTCTGAATCACTTCGAACAATTCCTCCCGTTTTTTTCAGTCATCTTTTGGAATCATTCAAACCATCAATCATAAGCCCTGGGGTAAAATAACTGCGGCAGCAAAAACAGGACCGGCCAAAGGGCCGCGTCCCGCTTCATCAATTCCACATATATACTGATAACCTTT
>VOFC01002645.1_pt1 | contig 18096 bp, 29 predicted proteins | sample 5384161 | NCBI WGS metagenome assembly VOFC01 (sample SAMN12384722, study PRJNA508395) | human gut metagenome | isolation source: healthy gut B | host: Homo sapiens
ATGATGTGCTTCGTTCAGTTACGTATTGCTGGAAAGGAAGGATCGGAAAAAACGATCAATCCCTATGATTTATTTCTGGCTTTGCTTCAATACCATCTGATGATGGATGACGATTATGAGGATGAAATCCGATATGGCTTTGGAGCAAAAATTGGAAGCCATGGTGCGGCATGAATGGTATGCAAAGTACAAGACGCTGCCCCTACCCCGGAAGAACGAGAGAGAGAAAAAGCCCGCCAGCGCTATTTGATGAACGTGGCATCCCCAGAGCTACACCGCTGGACTACTTCTCGCCCAGGAGTTATGACAGGAGCGTGCCACGCTCCTGTTAGTTACAGGCAAGAGAGTGATGATTGCAGCGATTCCACTGAAAGTGGGTGTTCCCCACTTAGTGATTTTGCGGTCATCACTTTTTTTGTTGTAAAGATGAAAATGAAAAATTTTGTTTCTTATAAAAACGATCGATCGTGCAGCCGGTATCGCAGATACCGTTCAAAGGGGCTTGGGATGCTTTTCCCAACAAGCAATTTGCGAAGATTGACCCAGAGGAAAATCAAGTAAATGAGTGAACTTCAGGTTTACACTGCTTATGAATTTGCGAGGGGTCACCACAGGAATACACATATCCTCGGAGAGTGCAATGCACTTTTGATGTGTAGTGTCTTGCATGAGGCCCCCATCTGCATTATATCAGTTTCATTCCTTTTCTACAGAGATCAAACAAGGGCTGTCCACCCGTGTATCGCTGAAACAAGCGCTTGCCGATCAGGGTATCACCGGTGAGGAAATTCATTTGACAGACGTGACTTGTGGGTACAGAAGGAGAAAAGAATTCCTTGCTGCAATCATGCTGGAGCAGGGTATCGAATGGGAACAGAAGGGCGAACACAAGGAGCATCTGAGCGTTCTGGAATTTAAGCGAGAAACGAAAAGAGGAAATTGCTGAACTGGAACAGACCCTTTGAACGTGTCGGGCAGAAACAGGTTTCCGTTCAAGCTGTGGAGCAGATTGAAGCAAGCCATTGCCACTGACTTCCAAAGTGGCTGTAGAACGTGAGGACTATCAGACGCTGGTGACAGCAGCACAGAAATATGGTACAGGAAAAGCAGGAAAGCTAAAGCCGAAAAAGCTCCTGAAAGAAAAAGAAAACCATTGCTGATCTGAAAACAAAATTGAGTTGCTGGTAGCAGAGCTTGCAACGGTAAAGGAGGAATTGAAACAGTATAAGTCCGTCCGTGGTCAGCTCCGCACAGCGGATCTGGAGCAGGAAAATGATCAGCTCCGTAAGAGAGGATTCGAACCCCATGAGGATGTGATCTCCCGTAACAATCTGTGGTCATTTTTTCCAAAGCACAAAGGAATCAGAGAAAACCTCTCAAATGAATAAGGCAATCTGAACGATCATCTTTATAACAAAAATCAGCTCTCCATTTCGGAGGGCTGATTTTTTGGATATTTATCTCGCAATTCCTGTCGAAATATGTTAAAATTATTTTGTATATCTACTCACGCGACAGCATTTCGGCAGGAGGTAACATTATGCCAAAAATATTTAGAATACACGGCGATAACATCGTAGAATGTGAGCGTATCGCCAAACTCATATTAGAGGAAACTGATCCGACATCCGTAGAAATATCGCTGATATCTCCCTCTACAATAGTCTATAATATATGTTTTAATTATCTGGGACACCGTTTTGAGTGGCAGTTAGAATTACTTCCAGGTTTCAACAAGGCGGGCCGCAGAAGATGGGAAGCTAATATTTTTGCTGGGCTCAAAGACAGCGGTAGTTTCCTTGATGAAACACCAGATGCAATTGTCACCTGTGTTGAAAATGGTTTGGAGACCATTCTTTATGCAATCGAATTCTGTAGTGCTTTTGCAGGCTGGTAATCAGGCATGGCAGCGAAGTGGTCGTGCGTTCTCTACTGGTCGAACAGGATGTCCATATCTTTATATCGTAGATTTTGTAAAATACGAATTGGATGCCCGCACTCGTGAGAGAAAAGCCCTTCGCTTTCCGAATCCCGCCGTTCCATATAGCTATATTAGCTTTTCAAGAGAGAGCGATAACTTTGTTGCTCAAGTTTACGTCCGTTCAGAGGAATTTGATAAGCAGTTCGATCGCTCCTTGAGAAACTTCGATGAGGATAACTTTGCAGAAGCAGAGCTATCTCGATACATCGTTAAGCGGATGTGTGGATTTGATACCACAGAGGAGGAAGAAGCCATCCTCCAGAAAAATCTTAATGTGGTGTTGTTTTTGGCAAGTAGTTCTCGTCCGGCTACAAATTTTACGCCCGCACAGTGGCGACGTTTGTATGCCTACCATCAAGGTATCGTTCAGTTTTCATTAGAAAATTCAGGGGTTCAATTTCCGAAAACGATTACCACCAAGGGACATCACGGTAATTCTGCTGAATTTCTTGATTTGGTAGAAAGCCTTAGTGTTGGACTGGCATCCAAAGATCTTCCTTTGGCATTATTCCAGCCGCAAACAGAAGAAGACTGGCAAACGGAATACGTCGATTGTATCCCACTTATGATACCGCAGTCCTTAATAGAATTGCTTCCGATCATTCGGATTTGATTCTATGTATGATTAAGGGCTTTAAGCCACGAGGTGACGATAACCGACCTGACAGAGGAATTCTGCCCTTGGCTGCAATGCTTGCATCAACTGATATTGAAGTAATGACCTATATTTACGGTCCGGTTATTGAACGTAATTTCAATGCACTGCTCACAAATCCAGGACGGCTTGCAGCTTCCAACGGCTTCTGGCGAGCTATCCTCGCTTTGAGCGATTTTGTTGCTCTTGATGTTCCGGTACTCGCTGGCCATTCTTATGATGAAGAGGTCCTTTTAGATACTTCCGCATTAAAAAGAACACTATGTCGGACAACTGCCCGATGAAGATGGACTGACACAGGATGATTTTTCCAGTATACCGCAGTCTTTCCATGAAGATGATGTAGATACAGGAATCCATTTTCTGTTTTCGCACCTGCTTCACGAAGTTTGCTTTGAGGGGATGTGTAATCCTCCCGGTGGCGATTGGAGCGGACTATCCGTTCTCTATGACGACTATGAAGTGCGCTGGTTATCTCTGCCTCGTGTAAGCGAAGAAGTTGATGGAAAGCGTCCTGACCATGTTCTGGAGTTGTTTAGTGTGTTTGACCGTCCCGTTCTGCTGTCTATTGAGTCAAAGGAGCGATCCTTTGACTTGGAAGCCAATGTTGGAGAAGGGCTTGTAAACTACATCCACAATCTTATGAACTATATTCCGAATGTGGAACGATTGGTCCATCCTCGCCTTGGAGCATGGACACAATCGGAACATCTGGTTGATTTTAATGCATTTGAAGTAATTTCCGCTGCAGCCTACCTTCGAGGATCTGCACAAGCAAATCGCACTGTCTTTGAATGCAGCAACTGTGATATGCTGTTTATTATGGAGCCAGTGGAACATGGCTGGGAGATAGAGATTGTTACAGCTACCCGTTCTGCCGAAATCTTGAAAGAATTTATCTGTGAAAAGGTAGCCGAAACTGGATTCAACGACATAACCCTTTTCTAAATTACCAATTCAGATACAGGGATTCTAAAACCGGGATACTCTCTTTATCCATGACTTTTTGAAGCTGGAGTTGCCTGAAGGGATAAATTCATGGCGCTTGTATAATTCCTTGGGCAACTCAACAGTAAAATCATCCTCTCCTCTGATACCGTCAAACGAAAGCATATATTTAATTCCTTTGCTATTCAACTGCTCAAGGTATGCGATGAAAGCATCAAAGTCAATAGTACCATAATAACGGCCCTTCGTATGAAAGTACGGAGGGTCTAAATATATTAGATCCCCTCTTTGGCCGTTTCAGTAGTAGTTGTGTAGTCTGCAGCAATAAACTCCGCCCCTTGGATATGTTTAGACCAATCCATAATGATTTTTTCTAAGCTGTCAGGGGATATGCCTGACGAGTATGATGTAGAGAGTTGTTAAAATCTCCGTTTGCATTGAAGCGGATTAAGCCATTAACACAAGTTCTGGACAAGAACAGAAGCTCTTCAGGAGAACGTTTTTTTTGTTGAAGTCATCTCTGATTTCATAATATGCCTGATATCCTTCTGTTTGCAACCTTGTCCAACGCAGCTTGTATGCTTCAGATAATTCGAGCGGATTATTTTAATTTCATTCCACAAATCAATTAACGGCACACAAATATCTCCGCATACAGCGTCAGGCGGATTTTATGGCATAGAGCATTGATCCGCCGCCAATAAACGGCTCATAGTATCTATTGAATTTGTCTGGTAAATATTCTTTGATTTTTGCAGATTGGCTGCGTTTGCTTCCACTCCACTTAATAACTGGTTTGAACATTTTAGTCCTCCATGGATGCTGTTTCAGTTTCGATCAAAATTTCATGAGGATCTGCATTTAGATAGTCACATAAACGGATAAATGCAGCTGACAGCGGAGATTTCTCCGTTGATGTATTCATAGATTGTGGGTTTGGACACCCCGGCCTTTGCTGCCAATTCATTGATCGTTTTGATATCCGAATCAATCATTTTTTGCGAAGCTCTTTTTCATTGAGTATCAAATTCTTCATTCGGTTGCCTCGCTTTCAAACAGGCCTAAATTGAGCTGGCCCAGCTGATCTTCGTTTTCCTCAACATGGTTTAGGCGATCAGTTGCAATTTCACAGTAGGAATGATCAAGTTCAATCCCAATGTATTTTCTTCCTGTCATTTTTGGCGGCAACACACTCGCTTCCGGCGCCGGAAAAAGGCGTGAGCATAACATCGCCTTCTCTGGAAGCCAGTTTAATCATTCGCTTAAGAATTTAATTGGCTTCTGTGTCGGATGCTTGCCATACACAAGCTCTCTCTTTTCTTTATTATTTGATATATCCCATACGGTTCGCATTTGCTTTCCGGGGGTTTTTAGACCATCATAAGAAAAATCGCCACTTTTGAATACTCATAATCAAAATAGTATTCTCTTTTCTTTCCACCTTTATTGCACCACAAAATAGTTTCGTGGCTATGGTCAATCTTCTTCCTGCCAAATTCGGGAAAGCATTCTTTTTTTGTACCATACAACTTCATTGATGATCTCAATTCCAAGCATTTGGCAAATAACATTAATAACACCAATGTTATGATATGTACCAAAAAATCCACATAGAGCCAGTCGGCTTAAGGATTCTCTTGGCTTCAGCAAGCCAGGCTTTAGTAAATGTCATATAGGACTCAAAAGTAAAAATCATCCCAATCCTGCATGACTTTGTTCCAGTTGCCACCCATTCCCTGAAGCTCCACGCTATTGTCCCATTTCCATTCTCCACCTTTAGAAAGGTTATAAGGCGGATCTGCAATAATTAAATCAATGCATGAGTCAGGCAATTTCTTCATTTCAGATACACACTCACCATTGATGATAGTGTTAATCGGTAATGTATTCATATACAATTCCTCCTTGCGTGATAAATATAGCATACCACGCAAAGAAAGTCAATATATCTTAACTAAAAGTAAAAAATATTTAACTCTGAAGAAAGATGATACTATGAAAATACAGAAATTTGTTGTATAATATATATAATTATTCTGTGAAAGGAGGGGCAAATTTGAATCTTGCGTTTAGACTACTTCTAACAATAAATGCAACTTCTTGGATGCTTGTAATCTATGCTATAAAAGGAAAATTGACTATCGGAACCTGTTCCGTTTTGGGCTTTTCATCTTGGGTTAGTCTTCTTGATAATACTATTTTCATGGGTATCGTTGCTCCTCTCAAAGGCTTTTTGGCAAAGAGAGTCTAACAATGTGTGAGGAGTTTTCGCTGGCTGATAATGAGTTTTTGCCGGTATATTTGGGATACTTTTTGTTTCATTAAGTGTTGTTGATTGCTACACTATGGCGGCGGTATATTTTTGGTTTTCGTCTTCACATACCTATCTCAGACACAATATTTTAATCCAATTTATTTGTTGTTTGGGTATCATTATTACCAATGTCTTGACTCCTAAAGGAACAAAAGTCTTTGTAATTAAAAAGGGAAAAGTAATTAGATCGAAGGAAGATATAGACTTTCAGAACCTACGACGAATTAACGATACAACATTTATAGAAAGAAGGTAAGAAATTTGGCAAACCTTTGTGCGAAACTTAAACAGAGAGAAAAAATAAATATAGAAAGATTGTGTCAACAGACGAGCCTGTTTACTCAATTGAAGATATAACAATTAACACATCTACACCGTATGTACCTGGTGCTTCTTCTTTGGAAGAAGGCGAATGGTTCTCTGTCCAAAACGCATCAAGTCAAGAATATAAAATAGACTTGCTAATGACTGAACAATGTACGGTTGATTTCAACTCCATGAACAGAAGCGAATTTGGTTCTGTCGATTTTGTATTTACGGAAATCGGTAATTTACTCTGTTTTCAGAATGTTTCCAAGGCAAGATTGGTATCAAAAATGTATTCTCTGTTTAGAGAAGATTTTGAGTACAAGGCAGACTGACGTGAGATTGTAATTAATACCATTCCTGATGCAATTTACAATAAACCCACTGATACTTTGTATTTCAAACGACTTGAGTCTATTACCAGCATTTTAGAGGTATTGATCAGCTTTATAAAGAGGCAAAACCGAAGAAGAGACAACTCAATTCTTGGCAAATGATTTTATTCAGTTGAAGCAAGACTATAATGCATCCAAAGTTAAAACGGCAAACCGAAAAAGAATAGCGTAAGCACAAAAAACACTGGAAAGTTTGGATGCAGACAGCAGGAGAAATATATTTACATATATTGGATAATACTGTCCGGAGCTGAAAGTTTCTGAGACTTCGTTTGAGATTGAGATGAAGAAGAATTAAAAATGTTGTTGTATGGCATTGAACAAAGATTCTACACTACGATTGTCGGCGGAGAAAAAGAATTGCCAACTCTGTTGTTCCGTTTGGACAATAAGAAACTATCCATTTGAAATCAGAAAAAATCAGCCGAGCAACTAACAACTGCTCGGCTGATTTTACTGTTATTCTTCCATGACCTCCAGCATCATCCTGGCACCCAGCTTAAACCCGTTCTGGAATATCAGACAATCTGTTGTCATCTGGTGCTCACGGACAGCGTCCGTGTAGCGAGAGAACAGTTCTTTTGCTCGTCCGTCAGGGTGGCTTGGAGCTTTTCTTCGTTTCGGCAGATCAGCTCCAGTAATTTCTTGTACTCCTTTGCAGGAAGATGTGTCATACTCTGTTGGCTCTGATATTACCGTACCAGAATTCTTCAAGGATTCTCATACCGAGACCTCCCCTGTAGATCAATTCGTTGAGGACGATCTCCTGCTCGGTTGCGGATGTTGTTCATGGCTCTGACCCATACCATCTGATCCTGTGCTTTTAAGCCCCTCATGGACACCTTCTTTTTCTGCCAGCTGCGTCATGAGTAGGTCGATCATTTTATGAGCCTGAGTATCAATGTCAGCAAGATAGCTGTACAACTTGCCGCTGAGAACAAGATCGGTGTAGACCATAGAGCGATGTTCTATAAGGTACTGCTGGTGCTTTCTGCCCCAGATACCAAAGGTGTGGATTTCTTCCTCCGGGATGACCAGACAAGGAATGTAGTAATCTCCATGCAGTTCATACCAAAGTCCGTTGCTGCTGTCGTAGATGTATTCTTCCATATTGCAAACCCCCATGTATTTACTTGAAATAGATAGTGCTGAGTGGCTTTTGAGGTGAATCAGCCAGCGGAGGTTGCGTGCTTGCAGCCAGTGGCTACAAAATGGCTACAGAATTTCCAAGGACGCTATGGATAGCCTAAAATGTGTGGAATATGTGGATGAAAAGCGTACTATCAGTGCATATTATCATGAGAAATTAAGGTCTGGCACTCGAGTGGGAGTAATTCCGAGAACGCCGGAAACCCGCATGAATACAGGCTTTTTGCCCGTCAAAATGGCTCGTGATACTGGATTGATACTATTTTTTTTCAAATCCGGTACTCCAAGAGAATCATTCCAAAATGACAAAGCAAAACCGTCCTGCTGAATGACAAATTCAGCAGGACGGTTTTTTTTGTCTTATTTCTTTTTTCCAAGGAATATATTCCTTGCGCTCTTTGCTGTCATCACAGGTATGCGGCCAGTTCAGTTTCCATTCAAAGTATTCCTCCCGCGTGATCTGCCCCGCATGAAGCTCCTGTTGGCGCAGCAGCCATTCCTGCATGAACTCATCAACCAGACCATATTGGAAGTACATTCCCACTGGCTGTCTGACAGGCCATTCGTCGCTGTCGTTGTACTTCGCGGTGGTATCATCCCCATTTCGCTCTTTGACCGGATTGCGGACAAGTTGAAAAGCCGGATAGACCCCGGACTATCCTCGTCCAACCAGAAGAATGTCCGCATAAAGTCCTCTGCGCACCCCGGAGCATCTGTATAGAAGTTTTGTCGGTCTACACGCAAAACCTCCGCGATTTTTGTTCAGCAAGTCTTTCTTTGGAACACGGTAATTCGTTTCGTACTGGGCAACGCGATTATCCGCGCCCTTTTCCTCCAGTCCGATGGCAACGCCCAGTTCCTTTTGCGTCATACCTCGAAAGGTACGGATTTTCCGAATCTTATCTCCTACTGTCATTCATACCACCGCCTTTGAAAACAGTATAGCGCAAATTTGCGAAATACGCAAGATAAATATTAACAAAAAAGCGAAATAAATTCTTGACATTAACATTTATGCTAATGTATAATAAGGGCACGGACATTAACATATTTGCGAATCATCAATAAGGAGGTGACACTATGACACAGGGAATTGTTTGTACGGGCGGAGGAAGTTGCCAACGAGCTTGGCATTTCCAAACCCTATGCCTACAAGCTGGTACGGGAGATGAACGAGGAATTGAAGCAGAAAGGCTTTATCACCATCCCCGGACGGGTAAGCAGACGGTATTTTTGAAGAAAAATTCTATGGCCTGCGTGACAGGCAGTAAGGAGGAAACAGCAATGCCAGCATACAAGGATAAGGAAAAAGGTACATGGTATGCGTCCTTTTACTATGAGGACTGGACGGGAAAGAAAGTCAAAAAGCTGAAACGCGGCTTTTCCACCAAGCGTGACGCACTGGAATGGGAGCGGACGTTTTGCAGCAACAGACCGCCGATCTGGAAATGACCTTTGAAAACTTCGTCGCGCTCTATGCGGCGGACATGAAAGGACGCATCAAGGAAAACACATGGGGCACAAAGGAGCATATCCTCTACAAAAAAAAACTGGTGCCCTACTTCGGCAAACGGAAGATGTGTGACATTCATTCAAAAGAGATCATGGCATGGCAGAACGAGATGCTGAATCACCATGACGAAAACGGCAAGCCATATTCCCCGGTATATCTGAAAACGCTCCACAACCAGCTCAGCGCCGTGTTCAATCATGCGGTACGGCATTACGGTCTAAAGGTCAATCCCGCCGCCCAAGTCGGCAACATGGGAAAAGCCAAAGGGCGTGAAATGCAGTTCTGGACAAAGGCGGAATATCTGAAATTTGCAGACGCGATGATGGACAAGCCGCTCTCCTATTATGCCTTTGAAATGCTCTACTGGTGCGGTGTGCGGGGGGCGAGCTATTGGCGCTCACCGCCGCCGACTTCGATTTTGAAAGGCAGACCGTCACGATCTCCAAATCCTATCAGCGAATCAAAGGCCGTGACGTGATTACAGACCCCAAGACACCCAAGAGTAACCGCGTGATTCAGATGCCAGCGTTTCTGTGCGATGAAATGCAGGATTACATCAAAAGTCTGTACGCCGTGCAGCCAACTGACCGCATCTTTACCGTCACAAAATCCTATCTCCATCGAGAAATGGACAGAGGTGCACAGGAGGCTGGTGTCAAGCGCATCAGAATCCATGACTTACGACATTCACACATTTCCTTTTGATTGATATGGGATTTACGGCACTGGCAATCGCAGACCGGGTAGGACACGAAAGCATTGACATCACCTATCGCTATGCACACCTGTTCCCCACCCGGCAAACCGAGATGGCAAACAAATTGGATTTGGAAAGAAAGGGGCATAAATCATGTCTGCAAAGAATCTCGACCGACACAACCGCTGGCGCAGCAAGACCGTTGCTTTTCGGGTATCTCCGGAGGAAGATGCGCAGATTGAAACCGCTGTGCGGCTCTCTGGCCTGACCAAGCAGGATTATATTACAAGGCGACTCCTGTGCCGTGAAATCGTCGTACAGGGCAATCCAAGGGTCTATAAGGCGCTGCGCAATGAGCTGAACAGCGTTCTGGAAGAACTCCGGCGCGTGGAAACCGGACAATCCATCGACGGTGAGCTGCTGGAAACAATCAGACTGATTTCTACCACGCTGGACGGTATGCGGGAGGATTGATAGATGGATTTTGAACAAAGAGAAAACGACTGCCCTATATCCGCCTGTTGGCGCAGACGGAGGACAGCCGCTCTCAAAAGAACTAATCAAAGTATAGCAGAGGACACCGCAGAATACAAGACGCAAGCGGACGATTTGAGGAAATCATGCAGCAGATACGCCGGGCCAGTGACCCGGCGTATCTGCCAACCGTGTCTATGAACGACCTTTATGAACAGGTCTTTCCCGGCAGACCGCCAGTGATTGACGGTCTGCTCTATGCGGGAACATACCTCTTTGTGGGCGCTCCAAAGGTCGGAAAATCGTTCCTCATGGCACAGCTTGCCTATCATGTGAGCATGGGGATTCCGCTGTGGGGATATGCCGTAAATCGTGGAACGGTTCTCTATCTGGCTTTGGAGGACGATCACCGCCGCCTGCAAGATCGGCTGTACCGGATGTTCGGAGAGAACAGTACCGAAAATCTCTATTTTGCAGTCTATGCAAAACAGCTAAACAAAGGTCTGGAAACACAGCTCAAAGGCTTTATGCGTGAACACCCGGACACACGGCTTATCATTATTCGATACGCTGCAAAAAAATCCGGGAGGACGGCGGCGAAAAGTGCAGCTATGCCAGCGATTATGAAATGATGGCCAGTTTGAAAAGCTTTGCCGACGAAAGCGGCGTTTGTCTGCTGCTGGTGCATCATACACGCAAGCAGCAAGCCGATGATCGATTCGATATGATTTCTGGCACAAATGGTCTGCTCGGCGCAGCGGATGGTGCGTTCCTACTCCACAAGGAGCGCCGGACAGACTGCTCTGCGACGCTGGATATATCCGGGCGTGACCAACAGGATCAAAGGCTCTATCTGACACGGAACAGTGAAAAGCTGATACGGGAATTGCAGCGGGCAGAAACAGAATTTCACCATGAAGCACCTGATCCTGTTTTAGAAGCAGTCGCGGCATTTATAACGCCGGAGCGCCCAGTCTGGTGCGGCACAGCAACCGAGCTGACTGCCGCACTGGATATGAACATGAAGCCAAACGCTCTGGCAATGCGACTCAATGTGCGGGCGTGGCAGCTAAATTGTAAATATCATATTTGCTATGAAAGCGCCCGCACCCACGCCGGAAGAAGTATCCGATTGACGCTCGATCAGGCTGCGTGTGACGACCGTGACGGCCGTGACGATCTTCCCGATACCGGCTCTGCTGTCTGAAAAGCCGTCACAGCCGTCACGGTTGTCACGGGGCGCGGAGTCAACTGTCATCGGGGGCATACTTGCGGGTGGAGATTGCCGCAAGGCAATACAACCCGAACCCCTTGACAGTTGGCACACGGGAAACATTGCCAGCCGGGTGAGCGGAAAGGCGTGTGCCTTTTTTCCGCTCTGCCTAACGGCGAGTGATGAAGTTTAGGCGGGGTGCAGGGTGCCCTTTTCAAAGGGCAGCCCTGCTGGGGGTGCTGTCTCGCAGACAGCGGGGGCAACGCCCCCACACCACCGTAGGGCGCAAATGCGCTTTTGATGGCCGCTGGCTGTCAAAGTGCAAAGCGGCGTTACTTTCGCAGAAAGTAACAAAGGCACGCCGCTTGCGCGGCGGAAAGGAGTGAATGAATGAAACGAACGATCAGTGCAAGGGTTGGACGCGGCTCTGTAAATCACAACACCCGAAAGTTTCACGCAAAGAACACTGACCCGGAGCGTTCTCACCTGAATATCACCTATTGTGAGGAAAACATCAAAGCTGTTTACCACGAACTGTTTGACGAAGCTCTTGCACGATACAATTCCAAGCAGACCAGAGCAGACCGAAAAATCAAAGATTATTATGAGAAGATTCGTGCCAGCAAGCAGGAAAAAGACATTCCATGAGATTATTCTGCAAGTCGGCAATAAGGACGATATGCACACAGGGAGCGACGAGGGTTCGCTTGCCGTAGAAATCTTAGAAGAATACATGACCGGCTTTCGGGAGAAATCCGCAGCTCCGCGTGTTTTCTGCACATCTGCACATGGACGAGGCCACACCGCATCTGCATATTGATTTTGTTCCATTTACAAACCGGCAGCAAGCGCGGCTTGGAAACGCGGGTATCTCTCAAACAGGCGTTGGCTGCACAAGGATTTCAAGGTGGCAGCCGCGGCGATACAGAGTGGAATCAATGGGTACGCTCAGAAAAAAGATCAACTTTCGCTTGTGATGCAGCGTCACGGAATTGAATGGGAGAAGAAAGACACACGAAAAGCACCTGTCTGTATTAGATTACAAAAAGAGCAGCGGGCAAAAGAAATCGCCGCCTTAGAAGCTACTAAGACGGCAAAAGAGGGTGAGGTTGCAGAGCAGGAGCAGCGCCTAAAAGAGCTTGCCCCGGCGGTGAAGAACATGGAGCGGCTGGCCGCGGACTTTTCCGCAAATCCGGAACAGATTTTACCGGAGGCAGGCGCATTGGAAACAGGCCGTTCCTACCGCGAGAAAAAAGGCAAAACCGTTGCTTGCTAAAATCGTCAAGGTGCTGCGGGCATTATACCCTGCCTACGTCGAGCTGAAAGGAAAGTTTGAACGGCTGCAAACAGATTATGGGCAAGTTCAGAAAGCCAACAGCCGCCTGTCTGAACGCTTGCAGGAGGTCAAGCTGGAAAATAAATCCCTTCGGCGTACCTCTGCCGACTATGCGCAGCTCAAACAAATCCTCGGCGCAGAGCAGATTGAAGCAACATTAAATGCCGCCAAACAGCAGAAACAGGAACAGAAACGTTTGCGCCGCTCCATTGGATGTGACAGATGATACTAGGGTAGATTTGTAACCGATCTTATGATATACTGTTTCCAGATTCTTATATTCAATAATACGGTATGTTACTCAAACCATAAAAAGAGAGAGGAGAAGAAAAATGATTTGGATTATACTAATCATTGTTTTAGCGGTCATAGTAGCTAAGAGTATAAGAAAAAACGGCAGTACGAGAAACTGGAGGCAGAAGTTTTAAACACGTTGGGGGTTAATAGTTGGAATTTTGTTCCCTATTTTTGACACCTATGTTACTGTAAAGAGTCGGCAAGCTTTTAGGAAACTACGATGAAATTAAGTTCTTCAAAGGTAATAGAGAAATGCTTGAGAAGGCAGAAGAGACGATTAAACGAAAAAATGAAACAGCAACAGTGATGAGAAAGTTTCTTAATGATAATGAATACAAATCTAATTCACAGTATGATCAAATAGTAGACCATGTTAACACCATTCTAAAAAAAATTCAGGTGCATTTAGAATTAAAGTGAGATATATTTCATCGGCTGGAAATTATTTGGCTTCAAAAAGAAATTACAGTAACTCAATACACTATTGATAGGCTCCATCAAGACCCCTCGTTGCTTATGGACAAAGGGGAATATAACAAATACATTAGGGAACAGCAGAAAGAAGCGTTGAGTCAGAAACAGCATGAATACTACGAGCAGGTAAACAGCATTATCGATTACGCAAATACAAACAAGGACGCCTTAGTTGTTAAAGGCGATCAGCAAACAATTAGATACTCTAATTGGGCAGTTATTTGATAGAACTGTTAATAGTATCAAAGATCAAAACCCCTCGACAGCGAAGAATGGGCGCTTATCGGTGACTTCATGGTTCGCCTTAAGAGTGAGATTGAGAGGATTGTAAGTGCAAACCAACGGATACTCGCATATTACGAATCCCCTGATTTCTTGAAAAATCAAAAACAAACCTGTGAATCATTGATGAGTTCTCAAAGAGAGTTCAATGAATACATCAATGAAAAAAGTGCAAGCTATTTCACCTCTTTTTGGTACAAGAGTAAGTTCGGAATGAAACAATTAATGATGACGAATATAACTATATTCGTCCATACAAAAAGACTATCACGCCCTTTACTGCTGAAGTTTCAGCAGCGGTATTTGCAAGTGCAGAAAACAATCCTCTTGAGTATATTGTAAAGTATTTCTATCCTAATAAAAAGAGCATATCCCGAACAAATCCGGAAGCTTTGCCAGCTTGTGGAAGAACTTGAAACCTTAAGAGATGCAAAGCAAATTGTTGAGAACTACAAAGTAGAGTATCAGCAGTACCTTGGTGATGTTCCTGACTATATTATGGAGAACGATGAGGCAGGTTTTTATTCACGGCTTGGATTTGCTACCATTGATGAGAGTGTACTTACCGTAGAATACAAATTCTCATATACTTCTAACGGCGGACTGGCGCAGCGTTCATTTACAGTTCAATGACAGAAGAAACCATCGCGGAGCTTATTAAGGTGCTTGAAAACAAGCTTACTGCAAGTGCCTTTGCACAAGAACAGCGAACCCTGATGACAAAAAAGCTGCGTGAGTTTATCAAAAATCGCGACAATTTCACTTGCTGCCTTTGCGGAAACTCCACTCATGTTGAGCCCAATCTATTACTTTGAGATAGATCACATTATCCCCGTGGCTAAAGGCGGCGAAACAGTGGCGGATAATCTCCAGACATTGTGCTGGAAATGCAATCGTGCAAAGAGCGATAAAATCATTGCCTGAGTCTTAAAATGTGCTTTTCACTAAGCGTGAACAAAAATCCCGGTTTCCACCCTATGAGGGAAACCGGGATTTTCTACTTTATTACTTTTTGCCGATGCCGTTTAAGATAGCACCTTTAACCCCATGTTCAAGCACGCCCTTGATTGTTCCTCTTGTATCTAACCCCAAGGTATCATCAACTAAAGCAAATGCGTCTTTGATCATGTTTGACCCGCGCGTTGCCAGCGTCGTGCCTGTTACTGCGTTCACGATTTTGCAGTAAACTTCCGTGCTTCAAGCATACCAGAAAAATACGATCGTGATGTTTTTCCCGACTGTCTGTACTTCGACATCTTCACCTTTTTGTTTGATCTGCGCAGCATCATTATAAAGTTTTACATCTTCAAGTGGAATCACATCAACTAATTCGCGTTCTTTTTTTTGACGAACCCCTTTTCTTTTTCAAAGACTACTTTTTGCGAAGTCAACGTTAGCTGCAAACTCCCTTTGTAAGTCTTACAAGTTACGTTCCCCGTACAAGATCACTTCATCTGGCTGCAATTCATAGGTTGCCATAGTAGTATCCTCTCCCTCTTTATGAATGGTCATAAGAGCAGTTGCGTATTTCGCGAGATTCACTGTATTATAAAAATACTACCATAAAACATTCAGATTGTGAACGCCTTATTTTGTGCAGCCTTGAGCATATTCTGTGTTATTAAAACTGCTCTCTTACTAAGGCGGGCAATGCCAACGGCACTTGCCCGCCTATATTGATTTTGATGGCGCGTCCTGCCCCAGCATGGGAGCGTGTGCGCTCCCATGCTGGATGATTGCAAGGCTGAAAGCCTTGCAATTCCCCTCATATTCTGTGATACTATTTTGATACTAAAAAATTGAAGCATCCGCAAATATCAGTGCAAATCATTAACATATTTGCGAATGTTTTGCTTGTGGAACCATTGTAAATAAGCACCCCTATACTTGAATTTGCCGAGTGGGAATAAATATTTAGTGTTCTCTGAATCCTGAAAAGCGTTGATATTACAGCGTTTTTCAGGATTTTTTTTTAGTGGCTACAAATTGGCTACATTTGCAGCGATCTTTTGTAGCCAGAGACTCACGGCATAATGCCGTCAAGTTGTCTGGCTACCTCCACCTGTTTGTTGGGGTACAGGTGGCTGTATGTGTCCATCGTGGTCTGCACCTTCTCGTGTCCGAGACGCTACGCAGTCAGCAGCGGGGAGAAGCCCATCTCCACCAGCAGGCTGGCGTGGCTGTGTCGGATGTCATGCACCCGGATGCGCTTTACCCCTGATGCCTTGCAGCCATACTCCATCTCGTGATACAGAAAGCTCTTGGTGTAGGGAAAGAGCCGGTCGTCCTTTTGCAGCCCGTAGCAATGGGACATATACTCCTGTAAACAGGTGCAGAGCCCGTCAGGGATAGGAATGGTGCGGTTGCTCTTGGGCGTTTTCGGTTCGGTCTTTCATGACTTCAATGAATGTCTGAAACTCCTTCCTTGTCCAGAACAGCATCTCATCGGCGTGCTTCTTACCCATTCTCCCTGCCTTGTGGCATGGATTCTCTTTCAGTCCATAGTACTTGACTGCGTAGTTGAAAATTGCCGTAAGCTGGTTGTTGATGCACTTGGGATAGGTTTGAGAGTAGGGCTTGCCGCTTTCATCTCGGTAGCTGGTCAGAGAGTTCTGCCACTGGCGCACATGAGTGGGCTTAATCTCGTTCAGCGGGATTTTCTTGAAGAAGGGCGTTACCCTCAGGTCGATCAGCCATTTCTTGCTGGCAACGGTGGAAAGCTTGAGGCGGTGTTCCATATCTCTGACGTACAATTCAATGAAATCTCCGGAAGTTCATGCCGAGACTGCCTGTGGATTGGCTGATGAAGTCACGTTCCCATTGAAGGGCTTCCTTTTTGGTGGCGAAACCGCGCTTCTTTTTATGGATGGGTCTTGCCCGTCCAGTCTGTTACTCGGATCTGAGACATCCAGCAACCGGTATCGCCGTCTTTTGTTACTGACATTTTTACCTCCTTCCCTCAAGAATCAGGCTTCGATGGGTTATTTACTCGTTACTCTCGTTTTTACCATATTCCTTTTCAGAAGCTCCGTCCGCTTTGCGATTCGCTCATCGCGGTCAAGCTCCTCCGGCTCTGTGCATTTGACCGCGTTTGCGGAGTAGTATGCAAGCGTCTGCTCCTTCCAGCGCTTATATGCTGCCTGCGTGGAGTTATAGGCGCGAAGCTCGCTGCGCTCGTCCTCCCCACTGTTCAAGAAACAGACACATATCCGCGTTGAACTCCGCCGTGCTCTTTCCATCAAAGGAAATCGAGCACTCCCATTGCTTGCTGCGGGCGGCTTCTGCACATTGATCTTGAAGTCGATTCCCCTACCGTTTCCAGCTTAAAGAGGAAGTCCATCACGTCGGCAAGCGTCCTGATCTGTGTCGTGCTGGATTCATACCCAAGAATATAGGTTGAGGTCGTGTCCAGCAGGTCTGCGATCTGATTGACAACGGCAATCGACACTTCAATCTCTCCGGTTTCGTACTTCTGTACGGTGCGGAGGATTTTTTTCAGCATTTGTGCCAGCTCGGTCTGGTTCAGACCCTTCCGTTTTCAGGAGTTGTTTAATTCTCTGCCCGATGGCGGGATAATCGAAATTGTCCATATCTGATTCACCTCGTCCATATCATATCGCAGAATAAAGCCAAGTACATATTTTTATTTTTCTAAAGGTTTGACAGATCCCTTGTGTGCGTATCATAATGTGTACTTATGATACGCTTTTCAACGGAACTGCAGAGTTAGAATGAATGGAAGATGCGTAATCCAAAAATACTTTGAAACAGGAGGTACTATGAGAACAGGACCTACCAAGCAGGAAAAGACCGCCGAAATCTATTTAGACGAGAAAGACCCCACCATCTTCATCCGCACCCACAACACCGACATCAAAAACAGGCTGACCGCATACAGTCGCAAACACCCTGCCGTCTGCAAGCTGACGGACGTAGACCCAGGACATGGGCTGCAAGGAATTTGAGATTGAAAAGGGACGCTTCTCTTTCCGGCTGACCGCCCCATACAGAGCGGAACGCCGCCGGGCGGCAAGCGAAGCGGCGAAAAACGAATAAAAAGGG
>VOFC01006450.1_pt1 | contig 18093 bp, 38 predicted proteins | sample 5384161 | NCBI WGS metagenome assembly VOFC01 (sample SAMN12384722, study PRJNA508395) | human gut metagenome | isolation source: healthy gut B | host: Homo sapiens
GGGCTAGAAATATGTGTACCAAGTTTCTCAATAGAAAAAGAGTTCAGAAATTGTTAAATATAGCGAAAACAAATCAGACAAAGGCCGAAGTAGAACACAATTAAATATACAATTACTGTAACAAATACAGGAAAAATAACATTAAAAATATAGAAGTTAGAGATGATATGGTTGGAGGTTTCTACAACTATAAAAACATTAAGTAGGAAGAAACGAAAAATCTAGCTTGAACACGTAGTAAGCAGAAAGAAGATATAATAAAATCATTGAGATAATGATGGAATCATAACCAATATCATAACTGTAATATACAGAAATGAAAAAAAACAAGAAAATACTGTGAAGTAAAAATGAAGTATAATTTAACTTTAATTAAATATATAAGAAAGATGGAAAACAAACAGCAAAACATATACAAAACTCTAACACCAGAAGCTTAAGCTATAATGTTGAAAGTCAAAAATAGAAGGATATAAAGCAGATAAAACAGTGGTACAAGGAGAAATGCCATTCAGCGATGTAGAAGAAACTGTAGTATATACAAAGAGAAATGATTTAGGATATACAATACATTACAAAGAGCAAGGATTCGTCACAAAACTTACAGAAGACAAAGTAACAAATAAGAATTTGATGAAGTTATAACAGAAGATGCAATAGATATAGAAGGATACAAATAAAAGTAAGATCAACAAGTGCAGAGATAAAATAACAACAGGAACAAATGAGCATACATTCTATTATACAAAGAAAGAGATGACTTAGAATATACAATACATTACAAGAGCAAGGAACAAATGCAGAAACTGCAGAAGACAAAGTGGTAACAAATAATAAGAGATTTGATGAAGTTATAACAGAAAATGCAATAAATATAGAAAGGATACAATAAAGTAGATCCAACAAGTGCAGAGATAAAAATAACAACAGGAACAAATGAGCATACATTCTATTATACAAAGAGAGATGACTTAGGATATATTACATTACAAAAGAGCAAGGAACAAATGCAGAAACTTGCAGAAGACAAAGTAGTAACAAATAAGGAATTTGATGGAGATTATAACAGAAGATGCAATAGATATAGAAAAGGATACAACCAGAAGTAAGATCCAACAGGAGTGCAGGAGATAAAAATAACAACAGAATGAGCATACATTCTATTATACAAAGAGATGACTTAGAATAACCCAATACATTACAAGAGCAAAGGAACAAATGCGAAACTTGCAGAAGACAAAGTAATAAATAGAAATTGATGAAGCTATAACAGAAAATGCAATAGATATAGAAGGATACAATAAAAGTAGATCAATAAGTGCAGAAATAAAAATAACAACAAGGAACAAATGAGCGCCACGATCTATTATACAAAAGGAGATGACTTAGAATATACAATACATTATAAAGAGCAAAGAACAAAATGTGAAACTTGCAGAAACAAAAATAGTAACAAATAAGAAATTTAATGGAAGTTATAACAGAAAATGCAATACAATACAGATATAGAAGGATACAATAAAGTAGATCCAATAAAAGTGCAGAAATAAGGATAACAACAGGAACAAATGAGCATACATTCTATTATACAAAGAGAACAGACCTAACATATACAGTACATTACTATTATAATGGAATAGAAGCGAAAAGAAAAATTGGTGCAGTTCCTGGTCAAAAAAATATCTTTCAGAAGTATTTGATGTTTATCCTAAAGCAACACATAATGGTGTAAAATATGAAGAATATGATAGAACAACATCAAATGGAACCATGCCTTTGATAATAGGTCTTGGAACTAACTATATTAAGGTATATTATGGAACACCAAATGTAACAATAAATAAAGTAGTAGACTCAACAACAGCAAATGCAGGATCAGAACTAAATTACACAATTACAGTATCTGAAGATAGAGGTTTTGTAAATGCAAAGAATATAAAAGTAACAGATAATTTACCATCAGAATTAGAAGTAATAGCAGATAGTATAACATCAGATGGAAAATTAAATGATGCAAAAACAGAAATTGAATGGAATATTGCAGAACTTGAAAAAGGTAAAAAAGATGTTGAATTAAAATTCACAGCAAAAAATTAAACCAAATACAATAGGAAAAGTAATTACTAATAATGTAACTCTAACTGACGCTACAGGTAATACTATTGGTAGTGATAGTGCTACAACAACAACAGTAAACGGAAAAACTGTAGAAGTAAAGAGAAATAACTAAAAGGTAGAGAAGCAGACGATGTAAATATCATATTCATTATGGATAATTCATCAAGTATGAACGAACCAATAGCAAATACATCATATTTGAACGATGACTCATATTATGTAGCACCATCTGATGAACAAAAAACAAGATTAAATTCTGCTAAAACTGCAACAAAAGAATTTATCAATAAAATTTATGCAGATAAAAACTTGAAGAATACAAATATGTCGGTAATTACATTTAACAATAATGAATCTGATCAAGAAGATACAGCTGATGTTATAGGAAAAGGTCCATATACTAGTGATAAAGTAAAAAGAAGAAAGTCATCTATTCTATACTAAGTATTATGTTGTAAGAAAACAATAAAAAAAGATATATGTAGAACAAGCAACAGACAGAAATTATTACGAAATAAAAGATACAACAATCAAATCAGGTGCTAATGTTGTAGGAAGTGCAACATCAAGTGATTATTCTGAATTAGTAACTAAAGTTGATGGCATAACAATAGGATGCAGAAGAGAGGGATTTGGAACATATTAATCCTGCTCTAAAACAAGCAAAAACAATAATAGAAGGATACAAGAATAATGAAGCAACAAAAAGCAAAGAAATATTGTAATAGTACTTTGCGATGGAGACATTAATGGAAAATATGCAGATAAGCTTAAACGATTTAAAAGGTGACAAGGATAAAGCGGGTCTAGCAGATGAAATATACTGTATAGGATTTGGAAAAGATGCAGCTAATCCAAAAGAATGCCTACAAAACATTAGCAAATATGACAACTGTTTATGAAAAAGATAAATCAGGAAAGCTAGTAAAAAGAAAGTATATACAGCAGAGAATACAGAAACGCATACAAAATTTACTTCTATATTAGAAAATATGAATGACAAAAAGAATTATATAACAGGTGTATCTGATATAGTTTCAGATATAAAATGTGGAGAAATTGCAATTAAAGCATCAGATATACTAGAAATGCCATTAGTAGTTTATAACAATGATACAGAAGTGATTAATTGCGCATCTAAAGAAGAATTGGCAAATTATGGAATGTCATATGATGAAAGCAATCAAATAATTAGATGGGATATTAATGAATGTATAGAGAAAAATCCAAATATAGATCTATCAGGAACATTAAAATTAAGATATTATATTCCATTAAACTAAATAAAAATCTTGCTCAGTAAAATGAGCAAGATAATTTTATTAAAAATAATAACCAAACAATACTTGTTCATATTTGCATACCAACAAATCAGTTACCAAAAGATAAATTTTTTTCTGTATTTATAGTTATTTTATTAGTTTCGTTTGGAACTATTGTACTAATATATGCCTTAAATTTAGCAAGATGATTCTCGTTTTTTGTCAACAAGATAAATAGCAAGGTTAAGATTAGAAACATCTTCAGAAGAAATATTTTTTAAAAGATAAATATTTTAGTTTGTGTTGGAGCTATAGATTCTATATTAAAGCTTTCTACTTCTAAAGAATCTAAGTTTCCTACTTTTTTTACCATATATTTCCATTTCCTTTAACCTATACAATGATACAACAAAAACACATCAAAGTCAATCAAAAGTATAGCTAAATAAAAATATTAAGACTTAATAGATGAGATTTTGAAATTAGTTTATTTATCTTTAAGATATATTGAAAGATCTATATAAATATGATATGATCAGTAATAAAGAGAGAAAAGAGAAATGAGTAAAAAGATAATAGCAATAATTTTAATCATATTATTAGCCATAATAATTCTAGGAGTAATATTCTGCATCGTAGACAAAAATAAAGTAGACAACAATGAAGAGCCAATATTTATTCTGAGTGGTATATGTGTATATATCAGACTCGGTAATATCAGGTTATGAAGAATATATAGGATTAGGATACAAAATATTAAAAGTAAAAATTGCTGAAAATGAATACTATACAAAAGTAATGCCAATTTGGCAAGAATCGATTTATCAGAACCATTAAGGTTGATAGAAGAGCGCGGTACAGTATAAATGCGTAAAATCATCTAAATTATTAAAATTTTCTTGACAAAGTTATAAAATCGTAGTAAAATAAACGACATCGATTATAGAGAGAACCTGTTCCCATTCCGAACACAGAAGTCAAAACTCTATTTTATAGGATTATATGATTTAAGCAAGTCAAGAAAATGCTATAAAAACAAGTAAACTACAACGAAGGGAAAATAAAAAAAATCATATAATGCCAAATGTAAAGATAAGGGGTATATATCTTTATATTTGGTATTTTTCCGTTGCGAAAATTTTGTAAAAGGAGGGCAAAGCTAAAAAAAGTACTAGTAATTTAATTAAAAAATTGATTTCTAACAATTAAAAAGTAGAAAGAAAGGGCAATTTTATGATTGAATTAGAACACATCACTAAAACATTACAAAGTAGCAAAAAGAAACGCAGGATTAAAAATGCATTTAAGAGTTATTTTAAAAGAGACTATAAAGAAATAAAAGCGCTAAACGATATATCGTTTAAAAAATAAACGAAGGAGAAAATGGTCGGCTACATAGGACCAAATGGAGGGCAGGAAAATCAACCACAATAAAAATAATGTGTGGAATATTAAACACCAGAATCAGGAGAATGTAGAATAAATGGCTTAATTCCATACAAGCAGAGACAAGACTATGTAAAAAAGACATAGGTGTAGTATTTGGAAACAGGTCAGCACTATGGTGGGATGTACCGGTAGAAGACTCTTTGAATTACTAAAAGAAATTTACAATATACCTAATGAAAAATACATACAGCAAAGAGACATGCTAACAGAAATGTTGAACATCAAAGAAATAATGAAAAGACCAACAAGACAGCTAAGCCTGGGACAAAGAATGAGATGCGAAATTGCAGCAGCATTTTTGCACGAACCCAAAAAATAGTATTCTTAGATGAGCCAACAATAGGACTTGATAGCACATCAAAAATCGCAGTCAGAGAATTTTAAAAAAGATAAACAAAGAGAAAAACACAACAATAATTCTTACAACACATGACACAGGAGACTTAGAAGCACTAACTAAAAAGAATAATATTAATAGGAAAAGGACAATTACTACTAGATGGAAGCCTAAACAGCTTAATGAAAAAGATATAGCAAAAAAAGAGCTAAACATCAAATACAAAGGAAAATAACAGAACTACCTCTTGGAATGAGGTTATTAGAAAAAGAACCAAAACGAAGCCAAAATCGAAGTTGATGAACACCAAATGAAACTGGCAGATGCAATCGTATTCTTATCAAATATAGTCGAAGTGCAAGACTTAGATGTAAGCAATACTCCAATAGACGACGTTGTTGCAAATCTTTACAGAGAATATCGAATTTAGGAAAGGAGATATTTGAGTAATGGAAAGAATAAAAAAAGCTAACACGAATGATAAGGATATATGTATCATACTTCAAAATAAAATTTTTGAATGAGATCCAATACAAAGTGGCAGCGATAGCGGGCTCGTGCACACAGTTTGTATGGGCAGGAATGTACATAATGCTATACAGCATTTCTAAAAAGATGGAAGCGCCAGCGACTTTTCGGTAAGACAAATGACAACATATATATGGTTGCAACAAGCATTATTTATGTTCTTTAACATATGGAATATAGACAAGGAAATAGAGGAACAATGCAGACTTGGAGATATTGCAACAGAGCTAGTGAAACCAATTAGTTTATATTCAATATGGCACGCCAAGAGCTTAGCAAAGAAAACAGCAATGGTATCTCTAAGAGCCCTACCAATATTAATAGTTGCTATGATGCCGTTTTTTAGGACAATATCAAATAATGGCACCAAAGAGTGCGTTATCCTTAGTTTTAAGCATAATAGCAATGATTTTATCCGTACTAGTAATGATATCTTTTATAATGATAATGTATGGAGTAATACTAAAAACGGTAACATCAAATGGAATAAAAAACTATGTTTGATTAGTGATGGACTTTGCGTCAGGAGGACTTATTCCAATACCATTTATGCCAGAATTTATAATAAACATCTTAAAATTCACACCATTCTACTACATGCAAAATGTAACATTCAACATATACAATGGCTATATCAGCTCGGCAGGAGAGATAATAAAAATACTGATATTACAAGTATGTTGGATTATATTACTTACATACATTGGTAAAAAGAATTATAAACAAACAAATAGCAAAAAAGTAGTAGTACAAGGAGGGTAGAGAGATGAAATTATATTTAAAATATTTAGCGATGCAATTAAAAAATAGCACTTGCGTACAAAAAAACATTTATAATATCATTGTTGGCAAAAAAACAGGAACAACAGTATTTGCATTTGTATCAATAACATTCTTGTTTAATAAATTTGGAGATATAGCAGGATACACGATTAATGACGTAATGATATGCTTTATCGTATCATTTCTGGGATATTCGTTGTCAGAATGTTTTTTTAGAGCATTTGATAGATTTGACAAAATACCCGGAAATGGAGAGTTTGATAGAAATTATTAGTACGACCAAGAAATATTATATTACAAGTACTTGGATCAAACATATCATTTGAAAGAGTGGGAAGGTCAATCATGGCAATAATATTATTCGTATATTTTTGCTAATTAGTAAGCCAGAGTTGGTAAAGGCCAGACATCTTGATAACACTAATACTAATGATAATTGGTACATTTTATTATATTCGGCCTTGTTCATTTTAAAAGCGGAATTACATTCTTTACAACGCAAAGCTTGGAAATAATGAACATATTTACAGATGGAGGAAGAGACCTGGCTCAATATCCACTAGACATATACAAAGAATGGGTTAAAAAATTCTTCACATTTATAATACCATTAGCACTAGTAAATTATTATCCACTATTGTATGTAATAGGACGAACAGACAACAAACTTTACATGCTAGCGCCAATAGCTTCAATGCTCTTTACAATTCCTTGTTATGTAGTCTGGAAAATAGGACTAAAAAAATATAAATCAACAGGGTCATAAGATTAGCAAAGCAGAGATAATTGATAAATCTCTGCTTTTTGTGCTATTATAACAAATAGGTGATGATATGAGAATTTTAATTATAGAAGATGAACTTTAAAATTGCAGATGTAATAGCAAGTAGACTTAGAAAAGAACAATATGTAGTTAATGTCAAGATTTAACAAATTAACATTAAAGGAAACTCTAAAAAATGCGACTATATCAACAAACGCCAAAGGAAGCAATGCTGTGTTTTCAACAGGGGACAGATTCTAAAATATATATAAGTGATTCAAAAAAATAACGACAACAGGAAGTGGCTCTGCAAGAGGATTAGACGCAACTTATGGAGGCTATATTGAAGCAGATAATGTAACGTTAATGACAACTCTGGAAAAAATGTTACCAAAAAAAAAGAAGTTAAAAACAAAAGAAGAAGTATACGCAGATATACTCACAGCATATAAAAACTAAAAATTCAAAATACGCGATTAAAATCAATACATTGAAAAGGCATTTCAGAAATACAAGCAGAAATATACAATAGACGCAATAAACTTACTAAATTACAATATTTTCATATTGAAAGAATGTTATATAAGTGGTACAATAATATTAGAACAAAAAGGAATGAGTTAAATGGTAAATATAATAGAAAAGAGAATTGTGCACCAACTTGAAGAACATAAAAATTATAAACAAGTGTGCAAACTAGAATCACTATATTATCAACATGGAAAAAACTACGGTATATAAACATTCTAGAAATGTGGCATATTATAGTCTACTTTGCCAAAAAATTAGAAAAAGAGATTCAACATAAAAATTTAACTACAAAAAACTTAATAGTAGGAGCATTCTTACATGATTTATTTTTATATGATTGGCACGAAAAAGACAAATTACATAGATGGCATGGATACAGACATCCGCTAACAGCAAGTAAAAACGCAAGAGAAATGTGTGACGCAAATGAAGAAACAACTAAAAATAATCGAAACACATATGTGGCCATTAACAATAACAAAAGTTCCAAGAAGTAAAGAGGCTTTTTTGGTATGCTTTGTAGACAAAATAATGGCTTTGGCAGAAACTCTAAAAAATAATAAAATAAGGAATGATAAAATGAAGAAATGGATAAAAAAGTAATTGGTCAGTAATAATCTTATGGCTAATATTCGAAACAGTTGCAGTAACATTAACATGTACGACAAAAAACAAATTTTACTTGTTTAATTTCTCCTACATAGGAACCTGTTTGGCAACAGGAATATATACTTATATTCTCACAAAGATAAAAATAGGCTAGAAGCATAGTACAATTTGCAGTAGGACTATATATGCTAGTGTATTTAGGAATTATCTGTAATGAAAACATGCAAATAGAGGGATTTTGGTATTACTTGTTTTTGGGTGTATTCGAAGCGGCAGTAATTCACTATCTGGTAGCAAAAAAAATACATGGACCAATATTCTTTGGAAGAGGATGGTGTGGATATGCCTGTTGGACAGGAATGGTGTTAGATTTACTGCCGTACAAAGTGCCAAAAAAAAAAAAAAAAACTAGGATTCATAAGATACATAACCTTTGCAATATCGTTAATATTTGTAAGTGCGCTATTTCTACTAAACGTGGAAAATAAAAAGCACAATAATGTTGTGGTCATTTATAATAGGAAATATTTTATACTATTTAATAGGAATAATTTTGGCATTTGCATTTAAAGACAATAGGGCGTTTTGTAAATATATATGTCCGATAACAGTTTTTCTAAACCATCAAGCTATTTCTCAATATTGAGAGTGAAGTGCGACAAAGAAAATGTGTGTCTTGTAACAAGTGCAAAAAACTGCCCAATGAACGTGGACATGACTGATAATGCAAGAAACAGAGAAATGGAACAGAATGCATTATGTATGAGGAAATGCATAGATGAGTGCCCCAAAAAAGCACTGCATCTATAAAAAAAAGAAATTTATTTACAACTGTTCTTTATTGACGATTGATACAAATACCAATTAAGTTACATAGATATTAATAGATATAAAATAAAAAGTTAACAACACATTCCTCTATGAGAATATGTTGTTGATATAATGTGGAAAAAGATAGTAAAAAATTTTATTTTGGAAAACAAGAAGATTATTCAAAATATAGACCTACATATCCAACCGAACTTTTTGATTTTTTATCTAAGGAATATAATATGAAAAATAAAATTATAGTTGAGTTAGGTGCAGGAACTGGAAAGTTTTCTAAAATAGCAAGTTCTTATTGTAAACAAATTTATTATGTTGAACCAAATATTGATATGATTAACAAAGGAAAAGAATATTGCAATGATTGTGATAATATTGTTTATATTAATAAAAGTGCAGAATCAACAGGATTGCCTGAAAATTCAGTTGATATTGTATTTGCGGTCCAAAGTTTTCATTGGTTTGATAAACAAAAATTAAAACAAGAAGTAAATAAAATATTACAATCTAATGGAGATTTTGCAATAGTTTGGAATGACTGGGAAGATGAAAATAATGAATTTAGTAAGGAATACTTCAAATATATAAGCTCTTGGAATACTAAACTTACTGGTAAAACATATCAACATAAAAATGTTGATGATCGTAAAAAATTTTTCAAGAATAGTGAATATAAGACTTATACATTTATCCATTCTAAAGATTATACTATAGATATGCTAATAGGGTTATCTAAATCATTATCGTATGCTCCAAAAGAAGATAGTGAGTATTATGATGAGTTTATAAATGGTATTATAACTATTTTTAATAAATATAAAAAAGATGACATCGTTCGTTTTGATTTTCATACAGAAATGTTTATAGGAAAGATTTAGGTGATGATTAATGATTGATAATGGTTATCTTTTTGCTAAAGACAATAAAAGAATATTCATAAATACAAGTTTAGGATGTGCTGGGCAATGCGCATATTGCTATTTACCAAAAATGGGATATAGTAATAGTTCAGATAATTATAGGACTATTTCAGCACAAACTATAATTGAATTTATAGAAAAAATAAACTTGATATAAATCAAAAAACTTTAATAACACTTGGTTGTTATTCAGAGTGTTGGGATGAATATAATAAAAATGAAACAATTAGTTTAATAAAATACTTTTTAAAAAAGGGAAATCAAATTCAATTATCAACCAAGAAACAAATAATGAAAGAAGAACTTACCGAAATATTACCACTAATAAATTATTTTGGACAACTAGTTATTTTTGTTAGTTCGGTAACTATTTCTAAACATGATACCATTGAAAAAAATACTACACCTATTTCTAATAGATTTCAAAATTTTTCACTTTTTAATAGTTTAGACATACCTGTTATTTTATATATGAAACCAGTTTTAAAAGGTATAACAATCAATGATTTAGAACTTTATAAAAAATATATTGAAAAAATATAATATTAAAGATGTAGTAGTCGGAAGTATATTTACAAATTACATATCCGAAGAAACTGTTCATTTTTCAAATAAAAATGAATTGTTTTATACTAAAAATAGTGATGAAGATATGATTATTTCTGAATTATCAAAAATAACAAATGTCTATAAAAGGAGTTCTGAAGTTATGTACAAATATAATGTTAGTAATCATATAGAAAAAGTAAAAAATGAAGTAGCAAAACTATTAGAGGGAGACAACTCTTGAAGGGAAAATTGTATCAGATGTAGATATGTGTGATGCATTAGGAGCAAAGACTATTTATAAATGTGAAGAAGAAAAAATTAATCAGCATCCTATTGAATCTACTTTTTATAATAAAAGTAACAAATAAATTAATACGGAGAATTAAAAATGAATATAAAAAATGATTTTCAGGAAATATTAGATTATGCTCATTATTGGAATTGGGCTCCAGATTGGTTAATTGTTAAAGAAATTTATGAAAAAATTCCAGAATCATATTCTGTATTAACCCCATTTGCATATGCATACCTTGAAGAATTAATTCAAAAGCGAAGAAAAAGTTGGATTAGGCTTAATACAATTGGCAAAAGATGAAAATAATAAAAATTTAGAATATATGCAAAGATTGAATGAAATAAAAAAATACTTTGAGAATTCTACTGATTTAGATAGTGGAGACAATAGAAATAGTGTAGATCATGGATACATGCACCCAAGATTTTGGACACAAGAGTCTTTTGAAAACCTAATTCATGATATTGCACAAATTTCTAAATATTCTAGATTTTAATACGAAAGGAAGATGGTTGAAAATGACTGATGAACAATATATTGATATAGCAATAGAAATTAGCAAAAATGCTAAATACCCTTATGGTGCTATTGTTGTTAAAGATAATCAAATAATTGGTAGAAGCGATGAAAACACTTTAATGGAAACAAGTATGTATTCACACGCATAACTAGAAGCAATAGAAAGTGCTTCTAAAAATAAAAATCTATATGGAGATTTAAATGGTGCAACAATGTATGTGTCTTGTGAGCCTTGTATGATGTGTATGGGCGCAATTTTATATGAAGAATTTTCAAAAGTTGTATATGCTGCAACTTTACAAGATAGTAATGATAATTATTGTCCAGAAATGATAACTGATATAGATGAACTAGCAAAATATTCAAAAGATAAAATTGAAATAATTAAAGAATTGCATAGGGATAAGGCAGTTGAAGTATTAAAAATGAGAGGAGAATAATATGGATAAGATAATTATGCTAGGAACTGGTAATGGAGGAACATTAGATTTATATAATACTTGTTTTGCTATTCAACATGATAATGATAATTTTTAGTTGATACAGGTGGAAGTATTGAAATAATAAAAAAACTGAATCAAGCTAATATTGATTACAAAAAAAATCAAGCATATATTTATTTCACATAGTCATACGGATCATATTCTAGGAATTTTTTGGTTATTTAAAAAATTGAGTAGATTAGCAATGCATGGTGAGATAAATGAAAAGATAAATTTGTATTGTAACGAATATTCATTTAAGACAATTTCTTCTGCCATATTCTTGTAATTGTTCATTAACTTTGTCCATTCTAATGGATTTAATTCTTTACTTTTTTTCAGATAGTCTTTCATCATTTTTAATATAATCTTCCATTAGTATTTTGTATAAACTTTCACAAGAATCACTGACTAAATGAAGATGATGAGTAAGTTTATTTGTCATCAAAAGAGTCTTATAAAGTGCTTGTTTATTTTGTATAATAAAGTGTAATCTTAATATTCCATATTTGCCAATTCTGCCACAGTCTTCATCTTTTTGTCTACTTTATTAACTGATGTGGAAGCGTATTTACTTCATTTATCGGTTATGTAAGCTCTATTTGAAATTATAGCAGGAGCACCATTACTATTACTAGGTTTTGTGTTCCATTTGTATTCACTATTGTTTCATTAGTAAAGAGATTATTCTAGTTTGAGAAAGGAGATTTATATTATGAAGAAAAGTTATTTTATCTTTTGCCATTGTATTATCTTCTTTCTTTATTTTTAATTCTAAAATAGAAAAGCTTTATCAGAAATTCTTTTAATATTACTTTTTGATAATATAAATGAAAAGATTTTATAAAATAAAAAGTTTTATCAGAGAATTTTTAAAAACATCTGATTTTAATAATTTTGTTATTTATTTTAATAAAAATTATTCTGATTATTATGTTTATTTTATAATTCTGATAAAGATGTTGTTGTGTGTAAGTCTTTTGGTGGTTTCAAGTGTTTTATTCAAACTGCTGTTGATAATTATACGTTTAGTAGTGATTCTTCGAAATTAACAAAGCCGGTTCAACTAATTATCCTTCTTTTTTTGATGATCCAAATTTGTTTTTATATTCTTCTGCTAAAGTTTTTGTTGATGATATAAAGGTAAATTTTAATTATGGTTCTTCTTCTTATGTAATTAATGAAAATGATAATTATTTACCTATCTATGATTTATATTTAAAAGTTTCAGAAATTTTCTGATCCTCATAAAAAGAAAAAGAAGTATTAGAAAGTTTTTATAGTTTATGTATAGAAAAATTGAAGTATTTGGCTGAAGTATTTGTAAGTAATTATATATATTTAGCTATTATAGTTATATTTATAATTATATTTATATTTAAATTAATTAATAGGAGGTTTTTATGATAGATATTAAGAAAATTAGTACAGATGTAAAATTAGAAATAATTTTATCTGGTTAAAACAATTAGATGAAAAATAGTGGTTATACATTTAATGATTTGTATTTAATAGATAAAATATCTAAGATACTATTAGAAGAAAAGGAAGTAAAAATATGAAGAAGTATTTAATAATTGGTTTATCAATTATATCAAGTTTGTTTTTTTAAGTAATGTTAAAAGCAGAGACTAAAGAATTTGAGTATGGTATTTTTTGATAGTGAAAATTATGTTATTGGTACAGGTATTTACTCTTATCAGACTTATTTTGATAATTTTAAAGAATATGATAATTTTTCATTTGATTTAATAGAAAATAAGATTAAAGATTTGATAAAGATATGGGAAGATAAATATAAAAATGAGTTTCCTAATTATTTTATTTCTATAAGGTCTTATCCAAAAAGTTTCTTTTCCTGCTTATTCTAATATGTCTACTCAGTATTTAAAATTATGTTAATTTATTCAAAAATATATTCCTATTAATGTTAATCAGTTTGGTGATTGTTTTAAGCAAAAGCTTTCTTCTGATATTGGTATGATATTTGTTGATTCTGGAAGTGATTTTGAATTTAGTAGTGTTTCTTATGATTATTCTTTTTCAGATTTAAATATTTTTGATGATTATAATTTAAGTAATTCTGGTGTTAAGTCTGTATATCTTTCTACTTTATATTACGATTCTAATTTTGATTTACCTTTTGGTTTAGAAGATACTATTTATAATGTAAAAAAAGAAAATGATATATTATTTACTTTAAGTAATAAAACTGATGTAGTTCCTACTTATAAAGATAAATTTGTAGATAAAACAGATTTAAATTATGTAGAAGTAGATTTAAATAGTTATCCATATATAATACTATCTTTAAAAAGATTATAGTAAAAACTGAAGAGTTTTCTACTATTAATTATGTTAAAGGTCAATATTGTTTAACTTCTGTTTATAATTATGGTTCAACAGAAAAGAAAGATATAATTGAAGGTAGTAAAATAAAAAGATGTAGTTTATATTATGATAATTATACACCTATTAGAACCTATATATTGAATTCAGATCTAAAAAATAATGCTATTTATTATTTAAAAGCTTATGATACTACTAAAGAAAATAAAGTAAAAATTGATACGAGCATATTTAATATACATTATGTAAGTGAAGAAGGAAAAAAATAATCCAATAATTACTATAAATGGTAAAAGCATACCCCTAAATCTTATGATGAACTTACAGATACCGCTACCAAAAGTGAAGATGAAAATTATGCTGACGGAGCAAGTGAAGAATTTTCTATAACAGATATATTTTCTGCACCTTTAGAATTTTTTAAAAAAATAATAAATGCTATTTCTGAGTTTAATGGTTTAATAAAAAAGAATTATTTTCGTTTTTACCTGATGAGTTTTTAGCATTTTTACTTGCAGCATTTGCTTTACTTGTGGTTGTTGCAATAGTAAAGATTTTATTATAGGAGGTTGAAAGAATATGTATGAGGTTGCAAAGAATTTAATAGGTCCATTACCAGTAGCATTTGAATTTATTTATGCTATAGTTACCTTGTTATTTCAGTATTGCTTGTTACTTTCTTTATTTCAACTATTTTATATTCCTATAAAATTAGTAAATGATAGGAGGTAAATAATGAGAGAAGTATTTAGTTTTATATTTAAATGTATGGGACAATGGATAGCAAATTTATTTACTATAGATATGGGATTTATGAGTTTAGGAGTTTTAATGTCAATGTTATTTATAGTATTTCCTGCTATTATAACTTTATTATGTATAGTTAAAGCGAGTGTTATAGATATAGAAATTGAAGAACCTATAAGAAACAAGTCTTAGAGAAAGAAGAAAAAACGAAGAGGAGAAACTAAGGAGGAAAAGAAATGAGTATATTTATTCCTTATAGTCCAGGAGAAGTAATTCAGCACTTTACCACTTTATTTAGTTTAAATTTAACTGATCTTACTTCTTATCAGACTTTAATAGTTACTTTATTGGCAAATGTATATTTTTTTGTAGTTTGGTTTATTATAGTTTATTTTGTTTTAAAAAAATAATTAATAGAATATGGGAGAGATTTTTCTAATGGATTTAAAAAGAGAATAAGAGATATGAATATTATAAAAGGATATTTAAAAAAGTATTTTGATTGTTTACCTTATGAATCAAAAAGATAAAGCTACTAGTTTAATACAAGATATAGATAATGAATTAAATTGGTTTAAGTTTCAAAAATTAAAAAAAGGGATATGAGAGATAATAATAAGCAAAATAAGTTTATTTTAATGGAGGTTTTATGAAAAAATATGAAAGATATAAATAATTTAAAAAAGAATATGAAAGAATGTCAAAGACTTGTCAGGGGCTTTATTAGTACTATTACTGTATATGCTAATTTTATGGATAGTTTGTTTTCTACTGAAGAAAGTAGAAAAGAATATGCTGAAATATATTTAGAGTATAAAAGAGTATTCAGAAAGTATTAAGTCGGTTTTAATTGATAATGGCTGGGTTAAGAAAAAAGAAAAATAATGTCAGAGAAATTTTTAAGTGTTGTATTATTACCTGGTATAGTTCTTGTTATATGTTTATTAATAGAATTATTTATAGTAATAAAAAAATAGGAGGAAAAAATAATGAAAGAAAATAAAAAAAAGATAATTTGTTTAAAAAGATATTTTTAGTAGATATTAAGATAGGAGAAAATATTGGTTTTTTGTATTTTTTGTTATCATGTTTATTATGGGGTTTAATTGGTAGTGTACTTGGTATTTTAATAAATGTGGTGATTAAGTTATGAAGTATTATTTGATTTTTAAATGCTGATTTTACTTGGTATTTAGCTTCTTCTTCTGATTTGTCTTCTATAAGAGATAAAAGATACCATTTATGAAGAATTAACCTATGAAGAATTTATTCAGTATATAGATTTTGTTAAAGGAAGTGTTAAGGGTGATAAAAAATGAGTGGTTTAGGATTTTTTATTAGATTATTAATTCTTATATCTGTTGATGTTATGTTAGGATTTATAATATTTACATTTTATAGATATTTTGATTTAAAGTATTTTAGTGATATAGAAATTAATCAGTTAAAAGAGGAAAATAAATATTTAAAAAAGAAGAAAATAAAAAGTTAATGGTGCTAGTGCTAATTTTTGGAGTACTGAATAATGATAACTATTATTTCAGGTATTCCTGGTAGTGGTAAAAATGTAGTAGCTATTAAAATAGCTTTAAAACATTATAAGAAAAAAACTAATTCTATTTTTAGAAGATTAATAAGAAAGATATTTCATAAAGAAGTATGGATAAATAATGTTTATTCTACTTATCCTATTCTTATTAAAAAAATCTAAAAAAGAAAGGTGATATTTATTCTAATAGAGTTACTATTTATGATTTAGTTCCAGATAATAGTTTATAAAAACATAAAATTTTTATAGATGAGACACAAGTCATTTTATGATTCTGAAGAACATAAAGAATTTCCTAAAGAAATAGCTATATTTAATCAGTTTCACAGACATTTTGATATTGATGATATTTATTATATTTTCAGCATCCTAGTAGAATAATGAAGAAGTTAAGAATATTAGCCTGTGAATTTGATAAGATAAAAAACATTTATAGTTATACCATTTATTAATTTAGCATTTATGCATATAGTAAGATATTTTGAATTTGAAGATTATGGTAAAATATAATCATCCTAAAAAAGAAGTAAAATTATGATGTTAAGAATAAATATAGTTTATTCTTTTTACTGGTAGTAAAGTATTTAAATCTTATGATAGTAAATATTTGAAAGTACTTTAATAATGATAAACCTTTATATGATAGAGGTACATTTAATTCCCTTTTAGATTTAACTGAAGAAGAAATTAAGTATATTTCTTATAGAGGTAAATATAATGGATGTTGCTGCGGCGCAGCAAATTCCATTATCAATAGTTTTATATTAATGGAGTAATCTCCCCATAGGATGACTACGACGTTAATCCTATGGAGCATTGTGCATTAAAGTTTATTGGAGGTGAAAAATGAATTGTTGGTAATAGAGATGGTGGCCAAAAAAGCTATTAATTTTATAAGAGGTGTCTAAGATAACAAAGTTTTATGTTTTAGTTGATTTACTTATAGATTCAGATAATGATGATATGTTAGATGGGTTATAATTTCGATAATATTGATTTCTTTGAATTATATTTTGAAAGATTTAAATTATGGAGGTAATTAATGGTTAAATCAGAAATGAGAAATTGACTTTCGTTTTATATGATGATAGTTGTGCTAAAAGATTGGGAAGAGTATTTAATTAGTACTGGTGTTCCATTTGCTTACGCTTATCACGATAAAGATAAAACTGAAATTGGTGAGCCTAAAAAGCCACATTATCATGTTGTTATATGTTTTGATGGTCCCATTACTTATCATAATGTAATTGGAAATTATATTAATAAAGTTGGAGCTGCTAATGGTGTAGTTCAACCTGTAGGTAGTGTAAGAGGAATTGTTAGATATTTCTGTCATGTAAAGATAATCCAGATAAATATCAATATCCTGAGGACATTATTCAGTGTAGAAATGGTTTTGATCCATCAGATTATTTTTGTTTAACTGTTACACAACAAAAAAAGCTATTAAGAGAAAAAGTTACTGCATATATTCGTGA
>VOFC01006312.1_pt1 | contig 18087 bp, 25 predicted proteins | sample 5384161 | NCBI WGS metagenome assembly VOFC01 (sample SAMN12384722, study PRJNA508395) | human gut metagenome | isolation source: healthy gut B | host: Homo sapiens
AATGACCGACTGCTGGATCATGTATTTGCCGTACTCGGCGGAGAGTGCGCGTCGGGGGCGAAGTCAAACAGGTCAAGGTTTTCCGCAAGATTTTTGATCTGTGCCGCGGACTTTGGCTTTGCCAGCATGACCACGGCCCCCAGCTTATTCATGTCGCTATCGGAAAGGCTATCCGTGGCCTGTGCCAATGCGTTAAGGTCAGAAAGATTTTCACGCTCCATATCCAGCAGCACATCCACCTTGTTGGGGAGCTGGCTGTCCTCCAGCCGCAGGCGGACATCAGCGGGATCTGTGATGCCCCCGCGAAGGAGCGCGCGGTCGATCTCCTCCTGGACCATGGGGAGAAACAGCCATGTGATATGATTGGTGTCCTCCGGCTCGGCTTTTGGAGGTCACCGCAACGGTGATGGCGTTCGGCTCGTAGTAATAGCAGGGGAAGAACCGGCCGTCAAAGATCTGCTCTAACTCCATGCCGTTATCATAGGCCACGCCGTAGGGGGGTGATCGTGCCGCCGCCGTTTTCGATGAGCCGCTGTGCCGAATTCCTCGCCGTCCAGCGCGTTCAGTTCATCCACGCTTGCGCTGCCGCCGTGCAGGTTCATGTAGTGGTCACGGCCAACAGCGTCGAGGTCGGAAAAGTCGGTAATGACCGTAGCCTGCTGGCAGCAGAAGGTCAGGTTGATGAGATCCTTTAACTCAAAAAGCTCCAGCTTGTGAGCCATCGCCTGAAACTGCGCGGCTTCGCCGGTGTCGAAACTGTCCAGCCGCTTGGCGAGGTAGTTCAGCTCCTCCACATTGACCGTGAGCATCTCCGTTCGCTTCAGAACGGTATAGAAGTTGTCAATCTTTTCCACCTTGCAGTCGGCCTTGACCGCGTCGCCGATCTCCAGTGCCCCCAACAGTTCCATGCAGTGCGCGTACTGGTCATGCGGGATGGGGAACGGGATAGTCGCCACGCCGTATTCCGGGTGGTTGGGATTACTGAGAACCGCTTGAATCATCATTTGCGTTTTCCTCCAATCCGTTGATTTTGTTCATTCTGGTCCGCAGACAGGTCCCGTCCGCACCCCAGCAGAGAAAGCCATGGCGGGGTAAGGGCAGCCGTCACACTCCGGCGAGCGGCTGCAAACAGGTGCCGGCAGCGGCTCCTGCTGAAAGCCGGGGAAGTGCGGAAGAATGAGTTTGAAGTGGATCATGCCGTAAATTTCCATCATCTTTTTCCTCCTGTTAAAATAAAAAGGCCGGACATTTCTGTCCGGCCTGCGTGGATACTTATTTCATTGTCATGCCGCTCTGTTCCGGCGCGTCCCGCTGCCGCAGGCATCCGCGGGCAGCAGTCCGCCGACCTGTTTCATCAGCTCTTTCAGCTCCTGATCCCGTCCGCACGAAAGGCTTTCGTCCTGCTCGCGGACGAACGCCAGCGCGCGGTAGATCTCCGCAAGCTGCTCCGGTTCGAAAAGGGCGTCCTTTTTGAACAAGCCCGCCGCGGACGGTGAAGTCCCGCTTGGCGGCGTCGTAGTCGTCCTGGAAATAATGTCCGTGATGGACGCCCTCTCGGTCGAAGTCCCACTCCCAAGTCACGAATTGCACGCCGCGTTCGGTGGGGGTGGCCCGCCAGCACCGCGCTGCCGAAGTCCGCAAGGACGCGGTAGTCGCCATCCAGTCCGCTGGCTTTGAGCCGCGGCGCGGTTTCCAGAATCGCCATGTATTCCGAAGTCATTTTAGCGGTGTCGATTACGCTTTGCAGCGCATCCTGTGTCCTGACGCTGTCCACGTTCTCCTGCCGGTACAACACGCTGCCCCTGTCGGAGATGCGGCAGAGACGCCCTTTTTCCCAGCAGACGGGCAGGTGGTGATCCTCGATGGGCTCTACCATGAAACCGTTTTGCCGCAGCCGGGTGGCGGTTTCTTCAAGGTAACGAAGCTGCGCGGTTCCGCTCTGAGCGTTCATTGTGAAGTCCTCCTCGTAAGCAAAAATAGGAGGGCGCCTTTTGAAAAATCCTAAAAATGCTCCGGCCGGTTGATTGCGGATTAATTGACGTGATTTTGAAATGAAAAAGGGCACCTATTTGATGGCTTCGACGAATCCAACAAACAGACGCCTGAAAGATCGTATGAAATTTTAAATTCCTGGAATCTCTCTAAAGCGGATGAACAGCCTATTGAAAAACTGGGTATTTCGTCTCACATTTGGCCATGTATTTCCTGAAAAGGTCCTTCCTTCAATCGTTGGAGAAAACACAATTCTAATTTAATTCCTGCCCAGACAACAAAAAAGCTAATTGAACTTTTTAGTCGCACCCGGAATCGAGCCCCCTTGGTTGATTGGAACCAAGATATTCCATGCAAAAGCTAAAGATCAAAAAGCACATGCGTGACAGCATGGGCACCTCTGCTTTTTGTGTTTCAGGGAGGTGACCGTTTATCTTAAGCGGCTCAATAACCACCCGCATTTCCAAGGTAAGTGTGAGAAAATGATATCGTACCATAACGCAAAAGTGTTTGCTACTGAACTGCCAACAGAAAAAATTCTGTGTATTCGCAAGAAAATAGGAACCGTGCGGGGAACTACGCCCACCCGACCTCAGAAAAACGGCAAAGTTTGCCGTTCTACCCCCTGGCGCCGTCACGCAGGGTTTCCGAACCGTGTGAAACGCTCCGAGGGTAGTGATACCACCCCACCTCGCACGTTGCGGAAAGCACTGCGCACAGAGTGAAAAAAACAGCAACAGAACCAAGTTGGAAAACAGATCACGCATTTCAAGGTAAGCGCATCGCTGTCCCGCAGGCTCTCTGCGTTCTTTTTGGGGGAGCACATCCGACCAAGGCCAAAAGCGGCAAAAGTTTGCCGTTCTGAAACCCGGCCCGGGGGATGTTGGTGAACGTGCGGAACGCCCGAGGGTAGTGATACCACCCCCATCCGAAACGCCCCCCTGTTTCGGCGAGCCGCTGTGTGCGATCCTTTCTCCGAAAGCCGAGTGTGTACCCGCTTTCACCCGTGAAAGCGAACGTGGGCCGTTTGTGAGAGAAGTTGAAAAATCGCGATGAGAAACGGTTTGAGATAGTGTGACGGTAACTTTTTGGCGATATTCGCGGGAACGGTTTTGGACGAAAATCGAACTTTTAAGGAGGGTTTTTGATGGGGAAGGCCGTTCGAAAAAGCACAAGATAAAGAGAGGTGCCCCTAATCGGGCACCTTCGAGCCTCAAAGCCCCGCAGTGCGGGGCTTTCCGCGGTTTGGAAACCGCAGTCTAAGGTGCACCTTGAGAGGCACTTTCGCAGTCGTGGGTGAACGTCAGGCACAGAAAAGGCCCGTGGCGGCGGACTTTTCAAGGTGGACGTTCCGCAGGCGTTTGAGGAAATCGCAGTTTTCAACCACTCAAAAAAGTGCTCTTTGTGCAGCGGCGATTTTCGGAGGAAAACGTGTATATTTTGCGCCGCAGTAGTCAATAAAGAGGGGGCTTCCTCGGCCGTTCAAAAATCGCACCGCTGTAACCAAAGAAGAGCGCCTCCGGCAGCGCAGAAATTGCGCCGCAATAGTCAAAGATAAGGCGGCGTGGCTCCGAGGGGCAATTGATAACTTTCTGATAACAGTTCGTCTTTCCGGTAGCTTTTCCCTCTTGGTTACGGTATTGTTCGTTGCGAAAGGGGCTGATACCATGCCGAAAAGACGAGCGAACGGCGAGGGGAACATCCGAAAGCGAAAGGACGGCCGCTGGGAGGGCCGGTACACCGTCGGTCACGATCCAGAAACAGGAAAGGCCATCATCAAAAACGTGTCCTGGGCAAGACGCAGGCAGAAGTCAAAGAAAAACTGAAAAAAGCCATCGAGGAAAATATGGGCATCGACTACGGGCGGGCTAAGACCTACACGGTGGGTAGCTGGCTGGAAGTCTGGATGGAAAACTACGCAAAAAAGTAAAAAACTGCGACCGTCCACCTTCAAAAACCAGCCAAGGCTTTCTGAAAACCACATTAAGCCGCAAATCGGCAGGCATCCCGCTGGCAGAACTCACTTCTCTGGACTTGCAGCGGTTCTACAAACACCCGCTGGATGGCGGACGAGTTGACCGTATCGAAGCGAAAAAGAAGCCGAAAGGGTTAGCACCGAAAACCGTGCGCAACATCCACCAGATGATCGGCTCAGCGTACAACCTTGCAATCGAGCAGAAACTGGTGAGCAGGAATCCAACGCAGGGCTGCGCCCTGCCGAAGGTGGAGCACAAAGAGATGAAGACCCTGACCGCCGACCAACTCAGCGCCTTCTTCCAAGAGGCCAAGGACAGCGGCGTGTACGAGCTCTACTACCTCGACCTCGCCACCGGACTTCGGCGGGGCGAACTGCTGGGGCTAAAGTGGACAGACGTTGACCTCGACCGTGGTGTGCTGAAAATCCAACGGGCCATTTCCCGGCAAAACGGCAAGGTAGTCGAAGCCCCACTGAAAACGAAAAACGCCTACCGCACCCTGCCGCTGTCGGCAGACGCGATAAGCGTACTGAAAATGCAAAAATGTAAGGTTGGGAATAGTGAATGGGTGTTCCCATCGCCAACTGGAGGTCCCATGTCCCCGGACAGCGTCCTGCACATGCTGCACCGCGTTCTGAAGCGCGCGGGGCTGCCCCGCATCCGTTTCCACGACCTACGACACACCTTCGCAACCATGGCACTGCAAAACGGCGTGGATGTAAAAACGGTGTCCTCCATGCTGGGTCACTACTCGGCGGGCTTCACGCTGGACACCTACGCCCACGTTACCACCGACGCACAGCTCAAGGCAGCCCAGACAATGGGAAATATCCTATCCCGTGCTGTCTGACGGTTTCCGCTACCCGCTCCCGTTGGGGTCAGCGTTTGGGTCAGAAAAAGGCCACACCCCAAAATACGCAACTTATGAAGAGCAAAAGTCCTCGAAATCAGAAAAGGGGAGGGAAGAGAATAGCGGGCGAATCCACAACACATCCCGATCTGAATGAGGAGAGAAGGTGAAAGGAAGATGTCCTTAGAGGCGATCAAACAGGTTACAGAAACGGAAGAGAACATCCAGACGCACAAGCGCCGCTGCGGAGGCGGAGGCGCGGCAGATCGTAGCTGACGCGGAAAAGGCCGGACAGGCGCTTGTAAAGCAGATGCGTTCCAAAGCGGCGGAGCAGGGAAAGGAACTGCTCCGGCAGGCAGAGGAACGGGCTGCGATCCGGGCGAAAGAGATCGAGGCTGGGGCGGAAGCGGAGAGCATCCGCCAGCGGCAGCAGGCGGAAGCCCGTTTGAAGGAGACCGCTGAGTTTATCGTAGAAAGGGTAGTGAAACACTGAGATGGCCATTGTCAAAATGAAAAAGCTTCATGTCATTGCAATGGCGGATCGCAGGGAAGAACTTCTGAAAGGACTGCTGCACCTGGGCTGTGTGGAGATCAGTGAGCCGGAGGAGATCCTCTCGGATCCCCAATGGGCATCGCTGTTTCAGCGGGGAACCTCGGCGCTGGCCCGGAAAAAAGGGCGAGCTGAGCGACGTCAACACGGCGCTGGATGCGATCCGGCAGTACGCGGGACTGAAGGACGGTATGTTCATCAAGCGCCATCCCATCACCGAAGAGGAATTTCTGGATGCCGGCGCCGCAGAAAAGGCACAGGCGGCCTGCGATGCGGTGCGGGCGCAGCTGGGAACGCTGGCGCAGGCGCAGAGCGAACAGGGACGGCTGGAAAGCCGGATCGCCGCGCTGACGCCGTGGAAAGATCTGGATCTCCCGCTGGAACAGTCCGGTACGGCGCACACCGTTTTCCGTCTGGGGGTCTGCCCCGGACAGACGGACACGGGGGCGATCCGTGTACAGATGGAGGCGGAGGGTCTGGCAGCAGAGCTGTATGAGATCAGCGCCGATAAATTGCAGAAGTATTTGCTTGTGATCGTCCACCGTGACGATGAGGAAAAGACGCAGGAGCTGCTGCGGCCCTATGGGTTCAGCGCGGTTTCCTTTCAGGGGCTGACCGGCACGGCGGCGGAGAATATCCGGGCGCTGGAGCAGGCTCTGGAAGCAAATCGGAAGTCTCAGGCTGACGCCGCTGCCGCCATTGCGGCCAACGGGGAAAACCGGGACACCCTTCGGGTCTACGCCGACCGGCTCCGGGCGGAGGCTGCCAAGGAGCAGAGCGCAGAGAACATCCTGTCGGACGATGAGGTTCTGTATTTTCAGGGCTGGGTCCCGGCGGAGAAGGAGAATGCCGTCGGCACATTCCTGACGGAAAACGGCTGCGCGTGGGAAACGCTGGATCCCACGGAGGAAGAAATTCCCGATGTGCCGGTTCAACTGAAGAACAACTGGCTCACCAAGCCGCTGAACATGGTGACGGAGATGTACTCCCTGCCGCGGTATGACAATGTGGATCCCAATCCCCTGATGGCGCCGTTCTTCATCCTGTTTTACGGCATCATGATGGCGGATATGGGCTACGGGCTGCTGATGATTCTGGCGGGACTGCTCATTACAAAGAAGTACCATCCCCAAGGGAACGGCGGGAACCTCTTCGGACTGCTGACCCTGTGCGGCGTCAGCACCTTTATCATGGGCGCGATCACCGGCGGCTTCTTCGGCGATTTCCTGACGCAGGCGGTCAAGCTCACCACCGGCGGTGACTTTGCCCTCCCGGCACTGTTCACCCCGCTGGACGACACCCTGATGATCCTCATCGGAGCCATGGCTCTGGGCTTGGTGCAGATCATCACCGGCATGGCCATCAGCTTCATTCGGAAGCTGAAAAACGGCCAGGTGATGGATGCTGTGTGGGAGGAGCTGACGTGGTGGATCGTGTTCGCCGGGATCGGCCTCATGGCCGCCGGGGTCACCAACATCGTCCTCTACGCGGGCATCGCCATGGTGATCCTTGGGCCGGTGCTGACCAACAAGGGCTTCGGCAAGATCACAGGAATCTTCGGCTCTCTGTACAATCACATCACTGGGTACTTCGGAGATATCCTCTCCTATTCCCGCCTGATGGCCCTGATGCTGGCAGGCAGCGTCATTGCACAGGTGTTCAACACGCTGGGCGCGATTCCCGGCAACATCATCGTGTTCGTGGTGATCTCCATGGCGGGCAACGCCCTGAACTTTGCCCTGAACCTGCTGGGCTGCTATGTCCACGACCTGCGGCTCCAGTGTCTGGAGTACTTCAACAAGTTCTATGAGGACGGCGGCAGGCCCTTCCGGCCGCTGATGGCGGATACCAAATACGTTGACATTACTAAATAATCAATTTTTAGGAGGAACCCTATTATGACTGAATTGACTCAGATGTTTGAATTGCAGCAGAGCGGAACTTTCTTTGGCAGCTGGGGCGGTCTGGCTCTGGCCCTGCTGGGCGCGGGCCTTGCGGCCGTGCTCTCCGGCATCGGCTCCGCCAAGGGTACCGGCATGGCCGGTGAAGCCGGCGCAGGCCTGCTGTGCCAGGATCCCAGCAAGTTCGGCAAGGTCATGATCCTGCAGGTGATCCCCGGCACCCAGGGCCTGTACGGTCTGGTGGTCTGGTTCTTTGCCATCTTCCGCATGGGCCTGCTGTCCGGCTCCCTGCCGGAGCTGACGGTGGCGCAGGGCTTCCAGTATCTGGCTGCCTGCCTGCCCATGGCATTGGGCGGCCTGTTCTCCGCCATTGCACAGGGCCGCGTGGCTGCCGCCTCCATCAACATTCTGGCCAAGAAGCCGGACGACTGGTCCAAGGGCATGGTGCTCTGCATCACCGTGGAGTTCTACGCCATTCTGGCCCTGCTGGCTTCCATGCTGATGATCATCAATATCAGCGCCTGATCCCTGTGAGAAAGGGGATTCAACTATGAACGGAATTGAAACCATTATCCAGCGGCTGAATACCAACGCCAAGGCCGAGACGGACGCTCTGCTGGATAAGGCGCGTCAGGAGGCTGCGGCCATTACCGCCCGCTATCAGGCGCAGGCGGATCAGGAAGCGGCCAATCTGGCTGCCCGCAATCAGCGCAGCGCCGCGGAGCGGGAGGAGCGCCTTGTCAGCGCCGCCCAGATGGAGGCCCGGAAGACCATTCTGGCCGCCAAGCAGGCGGTGATGGAGGAGGTCTACGCCAAGGCCCTGGATCAGCTGCGGAATCTGCCGCAGGAGCGTTGCGTGGAGGTGCTGACGTCCCTGCTGGAGCAGGCGGCACCGGAGGGGAAGGGCGAAGTCCTCTTCTCCGCACAGGATCGGGACACCGTGGGCCGCGCCGCGGTAGACGCTGCCAATGCGAAAACCGGCGGCAGGCTGACCATCTCGGAGGAGACGGCCAGCATCCCCGGCGGCTTCATCCTCCGCAACGGCAGCATTGAGGTCAACTGTGCCTACGACACCCTGATCCGCCTGCAAAAGACGGAGACGGCGGGACAGGTGGCTCAGAAGCTGTTCGGCTAAGGGGGGAGGATGCCTTGGCTAAAATCAAAGACACCGATTATCTGGCGATCTCGGCCCGGATCCGCGCCATGGAAACCACGCTGCTGACGGCAGAGCGGATGGAGCGGCTTCTGGAGGCCCGCAGCGGCGAGGAAGTGTCCAAGCTTTTTACAGGAGTGCGGCTATCCGGAACTGGACGCCGCACGGCCGGAGGCCATGGACGCCGCGCTGTCTCAGGCGCGGGAAGCGCTGCTGGCCGATTTTGGCGACAGCGCGCCGGACCCCAGATATATCGACATTTTCAAGCTGAAATACGACTATCACAACGCAAAGACCATCCTGAAGGCAGCCGCTATGGGGACAGACCCGGCGCGGATGCTGATGGACATGGGCCGCGTCGGCGCGGCGGAGCTGAAAGCCGCCATGGACAGCGGGGAACTGGACAGCCTGCCCGGAACGCTGCCGGAAGCCGTTGCGGAAGCAAAATCCGTGCTGGATACCACCCGTGACCCCCAGCTCAGCGACATTACGCTGGATCGCTGGATGTACCGGGATATGGCGCAGGTGGCGGATGTCACAGGCAGCGCGTTCCTCCGGGGCTATGTGGCCGCCCAGATCGATGCAGCCAATCTCCGCGCCCTGATCCGCACGCTGCGGATGGGGAAGAACGCCGATTTTCTGGCCGGCGTCCTCTTTGACGGCGGCGGGATCGACCCGGCGGCAATTCTGGCTGTGGCGACTGAGCGGGGAAACGGGCTGGAAGAGGTCTACGGCTCCACCCGGTTCGCACAGGCGGCGGAAGCGGGAGAAGCGGCGCTGAAAGGCGGCTCTCTGACGGAGTTTGAAAAACGCTGCGACGATGCCGTGGCCGACTATCTCTCCGGCGCGCAGATGATCCCCTTCGGGGAGGCCCCCATGCTGGCGTATCTGGCGGCGCGGGAGACAGAGTATACCAACATCCGTATTCTGCTGATGGGCCGCGCCGCCGGGTTAAGCCCGGAGATCATCCGATCCCGCCTGCGGCGGATCAATGCGTAAGGAGGGGAGAACATGGCAGCAACGTATTCCATCGCCGTCGTGGGCGATTGGGAGTCCGTCATGGGCTTCCGGGCGTTGGGACTGGACACCTATCCCGTCACCTCGGTGGAGGAGGCGCGGAAAACCGTCCATGACCTTGCCAAAACCGACTGCGCGGTGATTTATCTGACGGAAACGCTGGCAAAGGATATGCCGGATGTGCTGGATCGGTACAAGGACGAGATCCAGCCCGCCATCATCCTGATCCCCGGCCGGGAAGGCTCTCTGGGCATCGGCAAGGCCAATATTCAGAGCGCAATCGAGCGGGCCGTCGGCGCGGACATTCTGTAGAAATTTAAAGAGGGGATTCCAGCCCTCCTTTAGATTCCCCCCACCAGTGAGATCCACTCACTGGTGGCGCCCAGGGCGCACAGGTCGTGGTGTTTTTGTCAGGCGCATGTCCTGACAAAAAAGATTTTAAAACAAACTGCCGTCAGACGCGAAAGGTGGACTGACCTGAACTCATGACGGTAAACGGCTTTGAACGGCAGGGGGATCCAAGCGATTTTATCTGTTCCTTCTGCGAATCTGATGAAAGAAGGTTATCAAATTTGAGCGGTAAAGTTGTTAAAGTTTCCGGGCCGCTGGTGGTGGCTACGGGCTTGGCGGACGCCAATATGTCCGACGTGGTCCGTGTCGGCCCCCAGCGCCTGATCGGCGAGATCCTGACCATGAAAGGGGACACCGCCAACATTCAGGTCTATGAGGAGACCTCCGGCCTTGGCCCCGGCGCTGAGGTGGATACCACCGGCGCACCCATGAGCGTGGAGCTGGGCCCCGGCATGATCGAGGGCATCTATGACGGCATCCAGCGCCCGCTGGAGAAGATCGTGGAGAAGGTGGGCGCCTGCATCACCCGCGGCGTGGAAGTCCCCGCCCTGGATCACGAGAAGAAGTGGGAGTTCAACGCGGTGGCCAAGGTGGGCGATCAGGTCATCGGCGGCGACATTCTGGGCACAGTTCAGGAGACTGCCGTGGTGCTCCATAAGATCATGGTGCCGCCCACCATGCGCGGCACCATCACCTCCATCCAGAGCGGCTCCTTCAACGTGACGGAGACCATCGCCACCCTCAAAACCGAGGACGGCAGGGAAGTTCCCCTCACCATGCTCCAGAAGTGGCCCGTCCGTGTGGGCCGTCCCTATACGAAAAAGTATCCCCCCAAGCGGCCTTTGTGCTCCGGCCAGCGGATCATCGACACCATGTTCCCCATCGCCAAGGGCGGCACGGCGGCAGTCCCCGGCCCCTTCGGCTCCGGCAAGACCGTGGTGCAGCACCAGCTGGCCAAGTGGTCCGACGTGGACATCGTGGTTTACATCGGCTGCGGCGAGCGCGGCAACGAGATGACCGACGTTCTGCGGGAGTTCCCGGAGCTGAAGGACCCCCGCACCGGCGAAAGGCTGATGAAGCGGACGGTCCTGATCGCCAACACTTCCGATATGCCTGTGGCCGCTCGTGAGGCTTCTGTCTATACCGGTATCACCATCGCGGAGTATTTCCGCGACATGGGTTATGATGTGGCCGTTATCGCCGACTCTACCTCCCGCTGGGCCGAGGCCCTCCGCGAGATGTCCGGCCGTCTGGAGGAAATGCCCGGCGAGGAAGGCTATCCCGCGTATCTGGCCTCCCGTCTGGCTCAGTTCTACGAGCGTGCCGGCTCCGTGGAGTGCATCGGCTCCGACGAGCGCCGGGGCAGCCTGACGGCTGTGGGCGCCGTGTCTCCTCCGGGCGGCGACTTGTCCGAGCCGGTTTCCCAGGCCACCATGCGGATCGTCAAGGTGTTCTGGGCGCTGGATTCCTCTCTGGCCTACAAGCGTCATTTCCCGGCCATCAACTGGCTGAGCTCCTACTCCCTGTATCTGGACTCCCTGAAGCCGTGGTTTGACGAAAATCTCGGCCCCGATTCATGCGGGACCGCACCAGGGCCATGGGCATCCTGCAAAACGAGGCCAGCCTGAACGAGATCGTTCAGCTGGTTGGTAAGGACGCTCTGGGCGCCGGCGACCAGCTGACGCTGGAGGTGGCCCGTATGGTCCGCGAGGACTTCCTGCAGCAGAACGCCTTTATGGATGTGGATAGCTTCTCCGACTACGAGCGGCAGAAGAAGCTGCTGGGCATGATCCTCAGCTACGACGTCCTCTGCCGGGACGCTATCGCCAAGGGCGCTTCCGCCCAGGAGCTGTTCCAGATCCCGGCCCGTGAGCAGATCGGCCGCGCCAAGAGCGTGCCTGCTGAGGAATACGCGGCAGTTTACGATCAGATCCAGTCTGATATGGAGCAGCAGATCGCTGCCATTGCCGCCAAAGGAGGGGACGACGAATGATCCGTGAATATAAAACCGTTGAGGAGATCAGCGGCCCTCTGATGATGGTCCGTATGGTGGAAAACGTCACCTATGACGAGCTGGTGGAGGTCGAGCTCCACGACGGCTCCATCCGCCGGGGCAAGGTGCTGGAGGTCAATGGCGACACCGCCGTAGTCCAGCTCTTCGAGTCCGCCGCCGGTATCAACCTGGCCGACTCCAAGGTTCGCTTCTGGGACACCCCCTTCAGCTGGGCGTATCCGCCGATATGCTGGGCCGCGTGTTCAACGGCATGGGCCAGCCCATCGACGGCGGCCCGGAGATCCTCCCCGAAGAGTACCGGGACATCAACGGCCTGCCTATGAACCCCGCTGCCCGTGACTACCCCAACGAGTTCATCCAGACCGGTGTTTCCACCATTGACGGCCTGAATACGTTGGTTCGCGGCCAGAAGCTGCCGATCTTCTCCGGCTCCGGCCTGCCTCACGCCAATCTGGCGGCGCAGATCGCCCGGCAGGCCAAGGTTCTGGGAGACGAAGGCTCCAACTTCGCCGTGGTGTTCGCCGCCATCGGCATCACCTTCGAGGAATCCGAGTTCTTCGTCAGCGAGTTCAAGCGCACCGGCGCCATTGACCGTACCGTGCTGTTCAGCAACCTTGCCAATGACCCCGCCGTGGAGCGTATTTCCACCCCCTCGTATGGCCCTGACTGCCGCAGAGTATCTGGCCTTTGAAAAGGGGATGCAGGTGCTGGTCATCATGACCGACATCACTAACTACGCTGAAGCTCTCCGCGAAGTCTCCGCCGCCAAGAAGGAAGTCCCCGGACGCCGCGGCTTCCCCGGCTATCTGTATACTGACCTTGCTACCCTGTATGAACGTGCCGGCCGCCGTCTGGGGAATCCCGGCTCCATCACCCTGATCCCCATTCTGACCATGCCTGAGGACGATAAGACCCACCCCATCCCCGACCTGACGGGCTATATCACCGAGGGCCAGATCATCCTGAGCCGCGCTCTGTACCGTCAGGGCATCCATCCCCCGGTGGACGTGCTGCCCTCTCTGTCCCGCCTGAAGGATAAGGGCATCGGCGAGGGCAAGACCCGCGAGGATCACGCCGGCACCATGAACCAGCTCTTTGCCGCCTATGCCACCGGTAAGGATAACAAGGAGCTGATGAGCATTCTGGGCGAGGCGGCGCTGACGCCTACGGATCTGCTGTACGCCAAGTTTGCAGACGAATTTGAAAAGCGCTACGTCAATCAGGGCTATGAGGAAAACCGCTCCATCGAGGAAACGCTGAATCTGGGATGGGAGCTTCTGAGCATCCTGCCCAAGAGCGAGTTGAAGCGGATCAAGCCGGAGCTGATCGAAAAGTACTGGCCGAAAAAGGACGAGCAGAAGTAAGGAGGGGTGAACCATGGCGAATATCACGGTCAGCCCTACCCGTATGGAGCTCACCCGCCTCAAGGGCAAGCTGAAAACCGCCCAGCGGGGCCACAAGCTGCTGAAGGACAAGCGGGATGAGCTGATGAAGCAGTTTCTGGACACCGTCCGGGAGGTGCGCTCCCTCCGCGCCGAGGTGGAGGAGGAGCTGATGGCTGTCCACAAGTCCTTTACCGTGGCCTCTGCCCTGATGTCCTCCGAGGCGCTGGAACAGGCGCTGCTGTATCCCAAGCAGAGCGTGGAGCTGACCAGCACCACTCAGAACATCATGTCCGTCAACGTGCCGGTCTACCATTTCCAGACAAAGACGAAGTCGGATTCCGACATTTACCCCTACGGCTTCGCCGCCACCTCCGGTGAGCTGGACGCCGCAGTAGAAGCGCTGGGACACGTGTTTCGGAAGATGCTGAAGCTGGCGCAGATCGAAAAATCCGCCCAGCTCATGGCGGAGGAAATCGAAAAGACCCGCCGCCGGGTCCAGCTTGAGCTCCAGAATGACGTCGTGGCTCGCCGGGCAGGCCCGCCTTGGCGAAGCGAAGGGGGCACCTGCCGGGTGGGGGTGGCGAAGTGCATATTGCCCCAGCCGCCCCGGCCGCCCTTGCAGAGACATGCCGGTGGGGGTAGGGCTCACTGCCGCTCATATCCTGAATGATCTCGTTGGTCTCGGCGTCCCGCACCAGCGTGCCCCGGGGGACGCGGATCACCAGATTGGCGCCGTCCTTGCCGGACTTGCGGCCGCCCTGACCGTCCACGCCGTTTTCTGCCACGTATTTGCGCTTGTAGCGGAAGTCCATCAGGGTAGACAGATTGTCGTCCACCTGGAGGATGATAGAGCCGCCCCTGCCGCCGTCGCCACCGTCAGGCCCGCCGGCGGCCACATACTTTTCCGCGGTGAAACGCCACTGCGCCGTTACCGCCGTTGCCTGCCCGGACCGCGATCCGGGCCTTGTCGATAAATGTTGTTGCCATAAAGTGCCTCTCAATTCAAGTGTAAAAACAGGTTTCCCCACATAATTGTTCCTATCATACCGGAAAATGGGGGGAAATGTCAACTGTAAAGGTCAATCCGGCAGGCATCCGAAGTGGAGGAATGCCTCCAGTACGCCGCCGCCGATGGCGGTGGCCTTGTCGGAGGCAGTAAAGCAGTTGGCCTGCTGGCCCCGTGGGTCGATGTCGCCGCATTTCATGCCCTCGTGGACCTGCAAGCCGCCCTGGAGCAAGCCCCGGAGACAGCCGGTGAGGGTGCAGCGCATGGGTTTGCCGTTTACCGTGGCGGCAATTTCTCCCTCCTGAACCAACTGTTCGATCTCCATGCGCGGCTCAAAATGCCGTCCGCCGGGGCCCGGAGGACCCGCTCGCCGCTGCGTCCGCCGATGAGGCCGGGGATGCCGGTGTTGGGCAGAGGGCTGCCGGTGTACAGCGCCCGGCCCAGCGTGTGGCCCCGCATGGTCTCTACGGCGGCGTGGCAGTCGGTTCCCACGGTGAAGCCGGGGCCTACGCCGATCACCACCGGGGCGTCCGTCAGGGCGGTGCCTAAATTCTTCTTCGCCAGAATAGCATCCACCACCGCGCCGGGCCGGAGGGTGGGGATACAGGCTCCCGCCGGGTCAGCGAGAACGGCCACAACGCCGGACTGAGCCAGAGTCAGGGCTTCCTCCGGGGTTTCGGCTTTCCGGGCGGAAATATCCTCCACTGTCATCTCTCCCAAGCGAATGGCCTCGGAGAAACAGACGGTGCGGCGGATGGAGGTGGGGGGCCGGGGAGATCTGTCATAACGATTTGATACCCGGCACGGTGGAGCCGCAAAGCGATGCCGGTGGCCAGATCTCCGGCTCCTCGGATGACAACGAGCATAAGAACCCTCTTTTCCGTATTTGAAATGGTATGGTCAGACCATGGGGCAGGCGTGATGAGCCGGGTCCTCCCGGCGGCAGGCCCGCTGTAGATCATTTCCCCCGGTGATGCTCACGGCAATCTCCGCCGGGGTCACGGCCTTGATGGGTGTTCCCACAGGGGTGTGGACAGTGTGGAGCTTTTCCTCGGAGATACCGGCCTCCCGGAGCCGGGCGTTGACGGCGGCGATTTTGGCCCGGGAGCCGATGACGCCGACGTAGGCCAGCTCCTGCCGCAAAAATCTGTTCCTGAATTTCCAGATCGTGAAGATGACCGGAGGTCATCACCACCACATAATCCTCCGGGGACAGGGGCAGTGTGCCGGCGATGTTCGAAAATCGCCGCACACCACCCGCTCTGCGTCGGGGAAGGCGGCGGGATCGGCCAGAGCGGGCCGGTCATCATACACCACCGGGCGGAACTCCACGCTGCGCAGCAAAGGGATCAGCGCCCGGGCGATGTGTCCCGCGCCGAAGATCACCGCCCGCTCCCCAATGGGGGGGGGAGAGAAAAAGTCGGTTCCTCTGTCAGGACGCAGCGCTTGGAGAGGGGGCTGTACCGCTGCTGCCCAAAAGGGCCATGCCCTCGCCGTCCAGCAGCGCCGGGGCGGAGCCGTCCGTCCGCAGGATCAGCCAGCCGGGCCGGGCAGCGGTGAGCTGGGCCAGCGCCGTTTCCAACACGCTCCGCCAGAGGGCGTCCTCCGGGAGATGAACTGAAACAGCACCGTCACATCCCCGCCGCAGGCCATGCCGAGGCTGTCCGCCCCGGCTTGCGTCAGGGGCGAAGTGCTGCATCTGGGAGCGCCGCTCCTTCAACAAGGACAGGGCCAGCAGCTCGGACTGCCGCTCTACCTGCCCACCGCCGATAGTGCCCGTTAGCTGACCGTCCGCACCCACCAGCATTTGACTGCCGGGGCCCCGGGGGGCGGAACCCTGCTCCGCAACGATGGTCACCAGCACCACACTCCGGTGGGCGTTCAATTCCGCCAGTGCTCTGGATAAAATAGTCCGCATGGCGCGCTCCTTTCTGACAGATGATCCGAACTCTGTATTTTATTGTGAACTTGATGGTAGTCTATTATGCTTTTCTTGGAATGTCAAGCGGAGACGGGGGAGTGCGGAACGGAAAAACAGGCTGAGACCGCAGTCTCAGCCTGTTTGGTTCACGGGTCCGGATCAGTACATCAGCTTGATGTAATCCTCCACGTCCTGACGGGTGCCGGTGAAGGGACCCGGCGTCTCCATTTTCAGGGAGACCAGAGCGGTGGCGGTCTGAAGAGCGGTGGGAATGTCCCTGGTCAGCCGCTCATTGATGTACCCGGCAAAAGGTGGTATCCCCCCGCCCGGTGCGGCCGGAAAGGTTTCGCGCCTTGATGGGACAGGTGTAGATCTCCTGGCCGTCATAGACCAGCACCTCTGTGTTGTGGGTAATTAAAATCTCCTTGGCGCCCCAGCCGTAGAGGACCTTGGCGGCCTCCGCCCGGTCTGTCAGGCCGGTGAGGATCTCCGCCTCGGCGGCGTCGGTCTTGAGGAAGCGGATGTAGGGCAGCAGCTCCTTCTTTTCCTTCCAGTCATGATACACCATGCCGCCGTTTTCCACCCAGCGTAGCATGCACTGAACGTCGATGGCCACCATGGCATGCTTGGCGGCGAAGGGGATCATCTCATTGGGGATGTCGCCGCCGGCCAGACCGGCCAGATGCCAGATGGCGGCGTCGATCTGATCCACCGGCACCTCGTCGGTGGTGTAGGGGGCGATGAGGCTGTCCACAGTGGAGGTCCGGCGCTCCCGGTCCGCCGTGTGGTAGACGTTTTTCGTCACAAAGGAGTGGGGGGCTGTTCAGGGGAACACGCTGATGGAGGGAGCCTTCTCGTGGAAGGCTGCCGTCACGTCCAGCTGGCTGAGGTCCGCCTTGGGCAGGACGGCGATCTTATGTCCCATATTGGCTGCCGCGCAGCCGGAATAATACACCGCGCCGCCGACGGCCTGGACGACAGTGCCGTCAAAATCCACGTTGGTGTCCTGAGCAACCTCGCCGATGATGAGAGAGTCGAATTTTTCCATAACGATCATCCATTCCGCCGCCCCCTGCGCCGGCAGCTGACGGACCGCCTGCTGAGATACAAGGGAAAATAAAGTCGGATCAGAGAACTCAAACGTTTGCGCTGCTTACTGCCATCAGTATAATAGGTGAGGAACAAAAAGTCAACGGTTTTAGCGGCTTTGAACATCAGCCACCGTCCTTCGCGGGAAACCGGAAATTCTTTGCGGGAGGCCTGGAAAAAAGTTGTAAACAGCGGGAAAACCGTGTACAATAACCGCAAAGCGGCGGAGGATCTCCGCTGTCCGGCACGTTTTGGACGCCACGTATGCCGCCCCCTGAAGGTGCCGGTCCGCCTGCGGAACAAAGGAGACGGAGGAGATCAAGGAGCAGGAGATAAACGGCATAAAGCTTGCCATTGTTTCAAACAAGCTTGACCCGGCGGTAAAGGAGCTCAATCAGCTCTATTTCAAGGAGTATATGACATCGGCAGTCGGCGAGATGGAGGAAGAGGGTATCCGTAAAAAGCCGGCGCCTGATATGGTGCAGAAGGCACTTAAAGAGCTTCAGGTGAGTGCGGATGAAGCAACCTACGTGGGGGACTCCGATGTGGATATCGCCACAGCGAAAAACTCAGGTCTGGAGTGCGTATCTGTCACATGGGGATTTCGTGACGTAGAGTTTTTGAAGGAGCATGGTGCAACAAATCTGATAGATGAACCGGTCGAATTGTTAAATTACGTATAATCAGGAGAACTTTGATTTATGCTTTCAGAAAAGGGATTATTGATAATTGAAAAGCTGGCAGAGCACAACAATGAGCTTGTCACATCAAAGGCTCTTGCTGCGTCCACAGGTATGTCGGAGCGAAGTGTGAAGACATATCTGAAGGAGGTGGCTGATTTTTGTGAGCAAAACTCTATGACGCTCGACAGAAAGCCGGGCA
>VOFC01002475.1_pt1 | contig 18080 bp, 33 predicted proteins | sample 5384161 | NCBI WGS metagenome assembly VOFC01 (sample SAMN12384722, study PRJNA508395) | human gut metagenome | isolation source: healthy gut B | host: Homo sapiens
TCTGTCGTTGTCTCTCACAGCCAGATGTCTGGTCTCAATTCCCGTCCGGCTTCTTGATCCACTCATCCGATGTATCCATCCATTGACTAAGATCATCGTTCGTCACACATTTTTCGGGGACTGCACTCCGGTGCCCACGATCTTTTACCTTCATATCGGGTCTCCTTCCTTTTAAAACACGCGGAATTCTGATAGCTCCGCAGCGAATTGATCCCCGGTTTTTTTCCGTTCTGTTTTTTCAAAAAATGTTTTTATATGCCTCTTCATGTAACGCGATATGGAAATCAGTGCCGGCTGATCCGCCATGCCGTACTCCCGGTATGATCTCCTCAATCACGCCGAGCGCTTTTAAATCCTGCGCGGTAATTTTTCATGACGCCACTCGCTTCTTTTGCCCGTCTGCCATCCTTCCAGAGAATCGATGCAAACCCTTCCGGCGATAAAATGCTGTAGGTCGCATTCTCAAGCATCCAGACCTCATCTCCAACAGAGAGTGCCAGCGCACCGCCGCTTCCGCCTTCCCCGATCATAATGCAAAGAACCGGAACCTTTAAGCCGGACATCTCATACAGGTTTTCGCGATCGCCTCGCCCCTTGTCCGCGCTCCTCCGCCTCCATGCCGCAGAAGGCGCCGAGGTGTTCACAAATGTAATGACCGGACGCTTAAATTTTTCCGCCTGCTTCATCAGCCGGAGTGCTTTCCGATATCCCTCCGGCGACGGCATTCCATAATTCCGGTGCATACATTCCTTTAAATCTTTTCCCTTATGCACACCGATCACTGTGACTGGCTGGCCATCCAGATACGCCACACCGCCGACAATCGCCGGATCGTCCCTGGAACTGCCGGTCTCCATGTAATTCCATAAATTCGTCAAAAATCTGCTCTTATGTAGTCCACAGACGCCAGCCGGTCCACCTTTTCGCTGCCTTTGACCTTCTCCCCACGCGGACAATGCTTTCGCCTTTGTGGCGCGCTTTTCATCAGTTCTGTCGCCTCGAGGCAGTCTGCCTCCCGCACCGGATCGAAATTGGCATAACCTTCTTTTTTTGTGATGCAGCTTTTAAGATGCGGTACAGGGTAAGCTTTAGCTCCTTTCCTCTCCACAATCCTGTCAACAAATCCGTGCTCCAGCTGAACTGTGCCCGCTGAAAACCTTCCGGCAGCTTTTCCCCGATCGTCTGCTCAATCACGCGCGGTCCCGCAAAACCGATCAGTGCCCCCGGCTCCGCCAGGATGATGTCTCCAAGCATGGCAAAACTTGCCGTCACGCCCCCGGTCGTCGGGTCTGTCAGCACCGGAATATACAATAGCCCCGCTTCCGAATGCCGTTTCACTGCCGCAGCTGTTTTTGCCATCTGCATCAGGGAGACAATCTTCCTGCATTCTGGCTCCGCCGGAGCAGCAGAACAGGATGACCGGCAGACCTTCCTCTGTCGCGCGTTCCACAGCGCAGGCAATTTTTCCCCCATCACATGCCCCATGCTGCTCATCAGAAATCTTGCGTCACAAATACCGAGCACTGCATCCTCGCCGTATATTTTACAGTGCCCAATGGTGACCCCTTTCATGCAGTCCGGTCTTTTCCTTTGCCGCTACTTTGTCCTCATATCCCGGGAACTCCAGCGGATTCGCCTCCGCCAGATCCTCAAACCACGGTCAAACGTTCCGGCATCCGCCACCATGCGGATGCGGTTTCTGGTGCGCACTCCTGAAATAACTGCCACATTCATAGCAGACATATTTTTTTCCGCTTCCTTTTTTTGATCTCCCTGCCGCAGGCCGAGCACACAATCGTCTCCTGCAGCGCCTGTACTGCCTCCACCGGTGTTTTTTCTGCCGGTTCTGTTTTTCCGCTTTTCTGAAACAAAGCCGCCATTTTTCCTCTACTCCTCCTTGCTGCCGATTGCAAACGTAAGCCTCCGCCGTGCAGACGACCTCCCCCGCGCACAGATGCCGTCGCACTGCCGATACCGATCGGTCCCTTTCTGCCGGATGATCTCCGTCGTCAGGGTCAGCACATCCCCCGGCACCACTTTTTTCTTAAATCTGGCACGGTTAATCTCCGCAAAATACGCGGTCTTTCCACGGTTCTCCTCCATACTTAAGATTGCCACCGCACCGGTCTGCGCCAGTGCCTCCACAATCAGTACCCCCGGCATCACCGATTCCCCCGGGAAATGTCCTGCAAAAAAAGGTTCATTGAAACTTACGCATTTCTTCGCCACTGCACGGACACCATACTCAATTTCTTCTACCGAATCAATGAGCAGCATTGGCTGTCTGTGTGGCAGGATCTCCATGATCTGACTGATGTTTCCAGTTCCATCACGCCTCTTATCCTCCATTGTTATCTTTGTCAGATACAATGGTATATTTTTTTAATAGAATACTTGCATTATGACCGCCAAATCCAAGGGAGTTGCTCAGTGCATACTGCACCTCCATCGCCACCGCCTCCTGCAGTAATCGAGATCCAGTTCCTCATCCGGACTCTGGTAGCCGATGGGCGCGTGATGATGACTTTCCTGCACTTTCTCGAAGCAGTGATAAACTCGATCGCTCCGGCAGCTCCCAGCATATGTCCGACCATGGATTTTGTGGAATTGACCTTCATTTCACCGGCATGCGCACCAAATGCAAGTTTGATCGCGCGCGTCTCAAAGAGATCGTTATGGTGCGTGGATGTTCCATGTGCATTGATGTAACCAATCTCGTCCGGTTTTACCCCCGCATCCTTCATGGCGTTTTCCATCGCACGCGCTGCGCCCGCACCGTCCTCCGCCGGAGATGTGATATGATACGCATCCGAAGAACAGCCATAGCCGACTACCTCTGCATAAATCTTCGCTCCACGCTGCTTCGCATGCTCTAACTCCTCCAGCACGACGATTCCCGCGCCCTCTCCCATGACAAACCCGCTCCGCTCCTTATCAAACGGCATGGAACATCTCTCCGGATCGTCTCGGACGACAGTGCCGTCAGCGCCGTAAACCGGCAATTCCGATCGGACAGATGCTGCCCTCCGTACCTCCTGCAATCATGATGTCCGCCTCCCCGTACTGGATGCTCCGGAACGCCTCGCCGATCGTGTTCGTACCGGTCGCACAAGCCGTCACATCGTTGATGCTTTTTCCCTTGAAGCCAAACTGATCGACACATTGCCTGCCGCCATGTTGGAGATCATCATCGGAACGAATAAGCGGTTGACTCGCCCCGGTCCTTTTCTCCAGAAGCTTCTTATATTCGCGCTCGATCGCCTGCAGACTTCCGACGCCGCTTCCGATCGCTGTTCCCACCAGATACGGGTCTTCCTTCTCCATCTCAAGTCCGGCATCCGCGATGGCCTCTTTCGTTGCCGCCACCGCATACTGGCAAAAAACAGTTCCATGCGTTTTGCCCTTGGGATCCATATAATTTTTCCCGTCAAAATTCTTTACTTCCGCTGCCAGATGGCATTTATATCCAGATGCGTCAAAATGCGTGATTTCCCCAAATCCTGTCTTTTCTTCCCGCACCGCATTCCAAAATTCTTCTACAGAGTTCCGATCGGCGTTATCACGCCCATTCCGGTTACTACGACCCGTCTTCTCATACCTGCCTCACTTTCTTTCAGTTACTCACTCCCTTACATACACATGCCGCCATCCACAGAGATCACCTGACCGGTGATATACGCGGCCTTTGTCTGATGCCAGAAATGTCACAAGTTCTGCCACATCCTTTGTATTTCCGCATCTCCCCAGCGGAATCTGTTTTTGAACGGCTTCCTTTGCGCTCTCTGTCATGGCATCTGTCATATCCGTCTCGATAAAACCGGTGCCACCGCATTGCAGGTGATCCCCCGCGACGCCAGTTCCCTTGCCACACTTTTCGTCAGTCCGATCACCCCGGCTTTGCTTGCACTGTAATTTGCCTGCCCGGCATTCCCCATCACACCGGACACGGACGAAATATTGACAATTCTTCCATAACGCTGTTTTAAAAAATAGCGGGACGCGTGCCGTATCGTATGAAATGTTCCCTTCAGATTTGTCGAAAGAACCGCTTCAAAAATCCGCCTCGCTCATCTTCATCAGCAGACCGTCCCTTGTGATTCCGGCGTTGTTGACTAAAATATCGAGATGCCCATACGTCTCTATCATCGTTTTGATCATGTTTTCGCAGGCTTCAAAATCCGCCACATCACACTGCATGGCGACTCCGCCGATTTTCTCCGCCAGTTCCTTGTGCCGCCTGTCCCGATCCGCGGTAATTCACGACAACAAACGCACCTTCCCTTGCAAGTGTTTCTGCGATCGCTGCGCCGATCCCTCTTCCCGCCCGGTCACAAGCGCTACCTTTCCTTCCAGCATCTGACTCTCTCCTCTACTTTGACATATATTCCTTTGAAGTCATCCATGGTTTCCACATTGTATACCTCACAGTATCTGCCGGGACTTCGGCCTGCTTTAAGATCTTTTTCATAAATCCGCTCAGTGTATGACCCGGGCCGATCTCCACAAACGTATCCACACCATCCGCAAGCAGACGCTCCACGGACTGCTGCCAGCGTACCGGTGCACACACCTGCTGTTTCAGCAGTGGCTTCACAGCCTCCGCCTCCCGGACATAGTCCGCCGTCACATTCGCCAGATACGGCAGCTTTATCTCCCGGAGTGTTACCGCCGCAAGCGCCTCTCCCAGCTTTTCTCCCGCCTCTTTTAACATGGGCGAGTGAAACGGTCCGCTGACCTTAAGCGGCACCACACGCTTCGCACCGCCTCTCTTTGCACTGTTCGCCTGCCGCGGCAACTGCCGCTTCCTCCCCGGTGATCACGATCTGTCCCGGGCAGTTGTAATTCGCAATGGATACCGTGCCAGCAGTCTGTCCACAGATCTTTCTATTTTTTCCGCATCCAGTCCCAACACCGCCGCCATCGCGCCGCCGGCCGGCACCGCCTCCTGCATGTAGATGCCAGCGCTTTCTCACAAGCGCAAACGCATCCTCTGCTCCATCACGCCGCTTGCCAGCAGTGCCCCGTACTCTCCGAGACTTAATCCTGCCGCCACATCCGGTGTTCTTCCTTCTGCAAGCAACGCCTGAAGGATCGCCACCTCCACGGTCAGCATGCCAATCTGCGTGTATTCGGTGATATTTATTTTCTCATTTTCTTCAAAGCAGAGCGCCGCAATATCCAGACCGGACGCCTCGGATGCCGCCGCAAACACGTCCCTGCTCACGGAATCTGCTCGTAAAAATCTCTGCCCATACCGATGTACTGTGCTCCCCTGTCCCGGGAACAAAAATGCTGTCTTTCCCATGTCATTCTCCCTTATCCGATGTGCGTCCCAAGAAGACGCTCTTCTTTTCCCAAAAATCTCCGTCACCTAAAAGCCCCGCGGTCTGCGCCATCAGTTCCTCTATCATCTCCTGACAGGTCTGTTCTTTTTTCACAAGTCCCGCGCACTGTCCTGCCATCAGGCTGCCGTGTACCACATCCCCGTCCATCACTGCCTTTCGGAGGGAGCCAAGCGTCAGCTGCTCCAGTTCCTCAAATCCGGCGCCCTCTTTTTTCGAGTTTTAAATATTCGCGGCTCATCGCATTGCGCAGAACCCGGATTGGATGTCCGGTGCTCATGCCCGTAACCTCGGAATCAATGTCGCGCGCCTTTACGATCCGTTCCTTGTAATTTTCATGTACGATAGACTCCTTCGCCACGACAAACCGGGTTCCCATCTGTACCCCCTCTGCGCCAAGCATAAAGGAGGCTGCAATCCCTCTTCCGTCCGCGATACCGCCCGCTGCAATGACCGGAACCGACACAGCATCCGCCACCTGCGGCACCAGCGTCATCGTCGTCTGCGCACCGATATGTCCGCCGGACTCCATTCCCTCTGCAATCACAGCGTCCGCGCCAGCACGCTCCATCATCTTCGCCATGGCAACGCTCGCCACGACCGGGATGACCACCACGCCCGCCTGCTTCCATGTCTCCATGAACTTTGCCGGACTTCCCGCACCGGTTGTGACAACCGGCACTTTCTCTTCTATGACAATCTTCGCCACTTCCGGCGCGTTTGGATTGAGCAGCATGACGTTCACGCCAAACGGACGGTCTGTCGCGCCTTTACCTCACGGATCTGTTCTCTTACCACTTCCGGCGGCGCGCTTGCCGCCCCGATGATTCCGAGTCCACCCGCGTTCGACACTGCTGCCGCCAGGTGATATTCCGCCACCCATGCCATACCACCCTGAATGACCGGATATTTTGTTCCAAGCAATCTGCTTTACCCTTGTTTCCATACTTCTCCTCTTTTTTCTTCCTGCCGGTCTGTTTTCTTACCCTTAAACACCGGTATGTCCCGGCTGCTGTCTTCGCCTATGCTGTAACCCCGCGGTTCTTCAAATATGTGATCACATCTCCGACCGTCACGATCGATTCCAGATCCTCCGACGGAATCTCCACGCCGAATTCCTCCTCCAGCGCCATGACAAGTTCAAACAGATCCAGCGAATCCGCACCCAGATCTTCCTTTAACTTTGTGTTCTCTTTAATCTCAGACTCCTGTACGTTTAACTGCTCCGCAATGATCGGTCTCATCTTCTCTAACATGTTTCTTCTCCTTTTCCCTGTTCCTTTTAATTATTTGCTTTTCAAATATTTTGATAATCAAATTATTTTGCTTTTTCAAAGTATATGTCTGTCCTGTTTGATTGTCAAGGTATTTTTTGGAAACGTTTTGCTAAAATTGCATTAATGCGTTGAAATATCATGCAAAATTGCTTACAATATTTGTAATAAGATGTGGGAGGAGTTCGCTGATGAAACAATATTTTGGAATGAGCCAGACAGGAAACTTAAAAAGAAGCTTTTTGCACAGGGCGTTCACGCTCGGGACTTCTTATCCTGATGTCCAACGCAGACCAGTTTGAGGCACGTTACAGAACTGGAATCCCTTTTCCCGGGAGTCCCGAGCATTGGCTGTATCGGCATGAGTTACAGTACCAGGGTCGTCGAAAAGGGAGTCGGTCTGGTTGCTTTTTTATGACAATGTCACCGCTGTTGCCAACGTTTTGGAGCAGGCATCCACCATGCCGGTCAAATATATCGAACGCATGGAACAGGATTTAAAAACGTCCACGCAAGTTCGAAAGATACCGTCTGTATTGACCTGTGTACCGGAAATGACGCCTGTGTGCTGACCACGATCCACAGCATTCTCGGCAAGGCTGGAATTCCGCTTGTCGGCGGCACCGGGGACGGTGGAAAAGTCTCTGTCAACGGAACGGTCTATGAAGATGCAGACGTCTATGCCTTCGTGAAAAACAACTGCGGAAAAGTTGCCGTCTACAAGGAGAATCTCTACAAACCGATGCCGGGCTACCGCTTCATCGCTTCCAATACCGACCGCAGCAGATACTATGTCGGCGAGTTAAACGGCAGGTCTTCCAAGCAGGCTTATATGGACGCCTTACATATCAGCGAGAGCAATATCATCAACCAGACCTTCCACAATCCGATCGGCAAAATGAACGGACAGGACATCTGTATTATTTCCTTAAAGGAAGTATCCGGGAATGGTCTCTGCTGTTACAGACAGGTCAATGATTCCGATGTGCTCGTTCTTCTGGAAGAACAGGATTACAACAGATTCTGGATGAGACGCTGCAGCGCATCCGCCGCGATTTCAACCATATTTCCGGCGTTTTTCTCCATCAACTGTGTTTTCCGTTACCTTCTGTTCTCACAGGAACACCATATGGAAGATTATCTGAAAACCATGTCCACACTCGGTGATCACGCCGGTCTGATTGGATTCGGAGAACATTATAATCAGCAGTTCGTCAACCAGACCATGACCTGTGTCGTATTTGAATAATCTGTGATAGAAAAGGAGGATTTCCATGTTTTCATTAAAAGCACCAAAGAATGCAGCGGCTGCACCAGCCACGTCCACCAGCCGCTTAGATCTTCATCCCGTTGCGCATATTGCGGACTGCCTGTTAGATTACCAGAAGCAGCTCTCCACCAGCGAAGTGCACTCTTTAGATGAACTGCAGTCCATCACACAGGCATTCCAGCTCGTTCTGGACGAAAATGCCGCGCTCCGCGAAAAGCTGGATTCCTTTCATGAGCCTGTTCGGCGATGTGGACAGGGCTTCCGGTGAATTTGCTTTCCGTCAAATCTGACATTGCCAGCTCTGTTGGTCTTGCACAGCAGCGTGTTGACGGATTGAAAGACAGCTCAAAGAAGTGCAGGAGCGCTTTTTGGAAATGCAGAACACCTTTTCCGATTTCCAGGTTTCCGTTCAGAAGATCAAGGACTGCATGGCACAGATCATCTCAATTGCCAACCAGACAAACATGCTTGCCCTGAATGCTTCGATTGAGGCTGCCCGCGCCGGAGAGCAGGGAAAAGGCTTTGCGGTCGTTGCCGAGGAGGTCAAAAAATCTTGCGAGTGAGATCAAGAGTCTTGTCAGCACGGTAGATATCAGCATCGGCGACGTCGAGCAGGGCACCGCCAACCTGAATACCAGTATTTCCACCTCGCAGGACGCCTTGAACCAGAGTATGGAAAATGTTGATTCCACGTATGAAGTGTTCGATCAGATCACAACCGCTGCCGGCGGTGCGGACACTGTACACCAGCAGATTACAACCGCCATGTCCGCCGCAGAGCAGAAGCTGGACGAAGTCAGCCAGTCCTTCAGCCTTGAGGAACGGCAGTTTGACGCTGTTATGGAGCATATCAATCACGCCAATGATCTCGGAACCACCAAAGAGTTCCCTCTTCGAGGACATGACCAATCTGCTCACACACATTGCACCGCTCACAGAAGAACTGGAGAAGAACACAATCGTACTTGACAATTCCAAATAGAATCGTTATAGTAAAGTTCGTTATAATAATATCGAATATGAAAACGCTAGGGGTGCAGATTCTGCTGAGAGATGATTTTTCATCAACCCTTAATACTTGAACCGGATAATACCGGCGTAAGGAAGCTTTTTGCAATAACGCAGACAAATCCTCCTGGCTACATATTCACCAAGGAGGATTTTTTTATGAATAACTTTTTTGCTACACCGGAAGGCGGCTGGGGTGATGGTTCCGTCCATCTGACCACTGTCGGTATTGCAATCGTCATCGCAGTCATCGCCCTTCTTCTGATTGTTGCCGCTATCGTGCGCCACAAGAACGCCACGCACAAGTCCGCACTGACCACAAAACAGCTCGTCTACTCTGCTGTTGCGATCGCGCTGGCCGTTGTGTGTTCGATGATCAAGCTGTTCGACATGCCAATGGGTGGTTCCGTCACTCTGCTGTCCATGCTTTTCATCGTTCTGATCGCTTACTGGTATGGTCCGTATGTCGGCATTATGACCGCAGTGGCTTACGGCCTGGTGCAGTTCGTACTGGAGCCGATTTTCTACACAATCCCGCAGATGCTCTTGGACTACCCGCTGGCATTCGGTGCTCTGGGTCTTGCCGGCTTCTTCAATAAGAAAAAGTGGGGACTTCAGATCGGATATATCGTTGGCGTTATCGGACGTTTTGTATTTGCAACGATCTCCGGCGTTGTATTTTTTCGCAGCATACGCACCGGAAGGCATGAGCCCGCTGGCATATTCTGCCGGCTATCAGGCATCCTACCTTGTTCCGGAGGCAATCATCACCTTGATTATTATCTGCATTCCGCCGGTATCACATGCACTTGCGGAAGTCCGCAAACGCGCCGTAGAAGCGTAGGCAGCGCTATAAAAGGACTGCCGCCCCGCGCTTTTGCATCTTTAAAACGGGATATGTTTTATTATAAGAATATTGAGAATATGAAGTTCCAGAATGCAACCAGAGGCGGCAATTCTTTGAAGCAAAATCCGAGGATTTCTTCCGTGCCGCGTCGGACATCGGGTTCTGTGTCTTTCCACGTTTGGACAGTCCCCGGGGTGTGTCCGGCAAAACGCAGACAATGAGCGGACTTTCTGGTGCCCCTAGTGGCACCGCTTCACAGACAATATAAAACCGCGCGAACCGAAACTCGTTATCATCTGCTATTGAAAACAGGGCAGATGATAACTCAGACATCGGCTTCGCGCGGTTATGTTTTGTTTGCTGGTGTCACGAAGGGGCACGCAAAAAGTCCTAAAATTGTCTGTGGTTTGCGGACACACCACGTGGAATGTTCCAAACTTGGAAAAACACAGATAATCAAGGATGTTCGACGCGGCATGGTTAGAAATACCGGATTTTGCGCTTAGAATTGCCGCCCCGGTTGCATCTGGAACGTGATAGTCTCTGCTTCCCATAATAAAACGTATCCCGTTTATAGTGCGATGCACGCGGGCGAAAGCCCTTTTTAATCTAAGAGCATCTCTACGCAGCCGTACATTCCGGCGTCATTCCCGAGTCCCGCAAGTACGAACTTTGTGTTGGCGCATGCGTGGAATGAAGTGGCAACAAAGTGCTTCTTCACTGCATCCGTGAGAATATCACCGGCTTTGGAGACGCCTCCACCGATTACGATGACCTCCGGATTCACAACACATGCGATATTGGAAAGTGCTGCTCCTAAAATGCCACATACCTCATCGACAACTTCAAGCGCCACTTTATCACCCGCTTTGGCTTCGTCAAATACGTCCTTTGCGGTCAGATCTGCATGATTTCTAAGCGCGGTATCTTCGGATGTCTTCTCCAGGGTACGCTTCGCCACACGCACAACTCCGGTTGCAGACGCATACTGCTCCAGACAGCCGCACTGTCCGCAGTTACACTGCTCCTTCTCGTGTGCATTCACTGTAATATGACCGATCTCACCGCCGGCTCCGTCGAATCCGGCTACAACTTTGCCGTCGACAATAATACCGCCGCCGACTCCGGTTCCCAGCGTTACCATGATGACGTCTCTGCAGCCTTTTGCCGCACCCTGCCACATCTCGCCGAGTGCTGCCACGTTTGCATCATTTCCTGCCTTCACCTTCAGTCCGGTCAGATCTCCCAGTTCTTTTCTACATTTACAACACCCCAGCCGACGTTCACGCAGCGGTGTACCACACCGTCATTTTACCGGTCCCGGCACACCGACACCGATACCCTGCACATCGTTCCTGGAGATTCCCCTTTTCTGTCAGCTTTCCCCCAATCGCCTGAGCCACATCCGACAGAATCGATGCTCCGCCGTTTTCCTTATTCGTCTTGATCTCCCATTTGTCAATGAGCTTTCCATCCGTCTCAAAAAATCCGATCTTGCAGGTCGTTCCCCCTACGTCAACTCCAAATGCATATTTTTTCATGCTTCCATTCTCCTGTTCCCTATTTGTATCCTTGCATCGTTTTCTGTCTGTTATGTACTCTGCCGATGCCTTTACCCATGCTTATGATAACGTTTCCAGTCTTATCTGTCAATGTTAAGGTGTATTCTCTTAAGGTGCCCCGGGCGCTGTCTCCTGCGGCGTATCCGAAGCATTCTCCCCGGATGACTGCGCTGCATTTTCCCCAGATGACTGCGCTGCATTTTCCTGCGATACGTCGGATGCATTTTCCTGTGACGTTCCTGTTGTATTCTGCTGCGGAGCGTCTGACGGCTGTTCTGTGTGGCATCCGGCGTATCCGATATCCCCTGCCCGTTTTCCTGTGAAGATGACGGAACATCCGTCGCACTTCCCTGTGGCGTGTCCGGTGTATCCGTCACATTCTCCTGCGGTGTGTCTCCATTCTCCGCCGGCGTTTCCCCCTGTGCATTTCCCTCATCCGTCGCTGCATCCTCTGCTTCCATCTCCCCGGAAGAAGCATCCGGAATCTGCGTATAGGGCAGAAAATCCAGCCATTCCAGTCCCTCATGCGCCTGCTCCATAAATGTCTGCCAGATTTTTCCCGGATAGGTATTACCCATCAGGCTGTCCATCTCTTTGGGCATATCGTATCCAACCCATACGCTGGTCGTGTAGTATCTCGTATAACCGACCAGCCAGCCGTCCTGTGGTCGTTGGTCGTTCCCGTCTTTCCGGCGCACGGCATATCTGAAAGTCCCAGTCCGCGCGCCCCGTACCGTTGATAAATACACCCTTTAAAACGTCTGTCATCATCCGTGCCGCATTCTGCCGGTAGACTTCCTGTCCCTCCTGTGCAGCGAGATACACTTCCGCTCCAGTGTCATCCGTAATCCGCATAATACAGGTCGGCTCGCGGTACATTCCGTCATTGGCGAGCGCCGCATATCCGGCTGCCATCTCCAGAGGCGACACACCGTTGGTAAACCGCCCAGCGCTGTCGCCGGTACATAATCCGCCGCATCCAATCTGGAAAAATGCATATTCTCAAGATAGGACAGACCGACCTGCGGCGTCAGTTCTTCATAGAGCTTCCACGCAATGGTATTGATTGATTTTTCGACTGCGGTGCGCACCGTCACATTTCAAGGTAGGTACCGTTCGCATTTTTCGGTCCGTCTTCCACCGGTTCATCCACAACAATGCTCTCCGGCGTATAATTCCCGCTCGAACGACGGCGTGTATACCGTGAGCGGCTTAATCGCACTTCCCGGCTGACGGTAACTCTGGTAGGCGCGGTTTAACGTGTATCCGTCAAAATCCTGCTCCCTGCCGCCCACCATCGCGCGCACGTAGCCGTTATCGTTGTCAATGCAGACTGCCGCCCCCTGCAGATCCCCTCGTCATTTTTCTCCGTAAAACCGGATAAGGTATCGTCAACTGCTACCTGCAGTTTCCTCCTGAAGCCTGCAGATCAAAAGACGTATAAATCTGATAGCCCTCCGTGTACAGCCGCTTCTGGCAATCGCTGTAGGATTCGCTGTAAGCCCGCTCGTAAGCTTCCTCTCGTCCTCCGTCGCAAACTGATACTGAAACACAAACCCTGCCTGCTCCATCAGTGCACGCGTCGCACAATAATAGGCATATGTTTCCACATAATTATTTTTTTCCATCGCCTCCGGCCGCTTTAAGGTAATATTTTCCACCACCGCCGCCGCATATGCCATCTGTGTAATCTTACCGTCATCCCGCATTTTCCCCAGAATCCGGTCGCGCCGCTCAATCGCATGATCCATATGGGTAACCGGGTCATACACGGTCGGATTATTCGGAATCGCGCATAAAAACGCGATCTGCGAGAGATCCAGTTCATCAACCCCGCTGTCAAAGTAGCCTCTGCCTGCCGCCCCGATTCCATAGTAGCCGTTGCCATAATAAATATTATTCAGATAAAATTCCAGAATCTGATCCTTGGTATATTTTTTCTCCAGATTCTGTGCAATAAAAATCTCTTCCACCTTGCGCTGCCAGGTCTTCTCCTGCGTCAGAAATACATTTCTGGCAAGCTGCATTGTGATCGTGCTTCCCCCTGCGTGATCTTCCGGTTTTCAATCAGTGATTTCGCCGCGCGCACAAGCGCTCTGAAGTCCACACCTCTATGCTGGTAAAACCGCTGATCCTCCATACAGACCACCGCATCTATCACGGACTGCGGTATCTCGTCGCGCTTTAGATAATAGGACGCTCCCTGGTCATTGAGCTTGGATATCACACTGCCGTCCGCCGCATACACAACGCTTGTGCGGTATCTCCGGAACGTCTCCTCCGTGGAATTCCGTACCAGACTGTCCGCTTCCTTGTGGATGCTGCTCACCTCTGAGGCATATCCGCCAAGGACATAGTAGCCCAGCCCGCCGAGCACCAGCAGGGAAAGAACAAACTGTACTTTGACAAATATCCAGAATCCCCGATATTTTTTCTTCTTTTTCTTTGCAGCCACCGTATTCCTCCCTGCCCTTTTCTCACGTGTCGCGCAGTGCCGTCCTGCCCCACTTTGCACATAACGCAAACGGTACTATAACTCTATCATATGGTATGCGATTCCCAGTTCCTCTAACAGCTTCTGTTCCCGTCTCTGGCAGGTAAACAGGATCGTCTGCGATCCGTTTGCCGCCAGAAGCCGCAGCGTCTGCCGCAGACGGTCATCGTCATACATTGCAAAGGTTTCATCCAGAAGCAGCGGCAGCGGTTCTTCCTGTCAATGCTCCCCGACTGCCATGCGGAACGCAAAATAGAACTGTTCCAGCGTTCCTCTGCTGAGCGCCTCCGGCAAAACCTCTCTTCCCTCCGTCTGCACGCGGAGCTTTCCCGTTTCGTCCACTTCCGCCAGATCGTATTTTCCCTCTGTAATCGCAGAGACATATCTGGATACCACACTGTTGATCTCATCTCTCCGCTCGTCCCCGTATTCCCTTGACAGGCGGATGATCTCATTTTTTGCCATCTCGACGGCATCAAGTTCCAGCTGGAGTTCTCTCTCCCGTGCGCCCGCTCCGCTGCATACTTCCAGCTGTTCCGCCAGATTGCATCGTCTCGTTTCCTTCTCCGCGAGTGTTTCCTCCAACCCTGCAAGCAGGCGTCTGCTCTGCTTTTCCGACTCCGCAAGCCGGATGCGCACCGCGTCCTCCGCTGCCGCGCTCTCTGGCGCCTCCGTCGTCTCCTTCCCATTTTTCTCCTGCACGCGCGCCTGCCCCGCGCTCCTATGGCGCAGTATGCCTGCCACTCCGATGCCGAGCAGAATGGCAAGAACGCCTTCCGCCGCCGCAAACGCTCCGGCGCATAACCCCGCGCGGTGATACCCCCATGCATTTCCTGCCAGTCCCACTGCTGCCGCCAGTCCCAGAAAAAGGCTTCTCACAGGAAAACCGTTTCCGTCAGGCTCTCCTTTCCTGTCTGACGCAGTCCCCGCATTTTCCGCAGTTCGGGCATCTTCCGGTCGCTGTCCGTCTCTCACCTGCGGGTGCATCCTGGCATACGCCCGCATATCCGCTGCCGCCTTCTCGATCTGCTCACGAAGCCTGCCGCAGTCCTCCTCGAGCATGCGCCGCTCCACAGTAGCTGCTGCAGCCTGTTGTTCCCGCTTCTCCTGTTCACTTTTTGATCTGCGACTGCAGGTTTCTTTTCTGCTCCAGTTTTTCCACCGCACGCGTCACGCGGATTCCGCATTGCCCCCCGTCCGACATATCGGAAAGATACTCTGCCAGAAGCCCGGTCAGCTCTGCTCCCGTCACCGCCCGGCACTGCGGAATGTCACAGGTGTTCTCATACGCCTCCCGGGTGACCCCGCCTAAAAAGCATTCCAAGATCTCCGTACGCGACGGACAGTTCCTCCCCGTCCGCCAGGTTGCAGAGGCGTGCTCTCGGTTCTTTATGGTAAAAATTGCGTTCCAGATAAAACGGTCTGCCTCCGACGCTAAACTGCAGCGCACCGCTGTAATAGGACGGTGCATGCCACGGCTCATAGCGCAGATAGCCCTCCGTCCCCTTTGCCCGTCCCCGGCCTTTTTCCAGCCCCGAACAGCATCGCGGTCAGAAACGCGTGCAGCGTCGTCTTACCGGCTTCGTTTTTTCCATATACAATGTTGATCCCCGGGGCAAAATCCACGGTTCTATCTGCCAGCTTTCCAAAGCGAAAAATTGCGGCTCTGTCAATCTGCATGTCTGTCCCATCCTTTGCTCTTTGTCATACTTCAGGCATTCCGTCAGCAGTCATAGCCGAGCAGCGCATTCACACCGTACTCCAGTGCCTTTGCGGTGCAGACGCCCGGTTCTTTTTTTCGCATACTGCGTATGTATTCCCCAAGTATCGAATCCGCGTGCTCCTCCAGCAGCTTCTCGTAATCGTAATCCGGCACCGTCTGGTCTGTAATATCCACAATCCGGTCGAGCTTCCCGATCTCCTGCACATCAAAGGAATACTCCGGATCTTTTTTTCCCTTTGATATACAGACGGAAATACTGATACTCCGGTCTCTGCTCCAAGCAGCTCCTTTGCCCAGTCCCACAGCATACGGTCTGTCGTGTTCCGGTCTGCCTGATACATCTCATGACAATATTCGCAATGGCGCAGCGGATAAAAATACACATCTGCCCCGCTGCACCGAACGTTCCCATCCAGTATCCGTGCGGCCGGTGTCGTTGCAGTCTGTCGGCTCCAGGCTTCCCGCCATTACCGCCTTGTGCGGCATGAGCCAGCCGCTCCTGTGAATGTGTCCCGCCGCAATATAATCAAATCCGTTCTGTAATATCCGCTCCGCCGAAAACGGAATATGGCGCTCATCGCCGCCATGCGCCAGCAGGATGTTGCACCTGCTGCGGTTTACAGGGCGCAGATCATCATACCGTCTGTCACGGATCTCCCTGTGCCAGTAGCTTAGCCCGTATACGGTCGTGTTGTATTCCGGAAAATCGACTGCTTCCGCTTCCTCTTTCTTAAAGACCGTCACGTTGTCCGGCCACAACCATGAGGTAATACGACTTTTCCCTGAGATAATCATGATTGCCGGCAATCAAAAGAACCTGTGTGTCCGGAATCTCTCCGAAAAGGCGGCTGACCTCTCCGCACCTCCTTTTTTTGAGCGGCTGTGCGTGGAAAAGATCCCCCGTCACGAAACAGAAACTCCGGTTTTTCTCTTTTTGCCACCCCCGATCACATCTGCAAAGAATCCCAGATCTGCCGCGCCCGCTGCTCACTCCACGGCTTTCCCTGATCCGGCTTTACCCCGAGATGTACGTCTGCGATATGTATAAATTTCAAACTGCATCTTCTCCGTTCTGCGTTAATTACCTCTATTGTACACTGTCGCGCCATGTTTCACAAGTTTATCCGGCATGTACCCTCTCCCAAAAAATAACTGCCGGATTTCTGAAGCCGGAATGGACGATGTTTTATGATGGAGATGTCAGAAAATACGAAGTTCCAGAATGCAGCCGGCAGCGACATTCTGAGAAAATCCGGTTTTTTCTAACCATGCCGCGTCGAACATCCTCGATGATCTGTGTTTTCCAAGTTTGGACAGTTCACGGGGAGTGTTCCAAACTTGGAAAAACACAGATCATCGAGGATGTTCGACGCGGGCATGGTTAGAAATACCGGTATTTTGCGATCAGAATGCCGCTGCCGGGCTGTATTCTGGAACTTCGTATTTTCATTTGACATCTCCATCATAAAAACATCTTCCATTCCGGCTTCAGAAATCCGGCAGTTATTTTTCGTCTGAGGAGTCCAGCAGAGTTTTTCATGCTGCCGTACATGCCGGCATCATTTCCCCAGACGCGCCAGTTCAAACGGAATGTCCGCACCTGCCGGCAGTACATCGGGTCTGTAATACTTCTGTACGATACGCAGGATGATCTCTCCCGCCCCGGCGATTCCTCCACCGATCACAAAGACCTCTGGATCTATCACTTCCGCCACGGCTGCGAGCGCGCTTCCCAGCGCTTTTCCCAGAACCTCCACAGCATCCAGTGCCAGACGGTCGCCTCTCTTTGCCGCATCCAGAATCTGTTTTGCCGACAGTTCCGGCGTGTCGACGAGTACCGTGTAGGGATCCTTTTTCTCCAATAATTGTCTCGTTATGCGGATCAGTCCTTTGCGGAAGCGTACTGCTCCACGCACCCACATTTTCCGCAGGCACACCGCTCAATCTCCTTGTGGAACACGGTCATATGCCCGATCTCGCCCGCGATTCCATGGGCGCCTGCGAGCACTTTTCCATTCAGGATGACCGCTCCGCCCACGCCCGTTCCAAGCGTTACCATCACCATATCGCGGTACCCCCTGCCGCCGCCCTGCCACAGTTCTCCGAGAGCCGCCGCATTTGCGTCGTTGCAGACACAGACCTTTTTCTGCAGGCGCATCTTTAACTGCTCCTGCACCGGACATGCCTCCCATCCCAGATTCACAGCGCCCTGACAACTCCATCCCGCCCGGCAATTCCCGGTGTGTCAATGCCGACGCCTTATGATCTGCTCATCCGCAAGCCCCCGCTCTCTCTGTCTGCGTTCCAGTGAGGCTGCCACATGTTCTATAATATGTTCCCCTGTTCACTGGTATCCGTTGGAATCTCCCATTTTTCCATCAGTTTCCGCTGTCTGTAAACAGACCAAGTTTGCAGCTTGTGCCCCCGACATCTACGCCAAAACCATACTTCTCCATGTTTTCCCCCTGCCCGCAGCATCTGATCGTCTTCTCCCCCGTCAGACGCCGCCTTTTTTCTTTGTCCTCATTATAGGACAGATCCATACTGTGGAACAATTACA
>VOFC01006479.1_pt1 | contig 18072 bp, 34 predicted proteins | sample 5384161 | NCBI WGS metagenome assembly VOFC01 (sample SAMN12384722, study PRJNA508395) | human gut metagenome | isolation source: healthy gut B | host: Homo sapiens
AATGGGGTACTGTGTCCGTGTTCAGCGCCAGATGAAGCGCACCTCGCAGCGGTCATCATCTCCGTGATCTCGGCAGGGTTGGTCCACTTCCCCGGTCAGTTCGACGCATCACGTTTCCTCCTTAAAGAATCGTTACATATCTCGTCAGATTTTTTCTTCCATTCTTTCGGCGGCAGCCACGGCCTGCTCAGAAAATCCCCCGCCGTCGGACTGTGCCTGCTTCCATGCGCAGGTGATCGTCTCCCCCGCACGCACGCGCCGTGCCCCACCTGTCAAGGCGTAGAGCAGTTTTTTGGCATTGGCGCTGGGGATCGTAGCCGTCCACGAGGAAAAACACCCGTGGATACTTGCCGCGAGACTGCGGAGGCTTTCGGCGGAGCTGGCCGCCGTCAGCGCGCGCCGATTCGGGAATAGCCCAGCTTTCCCACCGCCTCCGGCGAACCGGGTTTATCAAGTCCACAGCCACCGTATGCACCAGCCGGGAGCCGCAGAGCAAGTCCTGCAATTCCGGAGCGGATTTATTGTCCGGTGCGCGCTGCCACGAACAAGTCCTTCTTCCCCTCTCGGCAGCCGGGCAGGAAGGGCTTGATGATCGCTGCCCAAGTATCCGGAAACGACCAGCCCGGTCACAGGGATAGTCGGTTTCCCGCCGAAAACGCTTCCGACGTTATCTGGGCTGCAGGTCGGGCTGGAGCAGTTCCGGCGCATCCAGCACCGTGTAATAGCCCATGTTCCGGGCGGTGTTCAGCGTCTGCGCCAGCTCCGCAAGCCCCATCGCCGCCCAGAAGGGCAAAATAGCCAAAGCTCAGCCGAACCGCCGGGACGATCCTTTCAACCCGCCGAGCAAGTCCCGTCAGAATTCACCGTACCTTTAGCGTCGTGAGCATACCGGGGCGGCAGATCAGCCAGGGGCAGCATCAGCTCCCACCACGGAAGGATTCTTCAGCTTGCGAATCTTTTCTTGTAATATATCAATAGACATACTCCCGCCTCCGGCATGTTTTTTTGTTTATTGTATCACAACTTTTTCCATCTGCAAAGATAAAAACCTTCCAGTCCTGATTTTTTTCCTTTGGGGTATACTACCTGTGAAGGGGAGGGAGAATTTATGAACGCAAAAGGATGGATGCTTTCCGCCGGTCTTGGCGCTGCTGCGGGTGCGGTAGCGGTTCTGATGATGCCCAGGCAGAATCCCGTGCGGCGCGTTGCAGCAAAGGCTGCCAACAAGGCCGAAGACCTTGCCTGGAAGGTCGAGGACAAAATGAACGAGGTTCTTTGACAAGTTAACGCAGAACATCCCGGAAGGCTGTCCTTCCGGGATGTTTCCTCATAAACCCTTATCCTGCGCTTTCAGCTTTTGCAGACGGATGGCGCACACCGCCGTAAGGAACATCGGTATCAGCAAAATGCAGGCGTTGCTCACATGCGCCGTGTAGTCGCCGTAAAACTCCACAAACTGCCCGCCGGAAACGACCAGAAGCGACACACACCCGCACCCGGCAAGAGCGGCGCCATGGGTCAGCCATGGGGCGCCCCGGTGCTTTCTGAAACGGTACGCCAGAATCGCCAAAATAATTGCCATGACCGCGAGAACGACGCAGGAGATCGCCCCGTTGTGACTGACCGTCGAAGCGGCTCCTCAGGGGCTTCCACGTCCCCCTCCCCTTTCAGCAGAAGCACCTCCGCCCTGCCATTCTTGGGGCTGATATACCAATAATTGTTCCGCGCGGCATCCAGTTCCTGCAATTCTTCCGGCAAAGTGGGGTCACCGTAGCAGCTGTAGGTCTGTGGTTCCCCCCGCGTCATCCGGGCGTAACATAAGGGTCAGGGGGCATTTGCTCCCCCGAAGTATACCCCTGCCCCATGAGCTCCAGCACAGAGTGCCCCTGTTTCCGGCCATGTCGTCCTCACTGCTGATTCCCTGAATAATGTCCGTATAGTAGATACGGATGCTGCCGTCCTCCATCTTCATGACTTCCTTCACCGCCTGATCTGCGTCAGCCAGACCGGCGCTTCCCAGAGGAACGTCGCGCCCAGCACGAGCGTGATCACCAGCATCACAGCCATGGTCACCGCTAAAACCCGGCGGCGCACAATGGCCTTTCTGATCTTTTTTTTCAGTCCCGGCGCGTCTGTTTCCACCGGAATCGCCTGGGCTTTTTCAGTATCCCCAGCTGCTTCGCGCATTCGTCGCACCCGCACAGATGCTCGTCCACGAGGGCGTTGCTCTCTTCGCTGGTCAGATTTTTCCGCATACAGCGGGAGCAGATCCCGGATCACATTACAGGATAGTTTCATACATATTCCCCCATTTCATCCCGTATTTTCTGCCTTGCCCGGTGGTAGGTCACACAGGCCCAGTTTGCCGTGCGTCCGAACAGGCTTCCGATGTCACCAAAGGAAAGCTGCCCGAAGACCCGCAGGGAGAAAACCTCCTTATAGGGTTCCGGCAGGTCGTGTAGCACCCGGTGAACGGCCATGGCCTGCTGAGCGTCCATAATCTGTTCCTCCACCGCCTGCTTCGGGTCGCTGATTTCCAGCTCGTCGATGGGTTGGGATGGGCGCTCCTTCCGCAGATGGCTGAGGTAGGCGTTTCTCGCCATGGAGCATAACCAGGTGCGGACGTCGCAGTCGCCCCGAAACTTCGGCAGAGCGTTCAACGCCTGAAAGAATACCTGTTCCGTCAGCTCCTCCGGCAAGACTTTCGTCGTGGCTGATTGCCCGCAGGTACAGCTCCACATCCTGAAAATACGCCCGGTATATTTGTTCAAACTCCGTCACGGCCTCACCTCCTACACCCATTAGACGCGGGAATGGGGGAAAATCTTACAGCATTCGTGAAAAAAATGGGAGGGATTTTTCCCCCCTCCCATATGTCAGGTAATGTCCAGCTTGACGGGTCTCCCTCCCCCCGGATGCGGATGGCGGAAATGGGATGCTCAAAACTGTCAATGATGGCCTCGGCAATGGGGTCCTCCAGATCCCGCTGGATGGTCCGGCGGAGATTTCTCGCGCCGTAGGTCACGGAATAGGCTTTCTTCACCAGCAGCTGGCGCAGATCGTCGTCCCAGGAAAGGGTCAGGCCGCGGGTAGAAAGGCTCTCTTGCAGCTCCTTGAGCATGATGTCCGCGATGCCAGGAAGTTTTCCTTCCGTCAGGTGGTTGAAGGTGATGATCTCGTCCACACGGTTGAGGAATTCCGGTCGCAGGAAGCCCCTGCAATGCCTTCATGGTCTTTTCCTTCACCTTGTCGCCATCGCTTGGCCAAAGCCCATGCCGCCCACACTGCCTTCGGAACCGGCGTTGGAGGTCATGACGATGATGGTATTCTCAAAGTTCACCACCCTGCCCTGCGCGTCCGTAATGCGTCCGTCGTCCAGCACCTGCAGCAGAATGTTCAGAACATCCGGGTGCGCTTTTTTCGATTTCATCGAACAGCACAATGCTGTAGGGGCGGCGGCGAATCTTCTCCGTCAGCTGTCCGGCCTCGTCATAACCGACATAGCCGGGAGGCGAACCGATGAGCTTGGAGACGGTGTGCTTCTCCATATATTCTGACATGTCCAGCCGAATCAGGCTGTCACATTGTCAAACAGATCACTCGCCAGCTGCTTGACCAGCTCCGTCTTTACCCACGCCGGTGGGACCGACAAAGATAAAGGACACGGGCCGCTTCTTTGGGGAAATGCCCACCCGGTTGCGGCGGATGGCGCGGGACACGGCGTCCACCGCCTCGTCCTGGCCGACGATGTGGGTTTCAGGCGATCGCTCAGCCCCTTGATGTGCTCATACTCCTGCGCCTTGATCTTGGACGCGGGAATTTTTCGTCCACAGCTCAATGATCCGCGCCAGATTCTCCATGGTCACGGCGGGTTTGGGTAGCTTTTCCAGCTCCTCGATCTTTGCCGCCAGCTGCATCAGCTTGCTGCGGATCAGCGCCAGACGCTCATAGTCCTGATTCTCCGTATTTTCGTTGAGCATCCGCAGTTCAGCTCGTAGTCGTCCGCTCCTTTTTTCAGCTCGGCAAGCTGGAAATCTCCTTGCACTGCAGGTTCACGTCGGAACAGGCTTCGTCCAGCAGGTCGATAGCCTTATCCGGCAGGAACCGGTCGGTGATGTAGCGCTCGGAAGGACGACGCACTGGCGGGCGATTTCCGGGAAATCTCCACCCCGTGGAACTCGGCATAGGATTTGGCAATGCCCTGCATGATAAGGCTTGCCCTCGGCGATGGTGGGTTCCGCCACGGTGACGGGCTGGAAACGGCGCTCCAGAGCGGCGTCCTTTTTCAATATACTTACGGTACTCGGCGAAGGTCGTCGCGCCGATGACCTGAATTCCCCCCGGGACAGAGCGGGTTTCAGGATGTTGGCGGCGTTCATGCTGCCCTCCGCGTCTCCTGCGCCCACCAGATTGTGGACTTCGTCGATGACCAGAATGATGTTGCCGCACTCCTTGATCTCACCGATCAGACTCTTCATGCGGCTTTCAAACTGCCCGCGGAACTGGGTACCTGCCACAAGCGCGGTGAGGGCAAGCAGAAAAACCTCCTTATCCGCAGCTTGTAGGGGACATCCCCCGCCGCAATCCGCTGGGCAAGTCCCTCGGCAATGGCGGTTTTGCCCACGCCGGGTTCGCCGATGAGACAGGGGTTGTTCTTCTGGCGGCGGTTGAGGATCTGGATGACCCGTTCCGTCTCCACATCCCGGCCGATGACCTTATCCAGCTTGCCATCCCGTGCCCGGCCGGTCAAGTCCATGCAATAGCTGTCCAGAAATTTATGCCGCTTGGACTTTTCTTTTCCTTCGGCTCTCCTTCTTCCTTTTCTGGAAGGACGGGGCTGGGGCGCAGGGGGTATTGCTGCCGCCAGCTGGTTCAGCAGCGGGAACGTGGCGGTCTGGCTGTCGATCTCATCGTCGTCAGAGCTGTCGCTGTCGTCCTTCTGGCCGAACATGCTGCTCATTTCGTCGCTGAGCATATCCAGGTCTTCGTCGGAAATGCCCATCTGCTTCACGGCCTGATCGATCTGGGGAATTCCCAGACTCCGGGCACATTTCAGGCAGTAGCCTTCATTCATGGTAACGCCGTTTTCAACCTTGGTAATAAACACAACGGCGATATTTTTCTTACATTTGCTGCACATTTTTGGCTGCATAACGCTCACTCCTTTTCGGTGCAGTATAGCATATTGCGTCTGAAAAGGTAAAACAAATTATGAACGCATCGAATTGTGCGATATACTCCGGGAACACCTTTTTTCAGAACGATAACCTTTTCGATAATTTTGTCCATCAAAGCATCATAGTTGGAATGGTCATCAAAATTCAGCCCCGGTATTGCGTACTTAATTCTGGACGCCTTCTTATTGTCCAGCCGCACCCACTCCATAGGGAATGCCAGCGCATTTTCAATTTCGTCCTTACGCTCAGCCAGATAATCAAACAGATTTTTATTGTCGGCAATATAAATCTCAACCGTAACTCTGGAAAGCTTGTTGACCAGATTTATGGAAACGCAAGCTTCACTTGTACCAATCGCAACATTGTACCAATGATCGGTGGTGGTCGCATTTCTGATATTGAAGGGCTTGCCGCTTCGCCACGGAAGTACCATCTCGTTGAACCGTGTCAGAACGCCAGACGCTCCTGACTGAGATTTGTTGATCTCATTGTTGTCGCTGTTTTCTTTGGAATACTTGTAAAACCGTTCGGTTTTTCAATGATTTCAAATTTGGGTGCCAGGGAATCCCCGATACGGTAGGCGTGAAGCTCGATCAGGGAAAAAGCCTATGTCATTTCCCGTATTGTTGTTCAGCCATTCGATTGCGCTTCGGTGTTTCCTCTCTCGCCTGCGTCCGATCCAGACGATCACCTTGGCGTCCAGCCCGGAAGCGTAAGTAATGATTTTTCCCAGATGGTCGTGATTGGACGCTTCCAGCTGATTTTCAATGATGACCTTTGTTCCCGTTGTTTCATCTTTTGCAACAAGGTCGCAGCGAAGCGCCTACAAAGACTTCCTTTTTCACATCCGTCAGGGTAAGCCCAAGAACATCATTGAGCCGTTCTATGCTTTCCGGTCTGGCTAACCAGTTGGAAAAATCGTATTGCTCATGTTTCCACAGATGGCGAACCTCTACCTCTTCCAGCGAACCAAATTCCATAAATTACACTCCTGTTTGACAGAATAACGGTTATCTTGTTCCGTCGCTTCCGACCTCAAATTGTTCGATTCCATCGTCATACCACAGACGGGTCATGTACAGCCCTCCCGCCGGGACTGTCGGGCCTGCGGCGGTGCGATTGCCAGAGACCAGAATTTCGCCGATCTCCTCCGGGCGTATCTTTCCCTCGGCGGCGTAGACTACCGTCCCCGCCATGGCCCGGGCCATGTTGTAAAGGAAGCCGTTGGCGCAGACCCCTGAGGTGACAAGCTCCCCCCTGCCGCTCCACATTGTAATAGTATACAGTGCGGACGGTGGATTTGACATCCGTGCCGACGCTTCTTACGGCGGCAAAATCGTGGGTTCCCACGAACTGGCTCGCCGCCGCCTGCATCACGTTCTCGTCTAAGTGCCGGGGGTAAAACCATGCACGGTTGACATAAAACGGATTCTTAAGCCGGGAATTGTAAATCTGATAGGTGTATTCCTTCCGGGCGCAGGAGCCGATGGCGTTGAAATTCTCATGAACCTCAAAGGCTTTTTGTCACCACGATGTCGCAGGAAGGTGGGTATTCAGCGCATAGGGCAGCCGCTCCACCGGGATGGTGGAGGACGTGCGGAAATTCGCCACGTACACCCGCGCATGAACACCCGCGTCCGTCCGGCCGCAGCCGGTCATATGCACCGGATGCCCAACCACCATGGCGGCGGCCTTCTCCATGGTCTCCGCTACGGTGGGCAGATTTTTCTGCACCTGCCAGCCGTGGTAATGGGTGCCGAGATAAGTCAAAAACAGGGCGATATTGCGCATATTTCCCTCACATACCAAACTTTTTCAGAATAATGACCGCCGCCGTCAGAAGCGCCGCCGCGCCGAATGCGGCAAAATCGCCCCCGCTGATAGTGCAGCTGCTTCATCTTGGTTCTCCCCTCGCCGCCCTGATAGCAACGGCACTCCATGGCGGTGGCCAGCTCGTCCGCCCGCCGGAAGGCGCTGATGAACAGCGGCACCAGAATGGGGATCAGCGCCTTTGCCCGCTGGACCAGGTTTCCGCTTTCAAAGTCCGCGCCCCGGGCTTTCTGTGCGGACATGATCTTATCCGTTTCCTCGATCAGTGTGGGGATGAACCGCAGGGCAATGCACATCATCATGGACAGCTCATGGACAGGCACCTTGATAACCTTCAGCGGGTTCATCAGGCTTTCCAGTCCGTCCGTCAGGGAGATGGGCGAGGTGGTGTAGGTCAGCAGGAAGGTCGCGGTGACCAGCATCAGAATACGCACCAGCATAAAGGCCGCACGCTCCGCGCCGCCGGTGGTGATGGTAATGCCCCAGAAATCCACCAGCACCCTGCCATCCTTGTTAAAAAAACAAATTCAGCACGCCGGTGAAAACAAGGATCATCACCAGCGGCTTCATGCCCCGGACGATGGATTTTCCCGGAATGGCGGAAATTTTGATTACTGTCAGCAGGAACAGGAGCAGCACGCCGTAGGATACCCACCCGGAGGCAACGAAAAGCGTCACCATGTATACGACCAGAACAATGAGCTTCGTTCTTGGGTCAAGGCGGTGAATGACGGAATTGCCAGGGAAATACTGACCGAGGGTAATGTCTTTAAGCATGGCAGTTTCCCTCCTTGAGCCGCCTGATCTCCGCCGCGGCCTGCTCAATGGTGTAGACGTTCTTCACGTCCAGCCCGAGCTTTTTCAGCTCCAGGAAGACCTGGGTCACCTGGGGTATGTTCAGTCCCATTTGGGTCAGCTTCCTCAGCGTGGGTAAAAACCTGCGCGGGGGGCGCGTCCATGGCAAGCTTTTGGGCCGTTCATCACCAGCAGGCGATCCGTCAGCCGCGCCACGTCCTCCATGGAGTGGGAAACCATCATGATCGTGGCGTTCTTCGCCTTGCGGTAGGACTGAATATTGCCAAGAATTTCCGAGCGCCCCACGGGGTCAAGGCCAGCGGTGGGTTCGTCCAGAATGAGAACTTCCGGCTCCATGGCAATGACGCCCGCAATGGCGACCCGGCGCTTCTGGCCGCCGGAAAGGTCAAAGGGCGAAACCTCCAGCTGCTGCTCTCAAGCCCCACGAACCCGGCGGCTTCCCGGACGCGGCGATCGCCTCTTCCGCGGGAGAGTCCCATGTTCTTGGGGCCAAAAGCGATGTCCTTGTACACCGTTTCTTCAAAAAGCTGATACTCCGGATACTGGAACACCAGCCCCACCCGGAACCGTGCCTGCCGGGTCAGCTTCTTTGTCCGACCAGATGTCCTGCCCTGTCCAGCAGCACCGTGCCGGAGGTGGGCTTCAGCAGTCCGTTCAGCTGCTGCATCAGGGTGGATTTCCCGGAGCCGGTGTGGCCGATGATGCCAATAAATTCACCCCGCTCCACGGAAAAAGATATGTCGTCCAGCGCCTTATGCTCAAAAGGGCGTCCCGGCGCTGTAAATATAAGTGAGATTCTTCACTTCCAGAATGGGTTTCAAGAAAATACCTCCCAGCGGGTCAGGCCATCACCATATCGTAAAGTGCCTGCGCGCATTCTTTCGGGTCTAATTTATCCAGCGGAAGGTCAAAGCCCTCCTGATTCAGCTCCCAGCACAGCTCCACCGTCTCCGGTGCGGCAAGGCCGATGCCGTGCAGCAGCTCCACCTGGGAGAAGACCTCCTTCGGCGTGCCGTCCGCCGCGACCTTGCCCTTGTCCAGCACCACGACGCGCTGCGCCTTAGCCGCTTCGTCCATGTGGTGGGTGATCAGAACCACCGTGATGCCCCTTCTCCCGGTTCAGCCGTCCGATGGTGTCGATCACCTCTCGGCGTCCTCTTGGGTCAAGCATGGCGGTGGGCTCATCCAGAACGATGCACTTCGGCTCCATGGCGATCACGCCCGCGATGGCGATGCGCTGCTTCTGTCCGCCGGACAGTAAATGGGGCGCGTGGGTGCGGTACTCGTACATGTCCACCTGCTTCAGGGCGCTGTCCACTCTGCGGCGAATTTCCGGGCTGGCAATGCCCAGATTTTCGGGGCCGAAGGCAACGTCCTCCTCCACCACATTCGCCACGATCTGGTTGTCCGGGTTCTGGAAAACCATGCCCACGTTCCGGCGGATGGTGATCAGCCTGTCTTCGTTGGCGGTATCGATGCCGCAGACGTAGACCTTTCCCCCGGAGGGAAGCAGAATGGCGTTGAAATGCTTGGCAAGGGTGGATTTTCCGCAGCCGTTGGTGCCGAGTACGGCCACAAAGCTGCCTTCTTCAATGGTCAGATTCAAATCCGCAAACACGGGAACACCGGGCGTGTCCTCCACGCCCGGGTACGTATGCCAGATGCTCTACAGAAATTATGTCGCTCAAATCAGCATCCTCCTATTTGTTACGGCGTCCACCGTCCGGTGGCACCGCAGGAAGAACCAGTCCGGACTGCTTCACCGGCAGTCCCAGCTCACCGGCAGCCGTTTTGCCGCCATGTGCCGCCCCGAACACCACGTCGGAAGCGTAAGCCACGGCAGAGGGCGCAAGCCCGGTGGTGTACGAATTGATGATGACGAACAGCGGATCGTCGGACAGCAGCTTTACCGTCTCCTGTAAGAAGGGGTAAAAGCTGGTCTCCATCTTCCAGATCTCACCGCTTGGCCCACGGCCATAGCTGGGCGGGGTCCATGATAATGCCGTCATAGCGCCGTCCCCGGCGGATCTCCCGCTGGATAAATTTGCCGCAGTCGTCCACGATCCAGTGGATGGGCCGGTCGGCAAGGCCGGAAGCCACGGCGTTTTCCTTCGCCCATGCCACCATGCCCTTGGAGGCATCCACATGGTACACCTCCGCCCCCGGCGGCCGCCGCCAGTGTCGCGCCGCCGGAATAGGCAAACAGATTCAGCACCCGGACAGGACGGCGGGCGGAAGCCGCCGCCACCTTCTCCCGGATGAAATCCCAGTTTGCCGCCTGTTCCGGGGAAAACGCCCGTGTGCTTGAAATTCATGGGCTTGACGTTAAAGGTCAGGTAGTCCTTATAGTGAATCTGCCACCGCTCCGGGAAGCTTGTTGTCCGTCCAGTGTCCGCCGCCGGTATTGGAGCGGACATAGCGGGCATCATAGCGCTTCCATTGGGGTACCGTCCGTGGCGTATCCCAGATCACCTGGGGGTCAGGGCGCACCAGAATGAACTTGCCCCACCGCTCCAGCCGCTCGCCGCCGCTGGTGTCCAGCACCTCATATTCCTTCCATTCATCGGAAATCCAGAGCATTGGGTCTCCTCCCCTTTCTCCTTATCTCAGCCGGACGAAGCCGTCCCAGCCGCCATGCCAGCCGCCGTCGAGCTGTTGTCCGAGCTGTTGATAGGGGCATCCACACCGTTGTTCAGATTGTTGTAAAACCCGTGCCACGAAGGGGTTGCCGTCGGAATCAATGAGATATACATAGTAGTTGGCGGTGTAGATGTCGTTCAGTCCGAAGCCGTCCGCCGCCTTGATCTCGTCCACCTCGGCCTGCGTCAGCTTCACGAGAGACCGGGACTCGATCTGGGCGTCGCTGAACATATAGCAGTAGTCCGTCGCCACACCGCCGCCGGTGACGCAGTAGTCCACCTGAACGTGCTTGTCGCAGGTTCCCTCCGGCTCGTCGCCGTCGTAGACGTTCACGTAGACCACACGCTCCAGTCCGCGCACGTCGGCGCTGCACGCCGCAGTGGCCTTTTTTTGCCGGTATCCAGACACACGCCAACGCTGTGGAAGGCGTTGCCGTTATACAGTCCCTCTCTGGGCAGGCCGTCGTGGATGGGCTGCATGACCGCCTTCCACAGCCGTGCCGCCGGGTTGGCGCTGCTGCCGGTGAGATAAATCTGTTCGGGGATGTCGTAGCCGCACCATACGGCTGCGGTGTAGTAAAGGTTTATAGCCGCAGAACCACCGGTCGCGGTTGGAAGACGTGGTACCGGTCTTGCCCGCGATGTTCTGTCCCCGCAAAGATGGCCGCGCCGCCGGTAGCCGTTGTTCGCCGCGTTGAACAGGCAGTAGTTCATATAATCCACAGTCTTCTGGCTGAGGATCTTCCGGGACTCCTGCTCATTGTCCACCACAACTTTGCCGTTGCTGTCGTAGACCTTGGTGAACAGTCGGCTCCCGGTAAACGCCATCGTTGGCGAAGGTCGCGTAGGCGGCAGACATTTCCGCACGGTGGAACCAACCGCAGTGCGCCCAGCGCCAAGGCGCCAGACCCATGTCGGACAGGCTCTGTGCCCGTTGGGCAGAGGGTAATTGTGGTCAGGAGGCTTGTCCAAAGTTATACTTGGCGAAGCTGTAGCCGTAATCCGCGCCGATGGTGTCCAGCGTCCGGGGAAACGGTGTTGACGGAGGAAACAATGCCCTGATAGACAGTCCTCGCGTACTGGTACTGCCGGTTATCGTTCTTCGGCCAGTTGTTGCCGTCGATATAGGTCATGGGCAGGTCTTTCATCACCGACGCCGGGGTGACCTCACCGGACTCAAAGGCCGGGGCGTAAACGGAAATGGGCTTCTGGGAAGAACCGGTCTGGAGCTTCGCCTGCGTAGCCTTGTTGTAGGCAAGGAAAGTCGTCTTCTCCCCCACGCCGCCGGACAAAGCAACCACGTCGCCCGTCTCGTTGTTGATGACCACGATGGCGGACTGGGCTGCTGCTCACTGCGGGTAGTGGGAATGTTGCTCAGGTCGGTATAAACCGCGTCCACCTGCTTCTGCACGTCCATGTCCAAGGTGGTATAAATATGGTAGCCGCCCTTCTGGATGCGGTTGAGGTAGATGCTCTGGTCGTTGGTGCTTAAGTCATCCCAGACCTTGCCGTCCTGATCTGCCAGATAGCTGGCAAAGTCCACAATGACAGCGTCCACGAACCACGAATAAATGTGCTGGGAAGCGTCGGTGCTGACGGCCACCTGCTCGCCGCACTGGGGGCAGTAGCAGGTATCCCCCTCGCCGGTGAAGTGGCTGCGGGTGTTCTCGTAGCCGCAGTTGTCGCAGATCGTCCAGCGGTCGGCATCGTCGATGCCCTCTTTGAACACCATTTCCTGCGCCACAGCCGCGTCGTATTCCTCCTGGGTCAGATAGCCCTGATCCAGCATTTCGCTCAGAACGTTCAGCTGACGGTAGCGGTTCCGTCCGGCACCGTCCCGCTCCTCGCCCTTGTACATATACACGCTCTCGGAATAGGGGTTGAACAGGGACGGGTTATTGGTGATACTGATGAGGCTGGCGCACTCGGCGGTGGTCAGGTTCCGCAGCTCCTTACCGAAATACTCCGCCGCGGCGCTCTTGACGCCGTAGCAGCCCCGCCCCAGATAAATCTCGTTGAGGTAATACTCCATGATAAGGTCTTTGTCGTATTCCCGCTCGAAAATCTGCGCCCGGAAAATCTCCATGACCTTTCGCTGGACGGTAACGCTCTTTTCACCCGTGTGGTTTTGATGAACTGCTGGGTGATGGTGGAGCCGCCGAACTGCTCGTCGCCGCCGAAGAACATATTCAGGCAGGCTTTCATGGTGGTGATCCAGTCCACGCCCTGATGCTCGTAGAACCGTTTATCCTCGATGGCCACGGCGGCATGAATCAGGTCTTCGGGAATCTCGTCAATGGACGCCCACTGACGGTCGGTGGTGGTATAAATCTGCTGCAGCAGCTGGATATCGCCGTGGTTGTCCACATAATAAATGAAGGAGGTCTGTTCCAGATCGTAGTCGTCCAGAGACCAGTCGGCGGCCTCCGTCAGAATATCCTCCTGCAAATAATCTCCCAGCGTGCCGACAAAGACCGTACCGCAGATCAGCACGATCAAAAGCACCGTCGCCGCCGCGCCGACGGCAATTTTCAGCACGGAACCGGCCACGGAGAAGATCATATACAGCAGTTTCAGCGACCAGTGGGGATTCCACTCCTGCCGGAGCTTCTTGCGTCTCCTGGGCTTTTTTTTCGTTTGCCATAGGGTACCTCCAATAGAAGCAGGACGCGCCTGCCTGGTAAATCCATTATAACCAGTGTCATATTCGCATAACACTACTCATATCATTATACCATACCGGATGAAAAACGAAAGCCCCAATTTATAAATAAAGTTTTAATTGTGGGAAATACTAGCAGCAAAAGGAGGAATGCATGATATGCTGAAAAATCGGCAAGCCTTATTTTGCTTCTGTACCTCACATTGGGGTGCTTCCGGGGGGTATCTGGCGCTGTTCGACAAAGGCGCTTCTGAACCGAAGCAGATTTTTCCCCTGTCAGGTGTCCTCCCTCCCCGATGCCGACCGGGAGGCTCTGGAAAAAGGCATTCCCTGTCCGGTCAGAGGACGAACTGAATCAGTTTCTGGAAGATTTTCTGTCCTAAAATGCCGCCCTGTTTCTGTACAAAATGACCTCTTGATTTTGCGCGCGCCCTGCGGTAGAATATAGGCATCAAAAGCGGGGGGCGATTTCCTTGGCAGACCAATACGGTTCTGATTTCATCACCATCGTGGATGAGGAAGGCACCGAATACGAGCTGGAGGTACTCAGCACACTGGAGTACAACGGCAATACCTATATGGCAGTCATTCCCGCCGACGACGGTTCCGATTCGTTGGATCTGGAGGTCAGCATTTTCAAATCCATCGAAGAAGACGGAGAGCCGATCCTCTGCGCCATCGAGGACGAGGCGGAATTGCAGGCCGTGTACGACCTGATTATGGATTCTCTTTACTCGGAGGACGCGGAGTAAGCGCGATATTTCTCCTGCTTGGTGCGTAGCGTGTCCTTTTGGACCCACATTTTCTTATTGGGACGTTAGCTTTCCCGGCCTGTTTGCAGACCTCCCGCCCCCGCATCGACGGATGGTGGACGCTGGGAGCAGTAATGGTCGGGAGCGGCATCCCACCTGCCTTTTCGTGCAGGTCATAATTGGATGCGATACGGCTAAAGCGGGGTGCATGGGGGCTTCGGCTCCCCGTGTTTTTTATTGGGGAAACTCTGACCAGATCGCCTTTGGCTTAGCAACGTTTTTCTCACCCTTGGTTATCGCACCTGCGGGTCATATACGCGCCCCTTGTAGGGCAGCCGGTGCAGATTTTTCTGTAAGTTTTTTTCTAATTCCGTCTTCTTCAGCAGATTGCCCCTTGAAACCGGCGGGGAAAATAGATTATAAGACGCTGGTCTGTGCGTAAAACCAATCGCGTTATGACCAAAAAGGACAAATGAGAGGATTTGATTACATGAGCGCATCCAGCAAGAAGAAGCTTCGCAATGAGCAGCAGACCGCCAAAATGACGGAAAAACAGGTCGCTGAGCAGAAGGAAGCAAAAGAAACTGACGCTTTACACCACCATTTTGTCGTCGTTCTGGCTGTCATGGTGGTATTCGCGATCGCCATTGGCGTCACCAGAAGCATCACTAACAGCGGTGTCCACGAGCGGAACACCGTGGCACTGACCGTGGGCGATCACGAGATCAGCAATGCCGAGCTGAACTACTTCTATATGAGCGCCATCAACAACTTTAACTCCAACTACGGCAGCTACGCCGCCATGCTTGGTCTGGACACCTCAAGCCCCTGAACGAGCAGGTCATCAACAATGACACCGGCCTGACCTGGGCGGACGATTTCCTGAACACCGCCAAGGACAACGCCCGCAGCGCCTACGCCTTGGCAGACGCCGCTGAGGCCGCAGGCTTCACCCTGTCCGAGGACGATCTCGCCGATATCGACAGCACCATTAACAGCATGAAGCTCTATGCCAACCTGTACGGCTATTCCAGCACCAAGGACTTCCCTGAAAGCCCAGTACGGCAACGGCGCAACGGAGGAAAGCTACAGACAGTACGTTACCCTCAACGCCCTCGCCAGTGCCTACCGCAACAGCTATTCGTCTTCCCTGACCTATACCGACGCCGACCTGCGCCGCTGAGAGCGAGAACTACGAGAAGTATTCCTCCTTCACCTACAACACCTACTACCTCGCCGCCAGCAAGTTCCAGACGGATGAGGTTGACGCGGACAGCGATGAGGCCGTGAAGGCCGCCAAAGGAAGCCGCTGATTCCCTGATCGGCGAGGATGTCGCCACCGTCGAGGACTTTGACGCCGCCATCGCCGCCCTGGATGTCAACCGGGACACCGAGGCTTCCAGCACCGCCTACACCGACCAGCAGTATTCCTCCGTCTCCACCACCATCAGAGACTGGGTCATCGACAGCGCCCCGCAAGGAAGGCGACAAGACCGTCATCGCCAATACTTCCCACCTCTACCGATGACGACGGCAAGGAAACCACGACCACGCAGGGCTACTATGCCGTGTTCTTCACCGGTTCCAACGACAACACCTTCCCGCTGGTGAACGTGCGCCACATTCTGATCAAGTTTGAGGGCGGCACCACCGATTCCACCACCGGCACCACCACCTACTCCGACGAGGAGAAGGAAGCTGCCCAGAAGGCCGAGGAGATTCTGGACGAGTGGATGTCCGGCGACGCCACCGAGGATTCCTTCGCTGCTCTGGCCAATGAGAAGTCCGACGACGGCGACGGCACCACCGGCGGCCTGTACGAGAACGTCTACCCCGGCCAGATGGTGTCCAGCTTCAACGACTGGTGCTTCGACGAGAACCGCCAGGTGGGCGACACCGGCATCGTCGAGACCCAGTACGGCTACCATGTCATGTACTTCGTGGGCAAGAGCGATACCACCTACCGCGACTACCAGATCGAAACCGAGCTGCGCAACACCGACACGCAGGAATGGTATGACGCCACGGTGGAGGCCATGCCCATGACCGACGGCGACACCAGATATATCCGCAAGGATCTGGTCATCAGCGCCAGCTAAGCATTCCAAGTAAAAACCACTGTCCCGGCTTCGCATGATGCGAAGGTCTATCTGAAAACCGGGAATATGACCAACAGCGAGGGATTTTTCGCCTGCTGAAGCCATTTTTCCGCAGGAATACTTTGTGTATTACAAGGGAAAATGGTGCACAGCAGGCGGAAAAGACCCGCTGTTTGGGCATGTTGACGGTTTTCAGATAGACAGTCCGGAGATGGTTCACGCCATTTGCTCCCACGGCTGCGGCCTGTGCTGTGACGTGGAGCCGACTCACAAAATGGAGAAGATTCTCTTTTGCCGCCGACGAGCTGACCGGCCTGATCGGCGCAGCCGCCCGGATGCGCCCCAGCAAGAGCGTCATGGACATGGAGGTCAGCAGTCTGAAAAAGAAATACAAGACAAAGAGTTTCGCCGCCGGATGCTCCCGTGACGTGATCCAGACCGGCGCTGACCGTCTTGGCTGGACGCTGGAGGAACTGATGGAAAAGATCATCCTCGCCATGCGCAGCTGCGAAGCCAGCGTAGCGGCGGAGCAGGCAAACTCTGCGGCTGATTTCCTTCACAATTTTCATTCAGTACCATGCAAAAAGCCCCGAAAGCTTTCGGGGCTTTTACCAACTCATACTGAACTCCAATTAAAATCTTTTTAGAAAAGATTTTAATCAGGAAATAGTATCAGTTGGTCTCTTTCAAAGGCTTGATATACTGCTCGCGGCGGCGTTCCTTCTCCGCACTGTAGGCGGCGTCGTTGCCCGCGTGAATCTCCCGGAGATAATCGTAATGGTTTTGCAGGATATTCTCGTTGTTCCGCGCCAGCATCATCACGGCGATGGAGGAACACTGGTCGGAAGCACGCTCCAGATAGGTCAGCGTCTCCATGAACACCAGACCGCTGCCCACGGAGCAGGCGCCGCTCTTCAAACGCTTGGTGTGGCGATCCCGGAGGATCATCACCATGTCGTCGATGGTTTCCTCCAGCGGCTCGATGCGCTTGGCGGCTTTCGTTGTCGCCCTTGGCAAAGGCGTCCACGGTAATAGTCAGGATTTCATTGACGGCATCAAAAATCAGCTTCAATTCCCGCTGCGCCATGTCGGGAGAAGGTCGCGTTGTCCGCAACCAGCCGCTGGGACAGCTCCACCAGATTGGTTGCGTAGTCGCCGATACGTTCGAAGTTGGGCACCGTCTGCATCAGCATATCCAGCTGACGGTCGTCCCACTCCGTTTCCACCGCCTTGGACAGGCCAATGAAGAACCGGTCTGCCCTGTCCGTGAACTCGTCGATGCAGTCCTCGTCCACGTCGATCTCGCTGGCAACGGCGGGGTCGTACTTTTCCAGCATCCGGCAGCCCTTTTCAAAATTCTCCTTCGCCAGCGTACCCACATCCGACACGGCCTTGATGGCGACGGACACGGCAAGGGCGGGAGAATTATAAAGCTTTTTCATCCAGCGTATGAAGCCGGGGGATGGCGCAGCTGTTTCTGCTTGTCATCCTTGACGATGACCATGGACAGCTTCACCAGCTGATCCGCAAAGGGAACCAGCACAACGGCAGTGACCAGATTGAAAAATCGTCTGGAAATTCGCGATGAGCCTGCTGTCCCACTGCGCACCCAGAATTCCGCCGAGAACACAGACAGCTTCCGCAGAACAGTCATCAGAAGCAGGAACAGAATCGTTCCGATGGTATTGAACGCGATGTGGACGACGCCCGTCCGCTTGGCGTCCTTGGACGAGCCGATGGAGCAGACCATGGCCGTGGTGACGCAGGTGCCCAGATTGATACCCATGATGACCGGATAGGCCATGGCGAAGGTGATCCCTGCCCCCTGGCACAGATGCCGTCTGAGCATACCGTTTGCTGACGAGCTTTGGACAATCGTCAGGACAAGGCCAAAGAGGATGCCGAACAAGGATTATTCAGGAAACCGCAATAAAGGCACAACGCGTCCTGTACTCCACCAGAGGCTCCACGCCGTCAATACTTCAGTTCAGACCTACAAACAGATGCCGAAGCCGATGCAGATATCGCTGATGCAGGCTGGAGCGCTGACTTAATGAACATCAGCAAGCAATACGTAACTGAACGAAGTACAACAAG
>VOFC01005708.1_pt1 | contig 18064 bp, 26 predicted proteins | sample 5384161 | NCBI WGS metagenome assembly VOFC01 (sample SAMN12384722, study PRJNA508395) | human gut metagenome | isolation source: healthy gut B | host: Homo sapiens
TGGATGTCCTGGGTGGGCATGGAGCTGTTCTTGACGGCAATGACGTTGGGGTTCTTGAGCATCTCGTTCAGCAGGGGCATCGTCAGGGCGGTACCGGCCAGCTGGGGATGGTGTTAGATGATGAACTCGGTGTTGGGCGCGGCGGCGCTCATGGCGTTCCAGTAGTCCGCGATGGCGTAGTTGGGCAGGTGGAAGTAGATCGGCGGGATGGACGCGATGGCGTCCACACCCACGCTCTCAGCATGCTTTGCCAGCTCCACGCTGTCGGCGGTGTTGTTGCAGGCGACGTGGGCAATAACGGTGATCTTGCCCTTGGCCTCGCTCATGACGGCCTCCAGCACGGCCTTGCGCTCATCCGGGCTCTGGTAGATGCACTCGCCGGAGGAGCCGCCGACGTAAACGCCCTTGACGCCCTTGGCGATCAGGTGGCGGGTAAGGGCCTTGACGCCTTCGGTGGAGATGCTGCCGTCCTTGTCATAGCAGGCATAGAATGCGGGGATCACGCCCTGATACTTGGTGATGTCTTTCATGATTTTGTCCTTCTCTCTTAGTAAAAATTCTGAATAGATCCGCGGGAGCTTTTCCTCTTGCGGTGATGGGCGGGCCGCCGCAGGCGGCGGCCGCAACTTTAGCCCTTAACGGCACCCATTGCGATGCCCTTGGTGAAGTATTTCTGGAAGATGAGGAAGATGATGATGATGGGCACGGCGGCCAGTGCGGCACCGGCCATGATCAGACCGAAGTCGGTGCTGTTCTCAGCCTGCAGCTTGGCAATGCCCAGAGAGATGGTCAGGTTGCTGGTGCTGGACAGCATGATCAACTGCATGAAGTAGTCGTTCCAGCTGTTGATGAAGGTGAAGATGGCCAGAGCGCCGATGCCCGGCTTGACCATGGGCAGCACGATGCTCAGGAAGGTCTTGGCCTCGCTGGAACCGTCGATGCGGGCTGCTTCGATCATTTCGGTGGGGATGCCCTCACTGAACTGCTTCATCAGGAAAACGCCGAAGGGCCAGCCCACGATGGGGAAGATAACGGCCCAAATGGTGTTGTACAGGTTCAGGGAACTCATCTCACGCAGCAGGGGGATCAGGATGACCTGCTTGGGCAGGGCCATAGCGCAGACGATCAGGGTGAACAGGAGCTGACGGCCGACAAAGCGCTTCTTTGCCAGTGCGTAGCCTGCCATAGCGGCGGTGATGCAGGTGAGGATCATGGACATGACAGCCATGAACACGGTGTTGATCATCCAGCGCAGGGCAGCGGGGGCCGTGGGGCCGACCGAGAAGTAGAGGGGCTCGCCGTCCGAGCTGAAATGAGAGCTGAAGGGGATGGCCAGCTGCCACAGCGGAGCGCTCTTTCCGGCAAACAGTTTCTGGTAGTTGGTCAGGACCCACTCGTGGGGCCACCACTCGGGGTGGTGGCGTTGATGGCGGCACCGGTCTTGAAGGAACCGGTGATGATCCAGTACAGCGGGAAAGCAAACAGGACAGCCACGATGCTGATCAGGATGATGGTCAGGATGGTATAGGCACCGGCCTTCTTCAGCTTACCGGGGTGCTGCTTCAAGGGCTTTTGTTTTGCACTCATTGTTCCGCACCTCCTTAATCGTTCTGGTTGCCAACCTTGAACTGGATGGCAGACAGGATCGCAATGATGACGGCCAGTACGACACCCATGGCGTTGCCGTAGCCGTAGCGGTACAGCTTGAACGCGGTGTAGTAGATGTAGTACATGATGGTATCGGTGCTGTGGTTGGGGCCGCCGGAAGTCAGCAGCTGGATCAGTGCGAAGCACTGGAAGGAGTTGATGGTAGTGATGACCAGGATGTACAGGGTGGTGGGCATGATGGCGGGCCACTTGATCTTCCAGAAGCACTGGAAATCCGTAGCGCCGTCCACCTGAGAGGCCTCCACCAGGGAGTGGTCCACGTTGCCCAGAGCGGAAACGTACAGCACGATGGGCTGGCCCACGGACGTTGTCAGCAGGATCAGGATGATACAGCCGAGGGCGAACCGCTCGTCACCCAGCCAGTTGATGTTCTTGTCGATGAGACCAAAGGTCTTGCCCAGGTAGTTGAAGATGCCGTAGTAGTTGTTGTACATCCACTTCCACACCACGGTGACGGCCACGGAGCCGGTGACCACGGGCAGGTAGAACACGCAGCGGAAGAGGCTGGTGGCCCACTCGGGCAGATCCACGATGGCGGAAGAGACCCACAGCGAGAACGCACAGGTCACAGGGACCGAGACGACCACGATGATGAAGGTGTTCTTCAATGCACCGAGGAAGATCTTGTCGGTGAACAGTTCCTTGTAGTTTGCCAGGCCGACGAAGATGTCGGCGCGGTTCATGGTGGAGTCAAAGAAGCTGGTCACCACGCACAGGACCATGGGGTAGATGACGAACCCCAGGAAGAAGATCAGACTGGGCAGAAGGAAGATGTAGGCAGCGATGGTCTCCTGCCGTACCAGCGCACGGCTGCGCTTGGGCTCTTTGACTTTGACGGTCTTTGCAGCCAAGAAAATCACCAAACCTTTCGTTTGATCGCAGGGCATCCGGGCCGGAGTTCCGGCAGAGCCTGCAAAAATTGCCCCTCCCTCGCCAGGATTATCGAGGAAGGGGCAAGGTTTATCGGATGATACGGATCGGTTCCGGAAACGGTGCCTTATGCCTCGGCAGCAGCGGCAGCGTTTGCGTTCTCAACGAAGGTGGCGACAGCTTCTTCCACAGGCTCGCCGGTGCCGACGCGCTGCAGCATGTTCCACCACTCGGTACGGGCAGTGGTCCAGCCCGGGGTGATCTGGTAGTAGTCGCCCAGATAAGCCATGAACTTGGTGTACTCGCTCATGATGTCGTTGCCGGCGTAGATGTCGCCCACGCTCTCACGGACCGGGAAGTAGGTGGAAGCCAGAACGCTTGCGCCCACCTGATCGGGGTCGGCAGCGATGAAGTCGATGAAGGTCTTGGCAGCCTCGATCTTGGAAGCATCGCCGTTGTTAAAGATACCGAAGCCCCAGATACCGCCGCACAGCTTGGGATCGCCGCTCTCGGTGGGGAAGGCCATGGGCATGATCTCGTCGCCGTCGTTGGTCAGGCCGGCGTCGTTGTTGTCGGTGTTCAGCTGCTGAGCGATGTTCCAGCAGAAAGCCATCTGCAGAGTGCCGTTGCGGAACAGGGTGATCTCGTCGCCGCCCACGATGGAAGCGTCGAAGTTGATGCCCTTGGTGTCATACAGGGTCTGGATGGCCTTGATGTTCTCGGCAGAGTCAGCAGTGTACTTGGTGTGAGCGTCATCGGTGAAGGTGCCGCCGTACATGTTGTTGATGATGGCGCGGGTGCCCTGGTCGCCGCCCTGGCCCGCAGTACACAGCAGCAACGTTCTCATAACCGCCGTTGTACAGGGCATCCACGGTGTTCAGGAAGTCCTCGGTACTCCAGGTGTGCTTGTCGGTATCAATGTACTTGTCGGCGCCAACTTCCTTGACCTTGGTCATGTTGACGGCCATGCAGTGTGCGGTCATGCACAGGGGATACTCGTAGTAGTCGCCGGCCTCGTTCTTGCAGGCGGACTCAACGGAAGCGTAGATGTCCTTCTTGGCATCGTCGGTCCACAGATCGTTCAGGGGAGCCATGACGCCCTTCTTGCCCCAGTTGGCAACCAGACGCTCGGGTCCTTCCATGACCAGATCGGGTGCGCTGCCGCCCTCGATGGCGGTGTTGACCTGATCGTCGCCGTTGGTGTAGTCCAGATACTCGACGGTGACGTTGATGTCAGGATACTTGGCGTTGAAGCTTGCGATCAGCTCCTGCACAGTATCGTCGTTGCCCCAGCCGCCGATGGGGTATGTCCACAGCTTGATGTTGGCACCAGCAGAAGCGGTGCTGCCTGCTGCAGAGCTTGCAGTGGAGGAAGCGGCAGTGCTGGAAGAGCTGCCGCCGCATGCTGCCAGAGCACCGGCAGCGCCGATGGCACCCACGGCCTTCAGGAAAGAGCGGCGAGAGATACTGTTTTTCATAAGAAACTTCTCCTTACTCATCTAAAAAAGATACGTTCTGCTGCGGCCGTTCGTGTGGCGGCCGCTGTTGTTGGCCTTATTATAGAAAATATTTTTCATTTTGTCTATCGGCTGCTTGTACAATCTTGAAAGAACTTTCTTGTTCATCTCGTACAACTTCGGCGAAAAGACGGACCGATTCCGGCTGAAAACGGAAAATTTTTGTAGTTGTAGCCAATTTGTAACTATTTCAAAAAATCATACTTTTTTTCAATTCTGAAAAATGTTTTCGGGACGAAAAGAGGGCAAACCGGCTGGTTTTGAAAAGAATTTTCGCGAATAAGACGCACTTTTCCTCGAAAATTGGACGCTCTGCACAGAAAAAGAAGGTGAAAATGTAGTCAAACCGGCTCTTGCCAACGCCCGGGGATTCTTTTTTTATACTTTTTCTTATGAACAGCCCGGTGTTCCCGATCGATCGCAGCAGAGCCGGGCCGGATATCGCAGATATGAAGTTCCGTTCACACTGATTTCCTGTCTTGCGATAATGAAAAACTTCCCGGCAATGGCGTCGGCGGGTGCGGCTGACCCCGGGCGGGGATGGACAGGAAAGAGGAAACGACCATGTCTACGACCACGAACTTCTGGGAGCTGCTGCAGCAGCGGCAGGACGACCTGACAAAATCCGGCCGTGCGGTGGCGGATTATCTGATCCACCACGCCGACGAGGCGCAGTATCTCTCCATTTCCTCGCTGGCGAAGGAGTGCAAGGTGGCGGAGGCCACCGTATTCCGCTTCTGCCGTGCGCTGGGCTTCGAGGGCTACCACGAGATGCGCATCTCGCTGGCGCAGGCCAATGCCACCGGCGCACTGGTCAACCAGCATGAGCCGGAGCCGGGGGCCACGACGGCCAGTCTCTGCGAACATGCCAGCGGTCTGTTCCTCACGGCCATCAACGGCACCCAGAACGCTCTCGCCGGAGGCGGTGGAGCAGGCGGTGGACCTGATGCGGGCGGCAAAACAGGTGTTCTGCCTGGGACAGGGCGGCAGCATGCTGCTGGCCAATGATATCTGCGCCCGGTTCTCCAGCCTCTCCAATAAGTTCCGCACGGCAGGCGACAGCCATATGCAGATCCTGGCCGCCAGCCTGATGGGGCCGGAGGACGTGGTGCTTTTCGTCTCCTACTCGGGCGCTACCCGCGATATGCTGGAGACTCTCCGCACCGCCAGAGGGGCGGGGGCAAAGATCATCCTGCTGACCCACTACGAGGACTCGCCCGGCGCGGCCCTTGCCGATGTGGTGCTGCGGTGCGGCGCGCAGGAGAGCCCGCTGGACTCGGGCAGCATCCCCATCAAGGTGGCCGTCCTCTATGTGGGCGAGGTGCTTCTGCTTCGCTACATGCTGGACGACCCCGAGCGTTCCAACGAGGCCCAGGACCGCGCCAGCGAGGCGGTCGCCATCAAATTGATCTGAGTGCAGAACGGACAGTGATGAGCTGTCCGTTTTTTGCTGCCCTGCGTTCATAACCTGCCGCCTGTCCGAATACACTGTTCCGAGAAGCAGAGGAGAGGAGCGGAGGAATTTGGAACAACAGGAGCGTTTGGAACAGACAGCGGTCTGCCGGGAAATCGGTGCCCGCACCGGCGGCGAGATCCCTCATCGGCGTGGTGGGGCCGGTGCGCACCGGCAAAAGCACCCTGATCAAGCAGTTCATGGAGCAGCTGATCCTGCCCGCCATGGAGCCGGACGATGCCCAGATGCGGGCCCGGGACGAGCTGCCGCAGTCGGCGGCAGGGCGCACCATCATGACGACCGAACCGAAATTCATCCCGGAAAACGCCATCTCCCTGCAGCTGGAGGAGGGGGAGCGTGCCGCATCCGGTTCATCGACTGCGTGGGATATCTGGTGGAAGGGGCCATGGGACACGAGGAGAACGAAAAGCCCCGGATGGTCAAGAGCCCCTGGTTTGAGGAGGCGATCCCTTTGACCTTGCCGCCGAGACCGGCACCCGCAAGGTCATCCGGGACCACTCCACCATCGGCATCGTGGTCACGACCGACGGTTCCATCAGCGAGATCCCCCGGCAGAACTATCTCCCCGCCGAAAAGCGGGTGGTGGAGGAGCTGGAAGCACTGGGCAAGCCCTATGTGATCCTTCTCAACAGCACCCGGCCGGACGCGCCGGAGACGAAGGCTCTTGCGGCGGAGCTGGAACGTACCTATGGCCGCACCGTCCTGCCGGTGAGCTGTTTGGATCTGACGCGGGAGGATCTGCTGTCCATCCTGCAGAAGGTCCTGTATGAGTTCCCGGTGAAGGAGCTGGATTTTGCGATCCCCCGCTGGGTGACCATGCTGGACCGGGGCCACTGGCTCCAGACCGAGATCTATTCGGCGGCGCTGCAGTTCTCGGAAAAGATCACCGGATGCGGGATGTCCCGGCCCGGAACAGCGCCGGAGCCCTTGCAGGGGACTCCATCCAGCGCGCTACCCTCAGCGGGATGGACCTTTCGGACGGCATCGTCGGGTGACGGTGCTGCTGAAGCCGGAGGTGTTCTACAAGGTCCTCAGCGAGCAGACCGGTCTGGAGATCGGAGACGAAGCGGGACTGATGCCCTGCATCATTGAGCTTGCCCGGGCAAAGCGGGAGTACGAGAAGATCCGCAGCGCTCTGGAACAGGTGGAAGCCACCGGCTACGGCATCGTGATGCCCACCATCGGCGAGCTGACCCTCGAACAGCCGGAGATCGTCCGGCAGGGCGGGCGGTACGGCGTCCGGCTGGAAGCCAGCGCTCCCTCCATCCATATGCTCAAGGCCGTCATCCACACGGAGGTCAGCCCCATCGTGGGCACCGAAAAGCAGAGCGAGGATCTGGTGCAGAGCCTGCTGGGGGACTTCGAGTCCGACCCGGAGCGGCTGTGGGAGTCCAACATCTTCGGCAAGAGCCTGCATGAGCTGGTCAACGAGGGGCTGCAGAACAAACTCCTCCACATGCCGCAGGAAGCCCGCACCCGGCTGCAGGAGACGCTGGAAAAAGTCATCAACGACGGCTGCAGCGGGCTGATCTGTATCCTGCTGTAAAGGTCGGCAGCCTCACCCTCTCCGTCATTGCTGCGCAATGCCACCTCTCCCGAGGGGAGAGGCTGTTGCGGCTCGGCTTTCAGCTGGTGCTGATCTCGCAGATGCGTTGGCTCCCCCTTTGGGGGAGCTGGCGAGCGCTAGCGAGACTGAGAGGGCTTGCCGTCCACAGAAGATCCCCATAACCAACAAAAAAGGAGCCGCGGCTGCGGCTCCTTTTGGCGTGTTTTCAGTTTTCAGCGCACCAGGAACAGTTCCAGCACGAAGACGACGGCGCAGCAGGCCACCGACACCTGGAACAGGCTGGCTCCGAACCATGCCGCCGCAATGCCCACGACCAGGCGGCCGCTCCGGCAATGGGGCTCTGGGTGGCGTTGACGATGGCCGGGAAGGTCATGACCGCCAGAGTGACGTAAGGGACGTAGTACAAGAACGACTGGATGAACTGGTTTTTGATGGGCTTCCGGATGAGGGTCAGCGGCAGGATGCGGATGGTGTAGGATACGGCGAACATCACTGCGATGTAAAGCCAGTTGCTGCGAATCATTGTTCAGCCTCCTCACTCTGGGTCGGAACAGGGAACAGAAGGGCCGCACCGCAGGAGATGAACACCGTCAGAAGGATGGTGCGGGTGCCGTCCGAGAGGGAGGCGACACCGGGCAGATAGTTGCAGACAAAGCTGAGGGCAAAGCTCAGCATGACCAGCACGGCCACGACTTTGTTCTTCCGGGCCGGGGGATGATGATGGCAAGGAACATGCCGTACAGGGCAACGCTCAGGGCGACTGACCACCCGCACCGGCAGCAGATTGCCCGCGATGATGCCCAGCGCCGTGCCCGATGGCCCAGGCGGGGCGGCCAGCGTGATGGCACCGTAGGTGTAGAAGGGGTTCAGGTACCCCGGCCGGGCAATGGTGATGCCGAACAGCTCATCGGTGACGTCGTAGCCGATGATAAGGCGGTGAAAGAACGGCGTACCAGGGGCGAACCGCTGGGCCAGCGCACAGCTCATCAGCAGATAGCGGGCGTTGGCGATGAGGGTGATGATGGCGACTTCCAGATAGGTCGCCCCGGCGGCGATCAGCGAGAACGCGGCGTACTCACCGGCGGAAGCATTGTTGAACAGGCTTGCGATGAACCCCTGCACCGGGGGTTCAGCCCGGCGGTGCGGGCCGCAATGCCCAGCGAGAACGAAACAGCAAAATAGCCCAGTGCGATGGGGACGCCGTCCCGCATTCCCTCGCAGAACACCTTGCGGCTGAACGCATAGGGCTTCTGAGTGGCATGGATTTGTTTGATAGAAACGGGGGCGTTAATCCACCACGTCCTCGAACTGGCTGTTGTACAGGTCGGCATAGAAGCCGCCTGCCTCCATGAGCTGGTCGTGGGTGCCCTGCTCCACGATGTCGCCGTCCCGCATGACAAGGATCAGGTCGGCGTCCTTGATGGTGGACAGGCGGTGTGCGATGACAAAGCTGGTGCGGCCCTGCATCAGACGGTCCATGGCGGTCTGGATGCGCTGCTCGGTGCGGGTATCCACACTGCTGGTAGCTTCATCCAGAATCAGGATGCGGTTGTCGGACAGAATGGCGCGGGCGATGGTCAAAAGCTGCTTTTGGCCCTGGCTGACGTTGGAAGCGTCCTCGTTCAGCTCCATCTGGTAGCCGCCGGGCAGGGGTGCGGATGAAGTGGTCGGCGTTGGCGGCCTTGGCGGCAGCGATGACTTCCTCGTCAGTGGCGTCCAGACGGCCGTAGCGGATGTTCTCCATGATGGTGCCCTTGAACAGCCAGGTGTCCTGCAGCACCATGCCGAAGCCTTCCCGCAGGGCGCTGCGGTCAAAGTCCCGCAGGTCGTGGCCGTTCAGGGTGATGGAACCGGAGTCTACATCGTAGAAGCGCATCAGCAGGTTGACCATGGTGGTCTTGCCGGCACCGGTGGGGCCGACGATGGCCACCTTCTGGCCGGGTTTCACGTCGCAGCTGAAGTCGTGGATGATGGTCTTTTCGGGCACATAGCCGAATTTGACATGATTGAAGGTGACCTGACCGTCGATGCAGGCAGGGTCTGCCCGGCGGGCAGAATCGGCCTTCTGGTCCTCTTCGGGCTCGTTCAGGAACTCAAAGACGCGCTCGGCAGCGGCGGCCATGCTCTGCAGCATGTTGGACACCTGCGACAGCTGCTGGATGGGCTGGGTGAAGTTCTTGACGTACTGGATGAAGGCCTGGATATCGCCGATGGTGATGGTGCCGTTGGCGGCAAAGATGCTGCCGACGATGGCCACGGCCACATAGCCCAGATTGCCCACAAGGTTCATGATGGGCTGCATCAGGCCGGAGAGGAACTGGCTCTTCCAGGCGGATTCAAACAGCTTGTTGTTGGCGGCGCTGAAATCCTCCAGCACGGCGGCCTCCCGGTTGAAGGCCTTGATGACGTTGTGGCCGGAGTAGACTTCCTCCACCTGGCCGTTGACGACGCCCAGGGTGGCCTGCTGGGCCTTGAAGTACTTCTGGCTGAACCGGACCACCAGCAGCACCAGTGCCAGCGACACCGGCAGGATCAGGATGGCGATCAGGGTCATCTTGGGGCTGATGGACAGCATCATGATCAGCACACCGATCATGGTGGTGATGCTGATGATGAGTTGGGTGATGCTCTGGTTCAGGCTCTGGCCCAGGGTGTCCACATCGTTGGTGATGCGGGAGAGTACCTCACCCACGGTCCGCTTCTCAAAGTAGGCCAGGGGCAGGCGGTTGATTTTCTCGCTGATCTGGCGGCGGAAGTCGTAGCAGACCTTCTGGGACAGGCCGGTCATCAGCCAGCCCTGGATGAAGCTGAAGGCTGCCGAGCACAGGTAAATGGCCAGCAGGATCAGCAGGATCTTGCCGATATAGCCGAAGTCGATGCCGCCGATGCCCCGCAGCTTCTCGATCCAGCCGGTGGCAAGGGCCGTGGTGGCCTTTGCAAGGATCTTGGGGCCTGCAATGTTGAAGATGGTCGAGAGGATGGCAAAAATGACCATCACGATGATGAGGGTGAGCCGGTAGCTGGCCCATGGCACCGATCAGCTGCCGCAGGGTCCCTTTGAAATCCTTGGCGCGCTCGGTGGTCTGACGTCCGGGTCTTGGCATATCACCCTCCTCCTTTCCGGTATGCAGTTCTCGAGGTTCAGTTCTTTCTGGCTCAGCTGGCTCCGGGCGATCTCCTGATACTCGGGGCAGGCGGCCATCAGCTGGGCATGGTGCCGCTAGCCCACCAGACGGCCCGTCGTCCAGGACGAGGATCTGGATTGGCGTGGAGTACAGTGGAGATGCGCTGCGCCACGATGATCACGGTGGCGTTGTCGGTCTCGGACTTCAGCGCACGGCGCAGGGTCACGTCGGTCTTGTAGTCCAGCGCCGAGAAGCTGTCGTCGAACAGATAGATCCGGGGTTCCTTGGCAATGGCCCGGGCGATGGAAATCCGCTGCTTCTGACCGCCGGAGACGTTGGAGCCGCCCTGTGCGATGGGGCTCTGGTAGCCCTCGGGCTTGGCGTCGATGAACTCGGTGGCCTGTGCGATGGAAGCCGCTTTCTTCATTCCGGCGTCGGTGATCTGCTCGCCGCCGAACTTCAGGTTGCTTTCGACGGTGCCGCTGAACAGCACACCCTTCTGGGGCACATAACCCAGCAGGCTGTGCAGGGTCTCCTGCGGCATATCCCGCACATCGATGCCGTCCACGGTGACCTTGCCGCCGGTGACATCATAGAAGCGGGGGATGAGGTTCAGCAGGCTGGATTTGCCGCAGCCGGTGGAGCCGATGATGGCTGTGGTCTCGCCGGGCCGGGCCGTAAAGCTGATGTGTTCCAGTGCGTCGCTGTCGGCACCGGGGAACCGGAAGCTGACATCCTCGAACCGGACCACGCCATCCCAGTCCTTCTTTTCAAGGGCGGGCTTTGCGGTGGCAGCATCGGGATCATGGATGGAAGCTTTGGTGCGGCAGACCTCGTCGATACGGTCAGCAGCCACACCGGCACGGGGAAGCATCACGGCCACCATGGCCAGCATCAGGAAAGACATGACGATCTGCATGGTGTAGGTGATGAATGCGATCATCTCGCCCACCTGCATATTTCCGGCATCCATGGCCTTGCCGCCGAACCAGACGATGAGCAGGCTGGTGCCGTTCATGATCAGGGTCATAAAGGGCATCATGGCCACCATGGCCCGGTTGGTGAACAGCTGGGTGCCCATCAGTTCCCGGCTGGCTTGCATCAAAAGCGTTTTCCTCAAAGGATTCGCGGCTGAAGGCGCGCACCGGCATGACGCCGGTCAGGATCTCGCGGCTGACGAGGTTCAGCCGGTCCACCAGCGTTTGCATGATCTTGAATTTGGGCATGGCAACGTTCATCAGAACCGAAGACGATCAGAAGCAGAGCCGCCACGTCCAGCACGATGATCCAGGCGAGGCCCGTGTTGCCCTGCACCACGTGCATCACGCCGCCGATACCCAGGATGGGCGCATAGGCCACCATCCGCAGCAGGATGACGCAGACGAACTGCACCTGCTGGATGTCGTTGGTGGTGCGGGTGATCAGGGAAGCGGTGGAGAAATTCTCGATCTCCGCGTTGGAGAAATGGATGACCGAGGAGAAGGTCTCTCTGCGCAGGTCCCGGCCGATGGAAGCCGACACCCGGGCGGCGATGAGGCCCACCAGAATGGCGACAACAACCATCAGCAGGGTCAGGCCCAGCATCTGGCCGCCCTCATGGAAGAGGTAGGCCATCTGTACATCATGGGGAAACGCCCTGGGCCTCATATTCCAGACTGACCAGCAGGGAAGCCTGGCTGGCCATGCTGGAAAGGGTAGTCTCGTCCACCTGCGCCAGAGCACCGGCCAGCTGCTGCTGGACCATTTCCCGGGAAAAACCGGGCATCTGGGCCATGGCTGCGAACTGGGCACAAACGGCATCCAGATCCTCTGCCGTGGGGGGACGGCAGCGGTCATGGTTTCTGCTTTCCTCCCCGGCAGTCTCGTCCTCGCTCTGGTAGCCGGACAGCGGAGCCATGGCGGCAGAGGTCTGCCCGGCGGGGGCGTTGGCATTCTGCGCCGCCGCCATATACAGCACGATATCCGGTGTGGTGACGGCATCTTCCCAGAGCCGTGCGCTCGGCATCGGTCAGGTCACTGCGGAGTTTCAGAACACCGTCGTCCTGAAGATAATATCCGTAGGCATTCTGCAGCGCGTCTGCATCCTCTTCGCTCATCAAAAGCGAGAGGGCATCCAGTGTGCTTTGGCGCACAGGGTCTCCGGCAGGGGGCTTTCAATGCCGCCCTGCTGGATGCCGGTATCCACGATCTTGCTCGTGTAATCCGGCAGGGAAAGGTCGCAGTAGGCCTGCACGAACAGCAGAGCCACCACGGCAAGGCAGGCAGCCCAGTGGCGGGCCAGCTGCTTGAAAATTTTACCCATTTTCGTTTTCTCCCTTCATTTTTTGCTTGTTGCTCCGCATTTTCCGCTTCCACAGCCTCCAACAGGACACCGGTCAGGAGAACAGCTGCTCCTGCTGTTCTTCCGGGATGCGGCAGATGACCCGCTCAAAGTAACGGTGAGGGCGGTTTCGACCTGGCGGCTGGCATCCACACCCTTTTCCGTGGGGCGCACCAGCGTTTTGCGGCGGTCATTGCGGGTCTGTGATCCGCTCAATGAGTCCATCCTGCTCCAGCTGGCGCAGGGCGCGGGAAACAGCGGGCAGGGGCTGTCGGACGGCCGCCGCCAGATCGGAAACATAGATGGTGCCATTCGTTCCATGCTCTTCAATGGTCATCAGAACGCCTTCCAGCATGATGAAATGACATTTGGGGCAGCCGTCCAGCGTGCCATTTTCATTCCGCGTTTGCCTTCCGTGCTCAGCCGGTGCAGATAATGGACCACGGCGAACAGTTCCGGCGCGCTTTTCTGCGGCATGAAGATCCTCCTTTTGTTGGATACAAATACTTAACACTTGACAACTATTTTCTGGCGATAATAATACACCCGCCTGCATCGGAATGCAAGCGGGTAAAAATGAACTTTTTGAAAACTCTGAAGATCCTGCGCATCAAGGAGAAAAAATCACTCGTGGAGCTGACGTTCTTCCATCAGACTCTCTCGTTTGCTGCTGATACATCCCAGCCCGTAGGCCAAAAAACGTGGCGCAAAGCAGGTTTAGCCATGCCAGCGATGCACCGCTGAAGGTGTTGGTAACGCCGATGAGAAGGTTTGCCAGACAGAGCAGCCTCACCATCTGTCCAATTTTGTTCAGGTGGGAGATACGGGAACCACATCCGAAAACATATCAAAGGGACCTAGCTGGGCGCTGCGGCGGAAATATCCCCAACTGAAGCAATGCCCAACGCTCTGTGCTTCCAACTCTCCCATGAAACTTTCAAAATCCGGGGAACTGTCCAGCATGGCAAGCCGGATGATGTACTGGCCGGGTTCCGTCTTTTCAAAGGTGTAGGTGCAGAACCCGGCATTCTGCAGGGCCCAGCCCTCCTGCGCCATTTCGTTGAGCCAACGTTCTTCTTTTTCAAATTCCCAGACCCAGAAATTCCGATGCAGCGTTTTTGTTTCACTCATACCTGTTCCTCCTGTAAAATGGCGCGGCCATTGGCAGCAAGCTCCTCCAGCCGGACCAGCTCCTGTTTGAGCACCTTCAGCCCGGCGGAGGTCAATTGGTATTCCTTTTTCCGGCTCCCGCTTTCCATGGGCAGGGGAGCGATCCAACCTTTTCGCACAGTGCGTTCAAAGCACCGTACAAGGTCCCGGCGGCCAGCGATGTAGTAGGTGGTTTCCGTCAGTGCCGGATTTTCCATTATATCACCTCGCTTTGTATCGCTATGCGATATATCATGGATGCATTATATCGCTTCTCGATATAACTGTCAAGGGGCTGAAAATAAAAAAGCTCTCCCGGAGGGGAGAGCAAAGACAAACAACCAGAGAAAACCGGTCAACGAGCGTGGAACAGTCGGTTATCCACCCAGATGCAGATGCAGGCACCCAGCACCGAGATGATGAAGGAACTGATGGTGCCGGTGGCGTGGATGCCGACGAGGCCGAACACGAATTCGCCCACAAAGCTGCCGAGGATGCCCAGCACGATGTTGCGGCCGGTGGAAGTGTTGGTACCCATGAAGCGGTTGGCGATGATAACCGGCCAGTGCGCCCCGATGACGCCGGACAGCAGGATACACCACCAGCCCGACGTTGCAGACGGCCCGGCCATGCATCACGAAACGGTGGCACAGATCACTGCCCTCCTCGGGCGGGACGATCTTCCAGAGCGCCATCTCCACCTTCTGGGGCTCCTTGATGCCGTCCACGAGGCCGATCTTGTTGCACAGGCGGATGCAGTGGGTATCCGTGACGATGGCGGGCTTGCCGAACACGTCGCCCATGATGAGATTTGCACTCTTGCGGCCTACGCCGGGCAGTGCCAGCAGTTCCTCAAAGGTCGTAGGTACCTTGCAGTCGTACTTGTCCCGCAGCATCCGCATACAGGCTGAGATGTCCCGGGCCTTGCTGCGGCCCAGCCCGCAGGGCTTGACGATGGCTTCGATGTCCTCGGGCTCTGCCTCGGCCAGCGCGGCCACCGACGGATATTTTGCAAACAGGTCCTGCACCACGATATTTACCCGGGCATCGGTACACTGGGCCGCCAGCCGGACGCTCACTAGCAGCTGCCAGGCGTGGTCGTAGTCCAGCGTGCAGCCTGCGTCGGGATACTCCGCCTTGAGCCGCCGGATGACCTCCAGCGCCAGTTCTTTCTTGGCCGTCAGGTCTTCGGCGCAGATGGTCTTTCCACGCATACGCTCTCCCTCGATTCTTGACTGGAATGGTACAAGCATAACACGTTTTGCGAAATTTGTAAATCCTTTGTCGTTTATCTGAGAATCATTTTTATTATTTCTCTTGCCCCGGCGTGTAAAATGCGCTATACTAGAAAAGAGAACGAACCGCATCCTCATGCTTGGAGGGAAGACCTATGAACGAACCGCTGGCGCAGCGTCTGCGCCCCAAAACGCTGGCCGATGTCTGCGGCCAGCAGCATCTTCTGGCCGAGGGACAGGTGTTCCGCCGCACCATCGAGAGCGGTCGTATCCCCAACATGATCTTCTACGGCCCCTCCGGCACGGGCAAGACCACCGTCGCCCGCATCATCGCCGAGAACAGCGGCATGACCCTCCATAAGCTCAACGGTACTTCCTGCGGCACCGGCGACATCAAAGCAGTGCTGAAGGACATCGGCACACTGGCCGGGGCAGGGGGCATCCTGCTCTACCTCGACGAGATACAGTATCTCAACAAAAAGCAGCAGCAGAGCCTCTTGGAGTGCATCGAGGATGGCTCCGTCACCCTCATCGCCTCTACGACGGAGAACCCCTACTTCTACATCTATAATGCGCTGCTGTCCCGCTGCACCGTGTTCGAGTTCAAGTCCCTCTCTGCTGCCGATGTGGAGCGGGGCATCCGCAACGCCCTGAAAAAGCTCTCGGCGTCCGAGCCACAGCCCGTGGTGATGGACGAGGACGCCTGCGCCTACCTCGCCGAGAGTGCGGGCGGCGACTTGCGCAAGGCGCTGGGGTGTCTCGATTTCGTGGTGACGGCGGCCCCTGTGGACGAAACCGGAAAGCACGTCACCCTCGGGATGGTGCAGCAGGTCACCCGCCGCACCGCCATGCGGTACGACCGGGACGGCGACGACCACTACGACATCGTCTCAGCCTACCAGAAGTCCATGCGCGGCTCCGACCCCAACGCGGCCCTCCACTATCTGGCCCGTCTGCTGGAAGCAGGCGACCTGCCCTCGGCCTGCCGCCGCCTCATGGTCTGCGCCTGTGAGGATGTGGGCCTCGCATACCCGCAGATCATCCCCATCGTCAAGGCGGCGGTGGACGCCGCCAACATGGTGGGTCTGCCGGAAGCCCGGCTCCCGCTGGCCGATGCCGTCATTCTCGTGGCAACCAGCCCGAAATCCAACAGCGCCCACGACGCCATCAATGCGGCCATCGCCGATGTGCAGGGGGGCGCACCGGCCCCATCCCGCGCCAGCTGCAGAACAAGCACTTCGACGGCGAGGATGCTGCCGTCAAGGGCCAGAACTACAAGTACGCCCACGACTATGAGAATCACTGGGTGGAGCAGCAGTATCTGCCAGATGTGCTCAAGGATGTGAAATACTATACGTTCGGCGACAACCGCACCGAACAGGCCGCCCGGGCCTACTGGGCAAAGATCAAGGGGAAGACAAGCTCTGAGCCCGGCCTTTATCCCGATACACACCCCATCAGAAAAAGGAGAAAGACCATGCGTTATTCCAAACAGCGCGAGCTGGTACTGCAGAAAGTGGAGCAGCTCTGCGACCACCCTACTGCCGAGGAGATTTTCGACCTCGCAGCCAGGGAATGTCCCGGCCTGAGCCTTGGCACCGTCTACCGCAACCTCAACAGCCTCGTGGAGGCGGGCCGCGTCCGCCGCGTCTCCATCCCGGGCAAGGCTGATCGCTTCGACCACACTCTGGGCTGGCACAGCCACCTCTACTGCAACTGTTGCGGCGGCGTCGTGGACGCTGACGTGGACGAAAAGCAGGTGATGAAGCTGGTGCGCCGCCAGAAGGGCGTCGTGGAGGACTGCGCTGTGGTGCTGTTCGGCCTGTGCGAGGCGTGCGCCGGCAAGCAGGCTCAGTAAAAATAAACTCTTGCCCTCCAAGGCCAAAAAGGGTATACTATAAAGAGCTTTCTTTATAGTATCAGTATGTCTGCTGCCGGAGGTGTGTCCCCAGCGGCAGAGAAGGATGGTTTCATTGGAGTACATTGCATTTGAACATAACGCCGCGGCGGCGGAACTGGTCAAGCTGGCCTACGACACCCCGCCGCTGGCTTTCGTCCACAGCTACGGCTGTCAGCAGAACGTCAACGACGGCGAGCGCATCAAGGGCGTGCTGATGGACATCGGCTACGGCCTGTGCGACAAGCCCGAGGATGCCGACCTCATTCTCTTCAACACCTGCGCCGTCCGTGAGCACGCCGAGCAGCGCGTCTTCGGCAATGTGGGCGCCCTCAAGGGCCTGAAGGAGAAAAAGCGCGGCCTCATCATCGGACTCTGCGGCTGCATGGCCAACCAGAAGCATGTCGTGGAGAAGCTGCGCCAGAGCTACCCCTACGTGGACCTCGTGTTCGGCGTGGACGGCATCGACACGCTGCCCCAGCTCATCGCTCAGAAATTGCAGAAGCACAAGCGGGTGCTCATGGAGCCGGCTCAGCGCCCCGTCATCGTGGAGAATATCCCCATCCGCCGTGAGAGCGAGTTCCGTGCCTGGCTGCCCATCATGTATGGCTGTGACAACTTCTGCACCTACTGCATCGTGCCTTATGTCCGCGGCCGCGAAAAGAGCCGCAAGCCCGGCGACATCCTCGCCGAGTTCAAGAGTCTCGTGGAGGCAGGATATAAGGAGATCACCCTTCTGGGCCAGAATGTCAACAGCTACGGCAAGGGCCTCGAGGAGCAGGTGGATTTCTCCGACCTGCTCAACCTGCTCTGCACCGTCCCGGGCGACTACCACATCCGCTTCATGACCAGCCACCCGAAGGATGCCAGCCTCAAGCTCATCGACACCATCGCGGCGCAGCCGAAGATCTGCAAGCACCTGCACCTGCCGGTGCAGTGCGGCTCGGACCGTCTGCTTGTCCAGATGAACCGTCACTATACCGTGGAGCATTACCTCGAACTCATCGAGTATGCCCGGAAGAAGGTCCCCGGCATTCACCTTCTCCAGCGACATCATCGTGGGCTTCCCCGGCGAGACCGAAGAGGACTTCCAGAAGACCCTCGAGCTGGTGCAGAAGGTGGGCTATATGCAGCTGTTCACCTTCATCTGACAAGAACAACTACATCGCCAGCATCTTCCTGGAAGGGCGCGGCGGCTCTGCTTTGCTGACGTCTCCACCGGCACGGCCCACATCACCGAGC
>VOFC01005053.1_pt1 | contig 18061 bp, 17 predicted proteins | sample 5384161 | NCBI WGS metagenome assembly VOFC01 (sample SAMN12384722, study PRJNA508395) | human gut metagenome | isolation source: healthy gut B | host: Homo sapiens
TTTGCCTCCATCTCCAGAGGAAAACTGCTGCCATCACCACGATAAACCACAGTTTTCTGGCGGGCATATGTATTGTTGACCACGCAGAACCTGCCATTTTTCACATAGGCATGTACTTCCACATTGAAGTTGGAACTGAACCACTGATGCAGATCCTTCTCTCCGTGGGTACTCCACAGAATGCTGCGGTACAGGATACGGCTGTTCTCAAAGCTATACGGCAGCCCACTGATATAAACACAGCGTCCCTTTCCAAACTCATGAACTGCCATCTGCACTTCTTTCTCCCGCTGTACCAGGATTTCTGTACCTTCGTAAGCGAAGATGTTCTTTTTACCCTCACCAAAAGTCCACTGGCTTCGTGGTATCTGCCAGAATGAAGTGATCGGGATGCTCCTCCCAGTTATATTTATCGTAGTTTAAAGTAAATCCGGTTTCTTTTTCCACGCCGAGCATATCTGCAAGCTGCAGGTAATGCCCCTGAAACTGATGACCAGACGGCTCGCCGACACCGATAAAGCCGCCTCCGTTGTATACAAACTCACGGATAGCGGCGGATATGGCAGCATTCTCCCAGATGCTGCCACCTGTGTGGGCAGTATCCCCATCTCCCACATTAATAACCACATCCAGGTCTTTGAGAAGTTCCGGTTCTGCCAGAATATCGTCAAATGAAATAAATCGTACATCAAAGGGTGCACCGCTTAACACTTCAATGATTCCCGCATAGCTGTAATTCTGTTTCTGGTACAGGGCATGGTGCACCATATGGCATCCCCAGCTTCTGATCTTAGCCCCAGCTGTTCAACACAGCTACTTTCTTGACGCAATAGGGAATCGTTCCCTTTTGCGTTCTCATACAGCTCGCGGAACTCGTTGCACATATTCTCCACATAGTCCAAGAAATTCCGGAAAATCCAGAGTCAGCTTCAGATATCCTCCATAACCAATTCTGTCAATAGGCTTTCGCAGAATAGCACGCCTTGCGGTAATCCAGTTCTCCTTTGCCTCCTTCACCGGGTCACCGCCCTCATGGAAGGTATCAGGGAAGAAATAAGGTAAAAATCTGCCCTCCGTATATCTGACACCTTCAATATCAGAGATGAGACGAAGAGTACTGCCATTTCCCACACTTCCTACCACAGCATCCAGACCGATGGTGGAAAACTCCTCCATAAACGGTTCAGTTCCAATCCAATGATCACCCAGAAACATCATTGCTTCTTTGCCGTACTCATGAGTAATGTCAACCATCTCTTTGGCAAGTCTGGCAACCTCTCTGCGCTGGAATGCCTGGAAGTCCTTGAACTCCCTGCTAGGCACGCGGTACTGGTTGTTGTAATAGCCTTGGTCAATGATGTACTCAGGCCGGAACCTATAACCCACTTCCTTTTCAAACTGCTCTAAGATATAAGGGCTGACAGAGGCAGAATAGCCATACCAGTCCACATATTTTTCTCTCTTAACTCATCAAACATCAAGGTAAACTGATGGAAAAAGGTTGTGTAGCGGATCACATTCACGTAAGGATGATCCGCGCAGTATCTGCGAAGACGCTCCAAGGAATACTTGTGGGTCTTAGGCTGTCTCACGTCGAAAGTAATCTGATGTTCGAAGTTTTTCCAGTCATTGGTGACCGCATTGTACATGTGTACGGGATCCCAGATAATGTAAGCTCAGAAAGCTGACAGTGTATTCATGGAAAGGAATGGCATCATGAATGACTACACAGCCCTTTTCCTCGTCATATTCCCAATGATCAACCGTCACAACTTCAGCAGTAGAACGGTTAATGACTTCCCACCACCGTTCTTTGTCGTCTCTGGTATTGACCATCATCAGTTCCTGGGATATACCTTTCATAAGGGGAATCTCCAGATCAGGCTTTACTGCGGTATAAAAAGCAGTCATCACATAGCACTGCTGTACTTCATCCGGGTTTGCCTTTGCCCACTCGTTGTCCTTCCGGGTAGTATAATAGGTGGCATAAATTTTTGCCCCGGTTCTGACCAGTTCCTCTGGAAACTCTGTACCGTCGCAGTCACGAATGGCATCGGCTACCCCAGCGTTTCATCAGTTCTATGGTTTCAGGCACCACATCCAGGTTAGTGGGAATGGTTACCCTTCCTTCTTTTTTAAACTCATTGGTACCTTACCTCCTGAAAAAATAAGTCATTGCAGCAGCGGTTTACAATGGGATGATTGTGTTATCTTCCTCGGTATAAGTCCCACCATCCATTTTGTTACGGACAAAAGGCACTCCCTCCCTCACATAAAAAGTGTTATGGGCAAGTAAGGCATCCGGGTTTTCTGACGGACTCACTGTGCCTCCAAGATCGTCAAAGCTCACATTATGGCGGAATGTATTGTGAATTGCCTCCTGTAAGCAAAACATAATACATCCACCTTCGTTTTGTCTGCTGTAATTATATTCGTAAATGGTTCCATCACCAGAATCCGCATCGTAAGCCATCCCGTCCTGATTTAATCTTGTATCTGCCACTTCATTGCAGCGGAACAGGGCATCCTTGCACTTCCATGGCCAGATGCCCGCTGCCACTTTTCCGGCACGGTTCTCCGGCCAGCTGTAAATCCTGTCATTAATCTCACAGGCAACAGAGTCTGCTGTATTGTGTTCCACCAAAGGACGCAGAGCATACATTGCAGTAATGCCATCACCACCTGCGGCTTTCACATAATTGTCCCGGATGACCATATTTTCATGTCCGTATTTCATAAAAATATCTGTGGACAGTTCCGCTCCCCGGAATTTATCATGGGCATAGGTGTATCCAACGGCAATACCCCAACGGCTGGTCTTGTATACAAAGCAGCCTTCCACCGTGATATCTTTAAAGCGTGCCACTCCGGTAGCTTCTTCATCGGCAGGCTTTAAAGCTGTCATATAAATGCCGCCGTTATTCATATGCTTGTCATAGACATTGCCATTCACATCATGGATAGAAAGATTGCGCAGGGTAATGCCGCTGCGCACTCCCTTATCCTTTGCCACTACAGCCACGCCAGTACGGTTCATTTTATGCGGAGCGCTGTAGCTTTCCCCCAGAATCTCCCCTGCCCGGTTTGTAATCTCAATATCACGGATAACCACATGCTCTACATCATACAAAAGCACGGCGGAGGACACATATCCTTGATAAACATGGGTGGGGGAATCCAACGGTATGCCATAATCCTGATACCAGATGCCCTGCCCCCCGGTTGCAACCCGGGATTTTTTCCCCCTCCTCTCCTGTTGGGGAATAAGAACCAATCTCAATGGGATGCTCTTTCGTCCCACTGTCTTTAATCTGCAGAAACTGCCCTGTAAAAATAGAATCTTTGGCTAACAGTACCCTGTCACCAGGATTCAGTGTCAATGTGTTTATGGGAAAAAGACTGGCAAAAGGGGAATCCATGGACATCCCGTCATTGGTGTCACTCCCGGTTTCTGATTGACATAATATGTCCTGTATGAGCCTGTCATAGGCATCCTCCCTCAGTCTTTTTTCGATAATCTGGCGGACATCCTCATAATCAAACAAATCCCCATGATAGCGTCCAAACAAATCCTGGTTATTTTCATAAAATGCCCGCTTTTCTTCCTCCGTAAAGCTTGGACAGACCCCCAGCTTTTTTATCTGCTCCGAGGGCTGCACGAAATCCAGCTTAAATCGTGTGAGTTCGTACTGAAGATACATGGGCGGAGAATAAAAACGGACACCATAAAGAGACTTTTCCTTATTTTTCTTAGACCGTCTTTTTCTCCAAAGCCTCGATGCCATCATCCTCAATGAGTCCGAACCGCTTTGCAAGAAGAAGGGCTGCCTGTGCCTCCTTCCATTCCTTTTTATCCAGACAATATTTCCGATTCATTACTTCACTGCTCCTGCAATTCCATTGGCAAAACTTTTTTGTAAGCTTAAGAAAGATAACTGCGGTAGGAAGGGTACAAATCAATACACCCAGCATTAACATACCGTAGTCTACGCTGTAGCCACTCTTTAAGTTAGCAACCAGCATTGGCATGGTAACCTGATTGCTGTCCTGTAAAATAATAGTGGGCCACAGGTAGTTATTCCATGCGTTCATAAAGGTTACAGTCATGGCTGCGCCGTAGGTTGACTTCATAATTGGCAGAAACATAGTAAAGAAAATTTTGATCTCACTAAGTCCCTCCAGACGAGACGCCTCAATAATATCGTGGGGGAAAGAACGGGCTGCCTGCCGGAACATCATAATGAGAAATGGTGTAGAAAGCGAAGGCAGTGCCAGTGCAATCCAGGTATTAACCAGCTTCCATGAAGAAAACAATTTAAACAAAGGAATCATAATGGCAACAAAGGGAAGCATCATGGCAAGAAGCAGTATACTCATCAGAAGATCCTTTCCCTTATCATGGTAAATCTCAAATCCATATCCCGCAATGGAGCAGACCAGCAATGCGATTACGGTAATCACAATGGCGTTGCGGAAGGAATTGAACATGGCACGTCCCAGATTCTGGTTTGCAATGAGACTCTGGTAATTTTCCATCAGATAAGTGCCTGGTAACAGTTTTCCTTTTACGGACAATATCAATGCTGGAGTTGGTTGCCCCACAAATCATATAATACAGGGGAAACGCCGACAGAAAACTGGCAACGATCAAAATAATATAAGAGATGGTTGTTTTTACTTTAGTCACGTTTGTCACCTACTTTCATCTGGATTGCAGAGAGGAATGCCACATCACAAGGATAAATACGGAAATTGCCGCTGCGTAGTTAAATTTTGGTGTTTCCACGAAGGAGATATTGTAGACGTAGTGTGCCAATGTCATTGTAGATTTTCCGGGTCCTCCGGAGGTCAGGTTGATAGACTCATCGAACAGCTGTAGTGTACCCGAAGTTGACATGATGGCAGTCAGAAGAATGGTGGGCTTTCAATAAAGGTATCGTAATCTTCATAAACTGCTGGAACGGTGTCGCTCCGTCGATGTAGCTTGCCTCATATACAGAATAGTCGATATTCTGCAATCCTGCCAGATAGAAAACCATATTATATCCTGTCCATCTCCAGATCAATGCAATGATGATAACAAAACGGGCTGCCCATGCATTCTGAAACCAGTCCACTGTCAAACAGTCCGATGGCCATCAGCACTCTGTTGACCACTCCATCCGGAGCAAACAATGACTTAAATATCATAGAATAAGATACCAGAGACGTTGCACATGGAAGAAAGATAAGAGTGCGGAAAATACTCTTTCCTTTAATCTTCGGACTGTTCAAAAGATGTGCCAGTCCCAGTGCCAAAATCAACATGACCGGTACCTGAATCACAAAGTAAAAGAAGGTATTGAACAAGCATTGCTGAAAGGTCTTATCCTTTAATATTCTCCGGTAATTTGCCAGCCCTACAAAACCTGATCCTTTTTTAGAAAAAGACAGTATGATTGCCTGAATCATGGGGTAAAAGCAAAAGATAAAGATAAGAAGTGCAGCCGGGATCAAGAATGCCCATCCAGTCAGGTTATGCCTTTTTTTCCAAACTTAATTTTGCTTTCTTCTGTTTCATGATAAATTCTCCTAAAAAGAATATCGTTTCGCGATATTCAAAAGTACCGGGAACGCGCTGCTGCACCCCCGGTACTATCCAGAACGCAAATACGCTGATACTACTGGTGATTATTCGGCAATGTTAAACTCAACAGTATCCTGTGCGTTCTGAATTTCTTCATCAATATCAGCACCATTCTGTACTACGTTAGTGATCGCATCGGTCAGTGCACTTCTAATATCAGAGTAGTATGCACCATAGTTGATACCGGGAACACGCCTGCGAACTCTACGATATCCTTGTACACTGCCTGACCGCCGTAGAACTCATTGCCATCATTATAGGTCTCAGACTGTGCTGCGGGCAGGTAACTTGCGATTGCTCCTGCATTTACCAGCAGATCATCGTATAAATCACATCCAGCACCAAAGGTAGACTTAAGGAAATCAAATGCTAACTCGGTATTCTGACAGTTGGAAGATACCGCCCAACTTGCACCACCGCAGTTAGCATAATTAGTAGCACCATCAATACCGTCTAAAGCAGGCATATTTACGACAGCCCATTTACCTGCCTGGTCTTCTGCAGACTGAATGGAGGACATAATCCAGCATCCCTGGATAACGCCGGCAGCCGCACCTTTGTTCATGGATGCGATGTACTGATCCCAGTCGGTGTAGTCAACCATAATACCCTCATCGATTAAGCTCCTTGTAAACCTCGATTGCTTTTTCTTCAAAGCTGCGTTGTCCGCGATGAACTTCACCATTAACGATAGGAGACGCACCTGCGGACTGTAACATTTCGATAACAATCTCAGAACCGCCGGAGCTTGTCAGCATTGGTACTCCGTTTGCGTCAACAACTTTTTTCGCCAGATCCATGAACCCAGACCAAGTTGTGTCTTTGAAGTCCTCTACGGTAAGACCAGCCTTCTCTACCATATCAGAACGGATTGCCATAATAGATGCACCATTATCGAAAGGAATACCGTAGTGTTTGCCATCTGCGGTAGAATCTCCTAATTTACCACCAGAGAAATCATCAAAGTTGATACCGGAATTGGATAACTCTGTGAAAACTTCAGGATAATTTGCAATGTTTTTCTGGAAAGAATTATCCTGCATTAAGAAAATATCAGGCAGTGTGTCATAGTTACCAGCCTCAGCAGCGGTAATGATGCTCTGCTCAATGTCAGTGTAAACCTTCTCCTGAATGTCCAGTTTAAAGTTGGGATGATCTTTCTGGTAAATTGCCTCAGCCTGTTTCATTGCATATACATTGAAGGTTGGATCCCAGCACCATACAGTGAGAACTTCTTCACCATCTGCTGCATCTGTGCCTTCAGCTTCTGTTGCAGACTCTGCCGGGCTGGTTTCAGCTGCACCGCCGGATGCAGAAGTGCCTGCTGTGCTGTTACTGCTTCCACAGCCTGCAAGTGTAACAGCGGTCATCGCAGCTAACAAGCAATGTACATGCTAATTTCTTTCTCATATTGTATCCTCCTTTAAAACAATACTTCGTTTGTTGATGGTTTCATTATAGCTTTCCATATCCTACTATTCAATTTCTATATTGTTATATTTTTGTAATTTATTGCGGTTTTTTTTAAAAATATATTATTTGTTTCAGCATTATTAATTATTCCGTCATTTTAACGTAATTTTTATATTTTTTTCAAAATGTCATTTATCTTTTATTTATTTATTGTTCAGCAACATTTGATTACAAAAATGATGATGTCATTGTTTTCTGTTTTATTATATTGTCGAGCAAGATATTGATAATTTGCAACAATTTAACACAATACAATACTTTTTTTTCATAGTATAATGACAACAAAGGGGTTTTTTAGGAGGTTTTTATGGGAAATGAACGTTTCGATATCTCCACTCCAAAGGAGTATTTGACAAAAGATAAAGCAAGACTTTTATATGTTTCCTCTGCAACCTACGGTGGTGACTGGATCAGTACGCCCCATACCCATTACTGCTCTGAACTTTTCTATGTAATCGAAGGCATGGGACAGTTTCAGGTAGAAGACAATATTTTCCCGGTTTCTGCCAACGATCTGGTGGTCATCAATCCCAATGTGTCCCACACGGAGCTTGGTTTTAATGCCAACCCGCTAAAATATATTGTTTTGGGAATCGAAGGAATGGAACTTTCCGTTGAAAATAACAACGCCAACTTCTGCATTGTAAATTTCAGGGAAATCAAGGATACCGTCAACTTCTATTTAAAAATACTGCTTAGGGAAATCGAAACCCGGTCTCCCGGCTATGAAACCATCTGCCGGATCTGATGGAGATCCTCATTGTCCTTTTTGGACGCCAGACCATATTTTTCTACAATTCTCAGCCCCGTAAATAAAAGAGCGTCCCACCTCTGTGATTCCGTGCGGCGCTATATTGATCAGAACTGTGGGGATGACATCTCCCTGGAGCAGCTGGCAAAATTTTCACATGTAAATAAATATTATCTGGTACATGCCTTTACTGATGAGTATGGAGTCTCTCCCATCAGCTATCTCATGCATGCCGGGAGAGTATATTTCTGTACCAACCTCTTTGTAACAATCGTTTCGTAGACCTTTGTAGGCTTGCCTGTCTCTTTTCGGTTCCTTGATTTCTTCATACGCCAAATCCATGAAATCGATGAAGATAATATTGATGTTTTCAAAATTGCTTTTCAGATACGCAATATACGCCTGCATCAGTTTTGGACTTACCAGATCGACGAATACCTGTGATAATCTTGATGTCAGGAGTGCCATTCAGTTCAATGATTCTATCGAGATATTTTGCTCTTCGTGATTGTTTTCATATAGTCACCCGCTTTCAAAAATTGAAGTTTTTTCATTTCTTGAAACCGCTTCGCTGTATTTTTATTATACTGTCTGCTATCTGCATCATCGTCCTCAAACTCAGGATTGTACCCATAGTCATCGTCATCGTCCACATAATCAGCATCCGGATCAGGCTTTCACCCGGACGGAGCTGGTCGATGATCTCATAATTCATGCCTGCACCAGTGCGCACATTCAGACGAGAACCGCTCGTTACCACCTTGCCAGTTTCCATGTTTCATCCTGATTCTGCAATTCCTTCTTTTCTTCCATAGGCAATTTCCTTTTCCTGAACGGACTCGCTTTTTGCTCGCTCGTTGTCGCGGCATTCGTCAAAGTCTCAAGTAAGCTTGGACCTTGACTCATTGCGCACGCAAAAAGCCCGTCCAGAATAGATTGTTTTGTCTCACTGCTTTTCCTAATTTTACACCCTAAAACTCATCCTACACTGTAGTTAATCCCTCCGGGTGGCAGACCAGAAAATGTGAATCGGTGACAAGCATTCATCCCCTCTGACAAAATCAGTATTTTCAATCTTGTTTCGCTGACAAATGAGTGACACTGTCACCCTGAGGGTTCAACCATTCCGTTCCTACGAATTCATATTTATGGCTACCATTCTCACTCAATATGCGGTAATGATAACACTGTTTTCTTATTAGATTACCCTAATATAGCATTAAAAAGAACCACCGCTACGGCAATGGTTCCTTCTAATTTAAAGTAGTATTCTTTTTTGTGTGTATCCGTCAAAAATGAATTATTGACAATATCACTCCTCTGTTGCAAAAAACAATTTGCTACTTTTTCAATATCCTTTGATACCTTTTTGTATAACTATTGGTACTCAAAATAATCTTTCCCTGATCATCAACATCAAACGCCACGAAACGATACTCATCCAGTCCTGATTTCAAAGCCAAATCTACTAAAGCTTTTTTTCCCTTTAAAAGAAGGTAACACCAACTCCGACAAATATGAGTTCTATCGTATTTCATAATCTAGGACAGTTACAATTCCAAGATTCTCTGAGTTTGATATCGAATGAAACAAATATTTCTCCATGAGAATCATCTCCTGACCAATGTGAATACGGATGTCTAATTCCGTTATATGCATTATATAAATCGTTTAAGTAAATCAAGCAAATCCGCTACTATGGGCTTTATGCCAGATCTCGCGAGAATGATAAGAAAATCAATCTCGCCATTGCAAAGGAAAAACGTAAAACTATTCTTTCTTTTAATCGTTGGCGCGATTGTACATTATCTTCCTTTGGATATGGATTACTTCTTAAATGAAGACGATGAGTTTGGTGAAGACTTCCCTGGTGCTAAAGGCTTCTATATCTTCTAAAAACCTATCGTTTATTTGTTGTGCCCGCTAACTTGCGGGCACTTTTCATATCTAGCAAGCCCAAAGGTAGAACTTTCCTATAAAGCAAAAAATGCTCCCGATTACAAAATCAGGAGCATTTCCACTCATAGATTTATTTGGTTTGTTTCTCTTCCTTGCGCTTTTTTACAGCTACCGCTCCTATCGCTGCCGCTGCTGCGATTCCTGCAAAGGCTATCAGCCAGATAAACGCTGCCCTGCTCTCCGTATCAGAGTTATCCTTTACGCTATCCTCGGAAGCCGTCTCTGCACTCTCAGCTCCATCGCTTCCTGCTGCGCCTGTGGTATCTGTTAGGGCTGCTTCCTCCATCGAAGCCTCATCTAACACGATGGTATAGTCCGAAGCATGGGTAAATCTAAGATAAGCAAAGCCTTCCGCATCTACCTCTCCTGCACTGATGAATTCCAGTTCCCTCGTGCTTTCATTGTAGTAGAAGAGGTTTGCCACAAGCCCCTGGTTAGCTGCCCCTACGTTGATACGCAGGACTGCCTCAAAGCCAAACCTTCCTTCATAGGCAAGTGTTACATTCATCGAAGTCCTCTCGCCTGTCAGCGCATTGATAAGGTCTACCGGAATCGCATCCGACGCCTCTTCGCCATACGTTACCCTAAAGTCAATATCTCCGACCTTATCTGAGACGCTCTTTCCATTTACGGACCAGGAAATGCCACCTCCCAGGTCGAATTCTATCGTTACGTTCTTTCCTCGTATCTCATCGAATACATCGCCCGGCACTACGCTTGCACCGTTCATATCAACAGTGACCCTCTCGCCCTCTGCGCGTGCCGCTGTCTCTGCCTTAATGACCTCCCAGCCTTCCTTGCCGTCCTCTCCGCGGATAAAAGGCATTGCCTGCTCACCCTGCTCTGCAGCTGCATTGCCCTGCGATCTTATCGGGTTTGCCGGCTGCGCCGGAGCTGGAGTCGGTACTGGCATAGGAGCGGGTGCAGGCGTCGGAGCCGGTGCCTGGTTTGCTGACTGCGCTGCCGTAGAATCCTTCCTGCCTGAGTTGCTTCCTGTGCTTCCACTGTGATGTCCGGAGCTGCTTCCGGAACTGTTACTGCTTCCTGTGCTGGAAGAGCCTCCAGATACAAGCTTTTCAATCGCCTTTTCCGCATAGTAGCCACAGTCGCTGCACGCATAGGACATGATGCCCTCCTGCGTGGTCGTTGCCGGTCTGAGCTGTCTGCTTACAAGATTCGTATGGTTCGCCGTATCCTTCGGCGTTGCAACACCGTCATCTAATTTCTTACCGCATACCAGACACCAGGTCTCACCCGTAGTTCCCTCTGCGATACAGGTTGCCTTGACAGCTCCCTTTACTTCCTTCTTTGCATGCTCGCAGTTTGCACGGGTAATCTGAATCGTAACGGTTTCCGCTTTATAGCTGCCCTTATCTGCCCCGTCATAGACTGCCGTTGCAGAAGTTACATTACCACCAGTGCCATCATCTTCTACCAGTGCTTTTGCCGCATCCGCATCATCCCATTTCCAGCCCTGTGGCAGCTTCACACTGCCGACCGTCTCACAGGAATGTGCCACGTTCATTTTACTGCCCGGCATAAACGGTGCAGCCTGTGCCTGATTAACCGTTACTGTCACACTGCCTGTCACTGCCTCATAGGAAGCAGTATCCTCCGGTGTAAAGAGATACTCAAAGGTCTTATTTCCAAGATAGGTAAGCTTCGTCGAAGGCGCCTTCCACTTGAAGGTTCCGGCTACCGATGCAGCTGCTCCAGTGCCAGTGCCAGTGCTTCCCATGCCATTGCCATAAATCGCCGCACCTGTAGGCGTCTGATTGTACAGGTAATCGCCATGCGTATACGCATTTGCTGTGGCGGGCTGTGTACTGATATACGGCATTGCTTTCTTTACTGTCAGCGTTACCGTTTTTTCTATTGTCTCATAATTTTTCGTATCCGTCGGCGTGAAGATAACCGGATACGCATTGGTTCCAGGCTTTGGTACAAGGCTTGCCTCCTTAAAGCGCCAGATGCCATCAAGCATTGCGTCATCTGCGCCTCTTACCTCGCCCGGCTTCTGCGCATGGCTCTGACACCAGTCAGCCGCAATACTCGTAGGGCTGTAGTAATACGCTTCGGGAATCGGCACGCTCACAACCTTCGGCACTGCTTTTTGACGCTGACCGTTATCATTCCCTTGCACTTCGCATACGCATCATCCGTCGGTGTAAAGGTCCATGCCGCATTGTAATTCCCTGCATCCGGTTTTTTATCCGGTTCATCAAAGGAAAGCTTTCCGGGTACTGTCTTTCCGCTCACCTTATCCGCAAAGGTTGCACTGTTAAACTGCAGGCTGGAAAGCGCCTCTCCGTAGGTTAAGTCAGCCTTCTTAAGGCTTATGCCGCCCTTTAGTTGTACCGGTAGCTGGTCTATCAGTTTTATTACGACCAGGATTCCCTGATTGGTATTTATATTATAGTTCGCAGTCGATACTGGCACAGTTATCGTTGCCGCGTCACCTACTGCACCACCTGTCTTTACTGTGTAAGAGAGCCTGCCATCCTGAGAAACGCTCACTCCTTCAAGGATGCTTTTACTGTCCGACGTCTTGACTACGTCATAGGTTACTCCACCGCAATCCTTTGGCAGAAGCGCTGCCAGGTCGATGCTGTCCGAGCCGCCCCTGAGGAACAGAAAATCTCTGTAAATGTTTGGTGGATTCCAAGAAGCCTGTGCGATATTGACTTTTACGGTCAATGGCTTTGCCTCTGTATAATTTATAGCTGTAGGATATAAAAGCTTAATCGTCGCGCTTCCTGCGCCCTTAATCGTTACCTCTCCTTCCCTTGAAACCGAAAGAAGCCTTGTCGCAATGTCTGCTTTATCTATATCATTACCATTTGCATCCTTTGCATCTATGACGGTATATTCAGGAAGGTTGTAGTGGATATTATTTGTTTCTACTGCCAGAGAGAACGGAGCATCTCCATAGCGAACTTTCCAGTCATCCTGATAGCCTGCAAGCTTCACAAACTTGCCCTGTGCCTTGTCAGTGTAAAGGAAACCATTTTCTCTCGTAACAGCAGCAGGGTCATCGATGTCCTCATAGTAACCCTCTACCTTTATGCTGTAATTTCCACTGGTTGAAGCTTTCTCAATCCCAAACGCCCACTTGCCAGCAGCACCATCCGGCTTTGTTGCCTCCGCATCTGTCCGAAAATCTAATTCCTTCCAAAATTCTTCCTTCGTATCGCCAGCCGCCAATGTTCCACCTAAGATTTCAAACTTAAGCTTTTCCATTCCCGGGAAAGGTTCCCCGTAGGTTCTGTGCATATTTTCAACCTTAATCGTAATCGGGCGCGGTGCAATCTCCGCTGTCAGCGATATCTCAACAGACGGACAACTATTATTTTCCGCCATGACCATAATCGTAAAAGGATAGCTGCCTGCATTGGTAACCATATAGGTATTCGCGTCCTCATACGCCTTTCCATCTGCCCCTTTGCAAGTTATTTTCAGCGGAAATTTATCCACATACTCACTGTCAAACCCATCCTTTGCAAGCGTCTTACCCGTGCAGGGTGCAATATAGCCGCCTGTTACCGGAATATGGGCATTCTCATCATACTTATCTGCTTTAAGTGTTACGTTTATCGCATCACTGTCAGCCAATGCCGTATGTGCCGTTCCATCATACTCTGCCGCAGTTGCCGTAGCGCCTGCTGCCTGCATCTCACCCAGTCCGATTGCAAACTTAAATGCAACCGTACCATAGTAAGCGCCGCATCCGGTAATTATCGCTGTAGGCGCGTCAGTTGACTCTTTATTTTCATTACATTTAATGTTGTTTTTATAGACTACCGTATAATTTGCATTTTTAATGTCTGCATTGGCAGAGTTTGTGGAGTCCTGTGCCAGCTCTTTTCCAGATTTGTATTCTGGTCCGGTAAGCTTTACAGCTCCTTTTGCAGTCATCAGTGTAATGCCCGTCATTACCTGCGGATAGCCATCGTAGGTACGACCTTCCAGACCTTCGATATGAAGGTAGCCTTTTTTATAGGCTTCCGCAAGGTCAGTCCTTCCGCAGATGCTGCAATAGCCATAGTCATCCTTCGTATGTGCCTTAAGGGTTACCTTGGAAGACGGCATCGTGAAGGAAAGGTCTGTCGTATCTATCGTTACTGCATTGCCGCCATAAGGCTCATAAGAGCAGACTTCGCCCGTGACCTTAATTTTCTGGTCCGTCGTACCTCCATTGCTGTACAGTCCGTAGGTTGCACCGTCCCTCTGTGTGACATTTGTGTCATTTTCTCCACCTGTAGGCAGAGCGATACCACCCAGCTCTATCGGGAACCATATCTTAAATGCGCCAGCTCCCTTCGTTATTTTGCTGGAAAAATCAGCAGAGTCATGATTACAGTAGATGCTGGCATCCAGATTACTTTCATCTCCCGTAAACGCATCAGGTATTTGTGCTCCCTTCTCTATAACTATCTCAGCCTTGCCAGAAGGAACCGTTACATTCTCTAGTCCAGCTACACCCTCGCCCAGCCGCAGTACAGCGGTATCACCAGGAAAGCTTATGTTTCCGACCACGTTTATATTTTCTATGGTAACATCCTGTCTCCCTGTCATAAACAGGTAGTTTCCCTTACCCGTCAAGGTATGTGGCTCATCACCCTCTGAACGCAGCGTTATCTCAGCCGGCAAATATACTTTATCGAGCATCTTGTTTATACTCTTATCTGCTGTCGTATCCTTCAGCAGCAGGATTTCCAGCTTTTTCCATAACTTGTATTCTTCATTCTTTTTATGCTCTTTCGATTCTTCCAGATAGAACATGGCTGTATCCCATGTCAGGAAATACATCGTTTTTGTCTCACCGCTATTTTTTTCTATCTGAAACTTTACAACGGCCTGAGATGTATCCTCCGGCATGTCAGCGCGAAGCACTTTTACACTGCCCTGACTTCTATCCGTTCTGCTTATATCGGTCTTAATACCGGCTGAATAAAAAGCATAGCCTTCTTCCAGCGTATCCGCAATAGCATAACCCTGCGTTTTATCAAGCAGAGAATCATCATTTTTACCAAAATTGCTCAGAGCAATCTCTCCATACTCACCACCTGAAAGCATTACTTTTGCACGTTTTATCTGGCTAAACTCTCTGTGGTCTATATGCAGAGCCTTTATCTTTGCAGTATCTCCGGATACGCTAAGGGTGGCACCTCCACATACCAGAACCTCTTCTCCCTCATACGTACCTCCGGTAATTGTACAGGAAATATCAGTATTGTGCATCTCACTAGCTTTTCCAATATAAATACTGTTGCTGTAATAACCATCTTTTAGCTTTGCAGCCGCACCACCCAAAAAAACCTCAAGACACCCTTATAATTACCATTCTCTACCGTAAGCTTTGCTTTGTTCTGAATAGAAACTGGGGCGATCAGTGTTCCATTCTGTCCCGTGCCTGCGTCTTTAAAGACTGCCTCCACACCTTCGCCAGTGATATAAAGACCCTTTCCTGTAACGGTACAGCCATTAAGATCCATACAAAAAGCTGACCTTTTTGTACCCCCATCTATTTTCCACTCGCTTTCTGGCTCAGAAATATTTTTCAGGATTTTCAACGTAATTTCAAGGTCTGCATCCGCATCAGCAGTATTTACTGTAGCTTTAACTGCATCGAATGCTTTCGTAAGTGTTGCATAACGTTTTGTATTCCCACCTACCGTAACTTCCGCAACACCTTCTTCTACCGTAAAGACAGCCTTTTTGGAGGTCGCCGTATATTCACCGCAGGTCGCTACACAATAGTATTGATAGGTGCCTGCCAAAAGTCCTGTAGGAATCCTGTAGGTCGCAGATTTTGCATCTCCCTTCGTTTGTTCTACTTTTGTCGTTGTTCCATTTATTGTTTCATCAGCATACCACTGGTAGGAGATACTGCCACTGCCAGATTCCGCTTTTACGGTTAGCTCAGGCGCCTCGGAAGCGGTATAGTTTTCCATCACAGTTTCCGCTCCGCTGGCAATCGTTGGATGCGTCGTGAAATAGAGCGGACTTTTAACAGCCGTTACCTTTTTCCCTTCGTCTGTCCACCTGGCTGTTAGGTCTGCATAGGTACCATCATCATACTTTAAGGTATAGCCGACCTTCAGAAGGTCCTGCAGGGTTTTCTTAGGATTATTAACCCAAATCGCATTGCCTGAGGCTTGGGCAGGGGTAAAGGTTCCCTCTGCAATCTGGCTGTTGTCGGGTAATCTAAGACGTCCATTAAAGGTTCCACCCTCAATGTTTACAGCTAACTTTTTATATTCGTTATCCATTATAATACGGTTGCCAGCATTCGCTGTTAAAGTAGCGCCTTTTTTAACTGTAATTTTAATGCTACTATTATCGTAAACACCGATGCAACGAGAATCCTTGTTATTGTTTTCAATAACTGCGCCGCCGCCAATGATACAGTCGGAGCAGCTGCCCATAAACATAATAGCGCCATATTTAAGCTTAACGTTTCCGGTCACCTTCGTATTGGTAATTGTACAGGCGTTACTGTCACAAATAGTAATGACGCCTTCCTGACTACCATTACTTCCACTAATATTTGCTTCGTCAATGGTACAGGTCGCACCTCCCCACATCGCAACTGTGGAACCGGTTCCAGCATTTTTGATTGTGACATGCTCAATTTTCAGCACGCTATCTACAGTTATCAGTCCATCTCCTTTGAATCTATTTTGCCCATATTGATAGTTGCCTGTAATTGTTCCCTCATTCGAGCCGGACGAGGTAATTGTTATATTTGCTCTTTTAAAATATAAACGCGCATTGTCAGCCAGTTTCAATGTATGGCCATTCAAATCCAGCTCTATCTCTTTTGCCAAACCGGTACCAATGGTAAGCGCACTTGTTATGGAGGCATCATCATTCAACAGTTTAATGGAAACTTTTTCCAGGTTTGCGTTTCCATGCCCGCCAATCCATGTTGCAAGGTCCTGAGCGTTGTATTTTTGCTGTACAGTCCCGTCAGCTTTCATTTCTGTTACTTCAATCGTTCCATCAGCCAGCAGTGCAATCCCATATTCGCCTACGAGCACATAAATGGTCGGAAGCTCCACGTCTTTACCCAATACGAGCTGGTTGCCGTCTCCATCCTCATCCGGCAGTACCGGCGTGTAGGCATAGCAGAAGCCGTTTGACGCTTCACTGCTGTCAAATTCTTCTGCGTCGCTCTCTTCCACATTCAGCTCCCACTTGATGTTTTTCAGACGGATTTTCTCCGTCGTTGTCTCGGTATCAGAGGAAGCTGCTGCGTCAGAGCTGCCTGTCGTCTTTACACTGTCTGCATTATCGGATGTAGATGCTGTGTCGGTTTTCTTTGCATTGTCTGCACCGTCGGATGTGGCTGCTGTGTCAGAGGCATCGTCCTTCTCTGCCGCGTGTACTATGAGTTTATGCGGCAGAAGGGTATCCGCCATCTGGCCAATAAGCGCACCAAAAGCAGAGGGTAGGTCGGCACGTGCCTGTGTATCCTCTGTATCAGAGCTGCTAGAGCCATTTGGGTTGTTTGATTTGTCAGAATTTCCAGAATCCTTTGATGTATCCGAATCCTTTGTATCTGCATTTCCATTGTCAGAAGCACCAGACTTATCGGAAGCATCCGCATTGCCGGAATCGCCATCCTTTTCATCTGAGGATTCTGTATCTTTCTTATCATCAGAGGACGCAGTATCTCCATTACTGTCATCCGTCTGCGCATCGTCCTTCTCTGTATCTCCCGTCTCGGAAGCGTCCGCATTGCCGGAATCGCCATCCTTTTCATCTGAGGATTCTGTATCCTTCTTATCATCAGAGGACGCAGTATCTCCATTACTGTCATCCTTCTGCGCATCGTCCTTCTCTGTATCTCCCGTCTCGGAAGCATCTTCTTCATCGTCGGCTTCCTTTTCATCCGCCTGCGTGGTCTTTTCTACCGTAACGGTCAGACTGGTCGGAAACTTGATGTCGCTCTCAAGCGCACCGATGGGCAGGGTCTGCTCCGTGATGTCCTTTGAAAGCTCCTCAAAGGAAACAATAGTCGTTTTACCTGTCTCACTTTCATCGGTCTTTGCAGAAACCGAGAGTGCGGACAGGTCTACAGTATTGGCAACCATCGCAACGGTCAAGCCCATCACAAGTATGCGCTTACGCAGCTCCTCCACCTGATTTTTTCATGGGTCTGCTGCCAATCCTTCTCTGGCATGGTGTTTTTCTTTTTTCATGTAAACTCCTCTCTTTTTACCCTTTTTTTCCCTGAAGCAGCCGGG
>VOFC01001458.1_pt1 | contig 18060 bp, 28 predicted proteins | sample 5384161 | NCBI WGS metagenome assembly VOFC01 (sample SAMN12384722, study PRJNA508395) | human gut metagenome | isolation source: healthy gut B | host: Homo sapiens
CCCCAGACAAAATCTTCCTGTACCGTCATGCTGTATCCATTTCCAAGATTAAATCTGCTTCCAACCCCAATCGTGATACTGTTTGTACTGGGATCATATGGTTTGTACCCTCTGGTTTTAAATGGCTGCTGTACGGTTCCAAAGGTTTGAATCTCGGATGGGAGATATGACATACCCGTAATTGCCGTAAACGCTTTCTGCCCATTCACATAAAAGGAAGTATGGGTTGCACTGTCTATATCCGCTGTAATCTCGACTTCCTCATCATTGGCAAAAGGATTCTGTCCGGTCATTCCGGTTCCATATGCAAACAGCATTCTTGTAAACTGATATCTTGTATGTTCATCAAAATGATTCAGTGTCTCTGTATCTTCTCCCTTTACATCTCCATTGCAAAAATCAACAAATTCATTTTTGCTGCCATCTTTTGTAGATAATTTACCTGTCTTTGTGTTATAAATGAAATTATAGGAACTTCCAACTTTCGTTATACTCATAAAATTGTTCTCCTTTCTGCATAGGAGTCAGTAATATGCTCTGACTCCTACATGAAATACTTTTTAAAAATCTAATTCATTACCTGGATATGGCTCCATAATACACTTAAACTTTCCATTTTTTGAAATGCTTTCAACTTTCACCGAATCCTCAAATGTGAATCGTAAGTTTTCCATTCAAACTGCGACCAGCTTACACCGTTACCGGTATGATCATAAGCCTTGATTGCATCGTTATATTGCTTTTTTGTTTTTCTGAATATTCCGGCACATTTTCAGTATTATTTATTTCCAACAACATTCTTAAACTATCCCATAATATATTGTAGAAAACGCTCCTCCGCATATACCGGACCATTTATCTGGTTGTGACCAACCCACTTGCAAATCATTTAATACCCATGCTTCATACTCTGGATCATTCTTCATTGCTTCAAAACCCGCCTCTGAAATTGTAACAGATATTGACTCGCCTGCTCTTTGTGGGGTGCATTGGAATTTGAGATATTTTATTGTAAATGTACTGCTTGTATTCCACCATCGTCATATCTTTAGCAGACACAGAACCTATTTTTGAATTGCCCACTATACTTCCACTAGCTTCGCTCTTTTCTCTTACATTCTGTTGGTACTGATTGTAAGCCCGTGTCATATAGTTCACATTAATTTAATATTACTCATAGTAACCTCCTTTGCTTTCTTTATCGGATAAAATAACCTGTTCTCCTAGTCCCATATCATCAAACGACCATATTACGCACACAAAGACCATCTCTTTACAAGATGACCACTGCCTTAAATTCATTTTCATCGCAGGAAAGCACCATATCACCGCCATATTTATCCACAACTGCTTTTACATTTAACAATCCAATACCGTGATGATCCCCTCTTTTGCTCTTTATCGTATCATTTTCAATTTCCACCTTTTCTGTCACCGGATTTCTTACCGCAAATATCAGTTTATGTTCTTCGCACTCTAATTTCAGATGAATGACCGCTTTTCCGGTATTTTTCAGTACCTTTTCACTCTCCCGGATTGCATTATCCAATAAATTGGAAAGCAGAATCACAATCTCTTCCTCTTCCAGACAAATCTCCTGCAGATCCCCTACTTTTAGGATCACTGCTATGTGCTTCTCCTGCATGCTGCGGTATTTCTGGTTTAAAATAGCATTCACCACTGGATGATTCGTATTTATCGCCGACATCTCGACTGCTATGCTCTCTGTCAGTTTCTGCGTAAATGAAAGTGCCTCATCTATGTGTCCATTCTTTATCAACGTTTGGATCGTAGAAAGCTGATTTTTATAATCGTGCATTTTTTCTTCGCTGACGCTCATAGATTTCTTCCCGGTCCTGATAATCTGCAATACGATTTTTCTGATTTTGTTCCGTAAGTACCGCAATTTTTATTCTCTCTTCTTCTTTTTCAATGGTATTCTGCATGAACTCCATAAGGATAAGGTTAATCGCAACCAGTCCCACCGAAAGAAATAAAAATACATTCTGCATATCATCGTTTTCTGAATAAAACATAAGAATGAAACCGACCACCGTAAATACAGGAACACAGAAAAACTGAAACCACTCTTTTCCTGTAATCAGACCGTAGCTTTTTTTCTTGTCTTGCTAAATCTTCTGATAAACAACATCAGAATGATAAAAGCAGTCTTTGATATCAGTGCCTGTAAAAACCATTTTTCTTGGATTAAACCTCCTCTTCCCAGCAAAACAGTCACATAATCAATCAATACAAGCATTGTATAGTTGATGATTGAAAATAAAAAACTCTGCCGGAAGGAGACCTCATAATAAGCCAGATTTAGGAAAGACATAACCAGTATAATCAGGATACATTTTAACATTCCGATCCATACCCCTGTGACTGCTGCCAGATAAAGCACTCCGCAATAAACAAAAAATCTATATCTGTTCCTATATCCGCCATCTCTTTTTTCCATAAAAGTATCAAAAAAGTATAGCGTTCCTTTTACTTCCAGCATTTCCGCAATAAATACCAATACCCAGAATGTCATGTTATTCTTCTCCCTTATACAGCATATATTCCCTCTTTACCTGTGCATATCGTGCCTTGGGAACCGGAATCTTTTTTCCTGTCGTAAGTGTCATCACATAACTGCTGATTTGGGTAATGTATTTCATATTTACAAGAAAACTTAAATGCGCCCGCACAAATCCCATATTCTTTAATTCGTTTTCCAGTTCATCAGTTTTTTATAAATCTGAAACGTACCTTTTTCATTATAAAATACATTTTTGTGAAGTTCTGTTTCTATATAAATGATGTCATCTGCATAAAGTTTTATCGTTCCCTCCACAAAACGAAATTCGAGAATTCTACGGTTTTTTATTAATTTCTGCTATCAAATCATCCATACATTCTTCTATGGTGTCTGCAAGGTTATCTTTCAGCAGAAAACGGCTTGCTTTCACCTTATATCCATCCAGTGCGTAATTCATGTATGCCGTCACCTGCACAACTGGAAGTTTTGGATATTTTTCTTTAATCCTCATAGCTGTTTTCAGCCCATCCATCCCCTGCATATTGATCCAGAAATAATAGCTGACATGCTTCCAAAGCCGATTGTTCTTCGCATAACTGTTCTCCAGAATCATATTCTGTAATAGCAAACTCATAATTCTTTTTTTCACCATAGTCTGACAGCAAATCTGACAGATTTTTTCTGTCATCTATCCTGTCGTCACAAATAATAATGTTCATATTTTTCATTCCTGTCTTTGATTTCTCTCATGCCTGTAAACCATACAAGTCTCACCTGGCACTCTTTATTATATCAAACAAATCTTCCGCTGTTCAATAGTCATCCGAGATTCCGTTTTGTAAACGAGTTTCACATTTTGAAAGCGACCTGCAAATTTTGTACCCGACTTTCCACTTTTGTAATGACTTTCCCGTTTTTCCCTTGCTTTTATGATATAATCACCTTATGGCAGAGTATTTTTTTGCACAAAAACCGGACGTCAGTTATGGCTTACAAATTTTGCAAGCCATAATTCACGTCTTCTGCTGTTCCTATTTCAGCCGGCGGTCTGTGCTTTATTCTGTCTTCTGGTTACTTTTTTCTTGCGGTGAGGTTGATGTCTTTGGCTGCAACCTCGTGGCATCTAAGCCTCTCCGCCAGGTCTTCTCCATAATAAAAGCTGAACGCTTCATACGGACTTTTTCCGTTCAGTTTCTTTCTCCGGTAGGAATTGATATGGTTCATCATCAGCTCTACGTCTGCCTGCGTCAGTTCATCAAAGCTTCTTCCTTTCGGCAGGATCCTGCGTATAAATTCATGTCCCACCTCGATCTCTGCTTTCTGGTACGGCGCACTTGGATTGCAGTAATAGATCCTCGTCCTTTGAAATCCTTTTCCATCCGGTCCGTTCTCTATACACTTCGGATTGGAAAACTCACTTCCGTTATCCGTCAGGATGACCGGAAACAGCTTCCTAAAATCCTGCCCTCCCAGCCGGTGGTACAGTTCATCATAAATATCTATCACCGATTTTGAGGTATTTGCTTCCCGCAAAAATCCCAGCATCAGTGACACATTTACGAAATATATCGTCAAGGACTTTCCCTCCCTTGCTGCCGATCACGGAATCCATCTGCACCACTGCTGTGTCCGGATGCTGTTCCATATATACTTCGTAATCATGATAATTCCTTCCCACACGGCATCCACGGTCTACTTTCAGCTCCGGTTTTTTTTTTATATCTCGGACGGTACTTTACCTTTCTTGGCAGGTCTATGTTCCTGATATCAAACAGGCATCCATCCACGTAGTTGTAGAGGGTCTTTTTTCACTGCACATCAGTTCATCCTTATGTGTCAGGTAGATCTGATGGATAGACTGCCCCTGTTTTACCAACGGCACCAGGATTTCATTGAGTCTGGCGATTTCCCCTTCCGTAGCAAGGATCCCGCTTCGGGATTCCGATATCTTATCCGTTGCCCGCCTCTGGGCTCCCAGAGCATCGTAAACAGTTTTTGTCAGCGTACACTTCTTTACTTCACTGCATCCGTTGCATACATATGGCGGTTTAAAGCGATGGGTACATATTTCTTCTTCATAATGCTCGCAGTAACGGTTGCATATGAGTTCACACTGTTTACAGGCAGCTACCAGTGGATGCCTGCAGTCATTTGTCCCACATACTTTTTTTTTCCTCTTACATGCTTTTCTGTACTTGCAGGTATTATGCGGGTAACTTCCATAACCGGTGTCCTGTTCGATGGAATAGTTCCTGATCTCCTTTGTGATGGTAGTCCTGTCCCTTCCCAGTTTCTCTCCAAGCTCTGTGAAAGTCATGTGCTCCTTTAGTCCGCTTTCTATCTCCAGCCGGTCCTCATAATTTAAGAACTTTGCCATACTGTCTCCTTTCCCCCGCCAGCTGCTGAAGTTCTGTTAAAAAACAGGAAGAACATTTCTGCTCTTCCTGCATTTGTATCGTCACTTTCACTGCTGTAATTTATTCTGTTTGTAATCCTGCATTTTCTATATCGTCATGTTGATACCACTACTTTATGAATCCCCACATAATCCATCTGATCCATCTGATAATACTTCAATTCTTAGTTTTTTCCAAAAAAATATATTGATGTTTCATATTGCCAACTGTATTTTCTTTTCTCTGTTCTTCCCCTTAAAGTGAAAAGTTCCCTGCACAGGCCACAGTGAACCATACCATAGTTCACCTGACCGGCGCAGTAATCCCTTTGTGCCTATTTTATGATTTCATAGAGCAGGCTGCTCTTTCCTCCGTTCTCACGCCATCTCTGCTTTTTTCTGTATAAATCCTGCACACTCCAGATCGTGGATTGCACGCTTGACCGTACTTACAGACAGGTGCAGCTCTCTGGCAATGGTACCGATTGCCGGATAGCATGTCCTCTCCCTGTCCGCACGAGTCTCCAGATACAGATAGACCGCCACCGCCCTGTGTGGCAGCTCCGTTTCATAGATTTCTTTCCTAGTCACCCTGCCTCCTAATCTTCCGTCCGTAAGGTCTGCCGCATCTTTTTTTTCATGGTGTCCGTCAGCGGTGTCTGCTGCATGCCTCCTGTCCTTGCCGTTTCTGCAGGTGTCTCGTCTGGTTCTTCCATACAGCACATATATCTCCGTATGATCTCCTCTTCAATTTCCTGCTTGTCTGCGTATGCTACCTTTCTTGCAGATTTTTCTTCAATCTCATAGGGTTCTTCAAATGTGATGCCCCATTTTAAGAACAGTTTCAGTTTTGTCCGCATAGGGTGAGTCCCAGTCTTTGATACGATAAAGTTTCCTTTGGGCAGTGACTTCAATTCATCCGCTGTCATGAGCGGTCTTTGGATCATCTGGAGGGACTGGCTCGGATCATTCTTTCCCCGGCTGATGGAACCGGACATGACGGTTTTGTTGCCCAGGCTCTTGGAGAGCACTTCCGCTGATTCCGAGTTCGGTGCGAACCCTCCGAAGATGGTATCCTGACAGTTATCAATAATGATTTCTGCGCCCTCTTTCCCATAATTCTTATTAAGCTGGGCAAAGGACTGAATCATGGGTACGATACTCACCCTTCTGGATCGGGACGCTGAGAACATCATCTCTGCACTTTCAATCTTCGGAATCGTTCCGACCTCATCCCAATAGAAAACTACACGGTTGTCCAGCTTTCCTCCGTTCTCGTCTGCCACCACGAGGATTTCCCGGTAGAGCTGCTGTAAGATCAGAGAAATAATAAAATACTTTGTATTGTCCTCCTCCGGCATGACCAGAAACACCGCCGTCTTTTGTTTACAGAAAAGCTCTGCATCGATAGCGGTATCAAAACAGAGTATCTGTTCCAGCTCGGAATCCAGAAAAGCATTCAGTCTGGATAGTGCTGTGGAGAGAACCGACTGCATGGACTGCTCTGCTGTATTTAAGGCTGCCCCTGCAAACCATTTCGCCTTGTGGGTATCCGGGAGTTTTGCCAGAAGTAGCTGGAACTGGTTTTTCCCTTTCACTTTGGATGGTGCAAGTAAATCCTGTATCAGTTTGAACACGCTGATGATATGCCTCTTTCCATCCGGGCAGAATTCCGCAATGAGCAGGATGGCTGCCGTCAGCACGCCTTCTGCCGCATCACAGAAAAACGCATTCTGTCCATAGCTGGAACTGTCCGTACCACCGGAGGAGATAATGGTCTTTGCCGTAATCTTCGCATATTTTTCCGCTTTTGCCTTGGCACTCAGGTTCGTATGGTCTGCAAGATACTCATCCATGTATTTGTTGACCAGATGGAGCATATTGTCACCATCGCTTCTGGTCGGATTACGGAGATCGATGACTGCCGTATGGTAGCCATAGTATTTTTTTGCAATGCCTGCATAGTTGCGGTATAAATCTCCCTTTGTGTCCGTGGTCAGGAAACTCATTCCACAGGCACAGGCATATTCAATGTTGGGATACAGAAAATGTGCGGTCTTTCCGACTCCTGCCGCGCCGATCATCAGGCAATGCACATCCCCGGTATCCACCAGTGCGTATAGTTTTCCTGCCCGCTCCATGCTGCCGAGTACCAGTCCCTGTGCAGCCGGCAGGTTCTCACCCCTGCGCCACAGCTCCGGTTCATAGGGCACCTGCACATAGGTTTCTGCGATTTCCTTTTTCGTGGCAAATCTTGCCGTTCCATGCTGACCGTCCCCGACAGTCCTGCTCTTGATTCCGTTTAATGTATAATAGTGTGACAGAAGTGACACGCCTCCAATCACGGAAAACATTGCCACCCCTGCGATCACCAGCATCACGACTGGCTGCATAGCATCATTCCTCCCTCCTGATGTTCCATTTTCTGTTCCTTCACAGTCTGTTTTGCCGGCTTCATCTGCTCTTCCCCGCAGTCGATGGCAACAAAAATATGAGCCCGGATGCATTCCATCGCAAGGCTCATACATTTTCTGGCAAGCAGTTCCTGATCTTCTTTTTGTTCTAAGTCTTTTGTATCGAACACCTCCAGTGTTTCTTCAAAGGCTGCCTGCATCTGCCGGATGCGGGTGTTGAAGTTTCCCTTGTCTTTATGCGGCTGATAACGCTTTGACAGATTTTCCAGTATCTGGTCTGCACTAGTTTCCCTGCCAAGTGCGATTCCCTCTTTTTCCATGCACCGCACAAGCACTCCGGTCAAAAGCATCCCCGGTCCGTCTGTCAAAGGCATCCATAAGCTGTTCCCTGCCCCTGCCCTTTTTCAGTTCATTATAAATATCCTGATAATAACGGCAGATATAACTTCTGTTGGCATACTTGATGTTGATGGATTCCGTCACTTCTTTCAGCACCTCTGTCCATGCCCTGCATTCCATGACTCTCGGATGCTCCTGTGCCGGAATTGTTTCCTCACCATATCTGCCTTTTAAATCCTCATTCCAGTCTTTGCAGGCTGACTGTAACCTCTTTACCGCACCATATCCATTGCGTACCAGAATCTCTGCCAGTCTGCCGCACGCCTCTATGCCTGCCGGATCATGGTCAAGGCACAGCACAACCGTATCCAGTCTGGGATTGTCTTTCAATGCCTGCAGCATGGCATGCTCTGCCACACCGTTTAAGGTGATATAACTGTTCCCCTGCCAGTTCTCTGGATACAAGGACAGAAATGATAACAGGTCAATGGGTGCCTCAAACACATACAGTCTGTTCCCGGTTCCCCTGTATCCAAATCCGTAGGCAGCTTCCGAGCCTTCCTGATTCAGCCGGAAGCTCCTGCCGTCAGAATAGCTCCCCTTCACATGGATATGCCGGATTTTCCCCTCGCTGTCCAGTCCGGCAAACACAATGTTGTGATGCTCCGCAGATTCATATATGGTTCCTTCCTTTGCAAAGTACGAGAGGATTTCCCTGTCAATATGACGTTTCTGCAGAAGATATGCATAGACTCTCTTCATGGTCGGATTTTTCTCCGGCGGTTTCAGTTCCTTTGGCTCTTTTGGTTCTTTTCTTTCCTCTGTCTGTTCTTTTTTCTACAGCCTGCCGTCTTTATCGCCTCTTGCCGCTGTTTTCTTTTTGTCTCCTGCCTTTTTCCCCGTTCAATAATCTGTCCCTGTTCTCCGTCCAGCAGATAGCTCACCGCCTCCGGGTAGGACATCCCGAAGAACTCCTGCATGAAATCAATGGCATGGCTTCCAACCTGTCTGCTGTGGCGGTACCAACTGCCCCCCGGAAAGTCACACTCCTGTGCCGTTTCCAACGCCATTCATTTCCGGAACGCTCCACTTCCTCATGCTCCCGGCGAAGGATGTCCGCAATATGTACCGCATTGGCTCGCTCCTTCTGTTCCTCTGTAAAATAAATAAAATCTCCCAATCGTACCTCCTCTCATCATTTCTGCCACTCCTCCAGTGATCACTGTGTTTGTACCATGTCCTCATAGTCATCCACGGCATGTCCCTGTGCAATCTTCTTCTGCCGGATTTTTTTTCGTGCCAGCTTTCTGTCAATCCCCTGCCTGCGTCCTCCACTCTTTCTTCCAGCCACATTCTCTTCGATGATATGTTCCAGATGCCGCATGAGCCTTGTTGCCATTAAGAACAGATCGGGGTGTGGCATATCATTCCAGTGTTCTAAAAAATACGCTGCATAAATATTTCCCTGCTCTGCGGATTTTAAAAAATAGTCGTATGCCCGTTCCTTGTCCTGCCGGGCATCCTTTCCGATCAGATACACTTTGCCCAGGGCATATTGTGCATACTGGTTTCCGGTGTCTGCTGCCATCTTCAGATAATGCAGTGCCAGCTCTGTGTTCTTTGGCAGTTCTTCTCCGGCAAGATAAAGTTTCCCTAACCTGTATGCTGCAAATTCATTTTTCTGTTTCGCAGCCAGTGTCAGATACTGTATGGCTGCCGGAATGTTTTTAGTGTCCTCTTCCAGATATATTTTTCCAAGCTGATACTGTGCATAGCTGTTTCCGGCATCCGCGGCACGTTTCAGATGGAACACTGCCTTTTCCATGTCCGCTGCCACCAGTATGCCTTCCCTGTATAATCGTCCCAGTGCATAATCCGCAAACGGATTTTCCTGTGCGGCTGATTCTTCCAGCCACTTTACCGCTTTTGCAATCTTTTCAACATCCAGCTCTGTCCCAGACTCCCCGCTTAACTTTTGGCTCTCCTGTCTGATATAGAGTCTGGCAAGCTGATAGGAGGCATGGGTGTTGCCATAATCAGATGCCTTTGTCAGATAATGTTCCGCTTTCGTTTCGTCTGCCTCTGTCCCGATCCCATGCAGATACATGCAGCCGATACGATACCAGAGCGTATCATCCTTTGATTTTTTCTCCAGATTCAGAAAACCTAGAAAGGCAGCACGATAACAATTTTCCGACTTTTCCTGATTTTCTCTGTTCCGCATCCTGTCTCATACAGTTTTCCAAGTTCATACGCCGCATAGGGATTTCCCTTGCTGTAAGAACGGAACAGCAGACTATATGCGGTTTCCTCATCCTGCTCCACTCCTTTCCCCTGCAGATAGAGCATGCCAAGGGAATAGAGCGCATACTTATGTTCCTTTGCTGCCGCCTTGGAAAACCACTCCCCTGCCTGTTCCAGTTTCTCGTCTGTACCAAGTCCGTACTGATACATTTTTCCAATGCGGTATTCCAGATAGGTGTTACTTTTCTTCTGCTCTACATAATGCATTGCCGCCAATGCTTTTTTGTACCACACATCTGCCATTTCTTTATCTGCCTCACAGCCAATGCCCTGCGCATAAATCTTTCCCATGTCGTGCATGGCATACGCATTCCCATGCTCTGCCTCTTCCAGCATGATCTCATGGGCTGCCTCCTCATCCGATTCTGCCTCCATCGTGCCATAGAGATATTCCCTCGCTTCTTTATACCGGTCCGTCCATCTGGCAAAATAAGAAATGGATTCCCCCTGCCCTTCTTCCTGCCTGTCTGATTCCTGCTCTTCCATTTCCGTCTGTTCAGGCATGATATCCGGCATGTCCTCCCCCTGCAATGCGGCAAGGCTTTTTCCGTCTGCTGTTCGGATATCTCTTCCAGCCGTTCCATTCCTGTTTCCGCTTCTTCCAGATACAGATACCCTTCTACAAAACGGACTGCCTCACGGATGACCATGTTTTTGATGCTCTTTAGCTCCTTCTGCTGTGACAGCGGTATCCTCTCTATTTCCGAATCTTTATAGTAATGCTGTATCTCCTCCCTGCTTTTCAGCCATGCCTGATAGCATTCTGCCACACGCTCTTCCTTTGCCAGTTCATCTACAATGTCATTTACGATGGCTTTCACATCTGCCTTCAAGTATCCATACACCTTTTTCCCTCCGGTATTTTTTAGCCGTCTGGATAAAAGCTGCATCTGTTCTGCAATTTTGGGGTCATGGCAGATTCCCTCCTGCATTTGCTGCAACAAAAAAAGCAGACTTTTTTCTGCCTGCTCTTTTAACTGGTTTCTCTGTTCGGTTGCTTTCTCATAGATGCTTAGAAACTCCTGCCGGAAGATATCATGTGCGTATGCAGAACGCATGGCATCGATTCCCTTTGCCGTCAAGTATCCCTCGGACGGGTCAGAAGAATAGACCACCAGATGCACATGGGGATGATGGGATTCATTGTGGAACGCCGCATACCATTTCAGGTTCCGGCTGTCTATCTTATAATTCTCACACAGCAACTGCACCCTGCTCCTTAGTAATGCCTGCCACTGTGCAGCACTGTCATAGCCTAGTCGCTCGGCATCCTCTCTTCGCAGGCTGATAACATTCGTCCAGATCACACCGGGATGATTTGCCACCTCTTCTGCCACACGGGACAGCACCACTGGTTCTCCCTCATTTGAAAACAGACCGTGAGTACCTATGATTTCTACTCCCGGTCTGTTTGCCAGATAATCCATATAATTTTTCTTTTTCGCTATGATGTCAAGGTTATTTTCCAACGCCTGCGTGATAAACTCCGATGCATTTTTTCTCTGGTCGGTCTTTGGATATAATCGTGATATTCATGCATCCGGTTTGCATCTGGAATCTTCGCCAGAATATCTTCAATCAGACTTTTCTGCCTGTCGGTGGCTGGCAGTGAAGATGTCGTGCTGCCTACCTTCTCCACGCCCTCACGGGTGCCGATGTAATTGATGTAATTAGCAAGGTGTGCGGGCGGGGAGTTTTTGAGGTAGTTGCAGCGTAGGATAAGTTTGGGCATGGTGTCCTCCTTATTGGTCTGTCCCTAATTCCTTTTTCAGCTTTTCTGCTATTTTATTGAAATAATCTCTTTCTCCAATAAAATGCATATCGCCAACTGCCTGATATATATTCAATATTTCCAGAACACTCTTATAGTCGTTGCCTCCTCTTTTGTTTTCAACAAGTGCTTTCACAACATCATCAAATCTGCTTTTATCCTTTTTATAGGTTGCCAGAAGCATCTCCAGATCATCTATTGTCATAATATAACATCTTGGATCTTGCTCAAATATTTCCGGCAATGAGCCGACTATCATCTGTGTATTTGTCATACTCTCATACAAAAGAAAAACCTTTATTACAGGTTTCTCTCCTTTATATTCCTGCTCTGATGCCTTCAACTGCTCATATGCCTCTTTTATGTTCCTGTTATAAAATATATCAATCTGCCCAACATCCGGCACCTGCTGTTTTGCTCCCAGTCCAAGTAATCCTGATTTTAATTCAAACAAAAATACCGCTTCATCCACTTCAACATAATAATCAGCACTCTTTTTTCTTTCCTCTGGAATCTTATGCCATGAATTCTTGGGCAGATATAAACCTGCCAGTTCTTCAAAGTAATCCTCAAACATCTCTCCAAAAGCAATTATAAATTTGGTTCCCCAATGATTGTTGTGATAGTAATCCCGAATCAGCCAGTACAATCCATCTGCTATCATCATCTGTACCAAATAGAAACTGACTGCAATCGTTTCTTTCGTCTTTTGCGTAATCACAAATGGTTTGTTGTAGAAAATCTGTTTTCGCAATGATGAGTTTCTCACCTGTTCATAGGTCACAGAATAATAACTTATAACCCGCTCCAGATTTTTCTTTGTCAGGATGCTATTTTCTTTTTTTCTATATAACTCTTCCGGTGCGCTTAATGGATCTGGATGAATAGAACACAGCCACCAGATAATCCATTCTACTGCTAACAATTCCTCTGCTGTAAGTCCAAATAATTCGTTTGTAATCACATTGATATCAACTATTTTTTCCCTGTTAATATTAGGCGAACCGATCAGCATATGGTAATTGCGGTTATAGTTCTGATATATCCATGCCGGATTTGCGTATTTAAATTGTTCATATGACATTCCCATCAAATATTTGAATATACTAGGCAGTCCATTATTTCCAATATATTCACTTCCTGAATGCTTATTTTCATACCCACGATACAGGTTGACCACTCTTCCTGCTAATTGTTCTGTCATAATATCATTTCTGTAATCATTGGAATTCGTGATAGAAAGATATGCCATGTTTGGAATATCCCATGCCGATAACATGACTTTTGCCTGCTTATGTATAAAACCATGCTGAATAATGTTTAAAGGAAATGTAATATTACATACCAAATGTTCATCTAATTTTTCTACTTGATTTTTATATATTTCAATAGATTTTTCTGCAAAAAAATAGATAAAATCTCTGGTAGCATAGTTCTTAATGAACCCTTCAAAATCTTTCAACTATGTTTCCTCCTCATAAATTCACAGCTTTTAAGAGTACAGAAAAGACCACTACCGAAGTAATGGTCCTGTATTCCCTTCTGATAATTAATTTTTTTCTAACTCTCTCAACAACTCATCTGGGAGAATTACTTTTACTCTTGAATGCTTAAAATCAGCCGGATTTCGTGTAACAATATAATCTGCCATAGACTCAACTGCACATTCTTCCTGCAGACCATCTTCAAAATCTGAAAATACATTGTTTTCCAATGCAGCTACTATCTTCTTTTCATTCAAGTCAGAAATCTGAAATATCTCACATAAATTTTTCAGAAGAAATCTTCTTTCTTCCTGACTGAAATTTTTTCTAAGAATATAAAACAAGTTTGGTATGCTATGTGCCGCAAGTATTCCTGTTATTTCCCTTGCCGCACATTTTTCCATAATTCTTTTTGCATCATCAGCATATGGTTCCCGATTGGCAAGTGCATCTATAATAATATTTGTGTCAACCAATATTACCATACTTTTCCTCCCTTGCCTCCTGTAATTCCTTGTCTGCGTCAAAATCTTCTGGTAATCTTCCGCTGAACTTCAGCACATTCTGGAGTGCTTCCATTGCCTGTTTCTTATCTGCAGGTCTGTTGGATGACATTTCCTCAAGATTCTGAAGAATATTAATCACATAAAACATTTTTTCATCTGGAATACGTTCTATCAATTCAACTGCCCGTTCCTTCATCTGTGTCATCATGTACCACTCCTTCCTTTTCTTTTATCATACTGTAAGTCTTACCGCATTTCAATAAATTATTTCTTAAAAACGATCCCCCTGCTGATATTGATATGCCTCCTCAAACCTCACTGCTCCATTGATCCGTTTCACCTCTTCTGCACACTTCGCCTGCAGCTTTCCGAGTGCCTGCTCATCCACACCATGGCTGTATGCGATCACATGGGACAGCTTGGAAGTTTCCACTGCAAGTTTATACATTGCACGAGCCATGCGGTTCTCGCTGTCCTTTACCGTTGCATGCATGACAGAGGAGATGGTTGTCAGCATATAATTTTCTATTTTCTCCGAAGTGAGATATCCGATATAAAACCGCAGTGCCTGATTGACAAATTCGTTTCGTGAACGCACATCTGCCTGTGGTAACAGGGCATCTACCTGCCCCAGCAGTTCTTCTTCAATGTAAAATGCTTTTCTGACTTTTTCCATTCTCCTCCATCTCCTTACATCTGCTGGCTCATTCCTGTACTCTATATTTTGCTCCATAATGCCAAAGAAAAACACCTGCCATTTCTGGCAGATGTCCTACTCATCATCTTCCTGTGGTAAATCATAATCTTTTTTCTTAGGTTTCTTTTTGTCTCTTTCGGGACCTTTGGGATATGAACTAATAACTATTACTTTTCCACTTTTATAATGCCGTAAATGTCCAGATACCATCCAAACATTTGTACGTCGTTTAATTGTTTTTTCTTCTACTGCCTCTTTGTCCTCAAAAGACGGAAGCACTTCAATTTGAACTTCTCCCTCTAAATGTATTATTTTTCGCTTTGGACTTGTCTCATCTGTAAAATCGTTTTCTATTTTTACATGATGTGCATTTCTTATTGATTCAACAGATTTTTTATCTTTTTCCAACAAGAAATTAATAGATGAAAAGGTACTGATTACCTGATTCAAAATAATATCTGTTTGACTACTACTATGTTTCTCCTCTTTCTCAGCAAACTCTTTTACAATCAAATATTCCATAGAATCATAATATTGGTGCAACTCTTCTTCAGAAAAAACATCAAAAATAAAGTTTTTCATACAGCCATATCTAATTATTACACAGTTTATACCATCCCTTCCCTACGGATTGGTATTTCATCTGCCTCTATTCCATATCTTAAATAAAATTTGCCATTATACAAATCGTATTCAAAAATAACAAGATCAAAATCATTCTCTCTTTTATTTGCTACATAAAAATGAGTATAAAATACCTCATCTCTTTTCGTTGTTGTTTTTATAACCCCCTCATCTATAAACGGATATAAAATCTGATATCCCAAAGACTGTTCTAATTTGTTCTCCCCATATTTTTCTGCTAGTTCCAGCCTTAGCAATCTTTCCCCATCATTTCTAAAACCAGATAAATTAATTGTATCTAATTTTTTTATTTCTCGTAGTGAAAGCGCAATTCCTTTACTTTCCAATAGAGACTGTGTCTTTTTTATCGTGCTATTGTATACTTCATCTAAATCCATCATAACTGCACACCGTCCTTTATGATTTTACAGCCATTTCCTATCTGCAAAGTATATCAGAAAATGGCTGTTTTCTCAATCATAATTAACTTACATCTGCTGGCTCATTCCGTACTCTGCTCCTCAGTTTGTTTCTGCACAGCCTTTAATATCATGCTCCTGTATGCTTCTTCATTTTCTGCACTGATTGGCATTTCAATTCCATCCATCATATTTTGGACTCTCAGATTATCTGCGGCATAATAAAATGTTTCACCGCTATACTCTCCCGTTTCTCCATGCCTTGGAAACCCTATGTCACAAAATTCCTGCAGTTCTTCCTCTCCCTCCCGGAAATGGAATGATACCATATCCTGTTCCATATCGATTTCAATTCCAAATGATTCCTGCTCTTTCACTGCAAGTTGAAACATCTGCTCTTTTTAACCGCAGTAAATAATTTCCTTTCCTTCTATCTCTTCCGGGAACAAATAATTGCCTTTCATCTGTTCCAGCATTGGTGCTGCACATAATCCTTTTTGTGGTGACATCGGATCATTCAACACACCCTTTAAGCTATGCAGAAAATCAGCTACTGCAAAAGGGTAACTGAACCCTCCCGCATGTTCCGAAAAGAAATAGTGTTCCTTCCCGTTTTCGTGAACGGTATAAATTGCTTTTGTATTCATCTCATCCCTCCTCACAAATATCTACGATATGCTCACACAGTTTCTGCGGTATCACACTGCGCTCCCTCGAACCTTTCAGTCCCTGTGTTCCTGTCTTGCTCCCCCTCGGTGCCGGTACATGGCATGGATCACCGTTATGACACATCGGCAGGAATCCAGGGTTCGGATGATTCGTCCAGATATCAGTCGGTTTCATTCTGTTATCTCCATACTGGCAATAGGTCACTGTATATCTTGGCAGATTCTTCATCCATTCCATCTTGCGCATGCCGCCTCTTGGATTCTCTATAAAATAATACTTTGGCTGTAACTGCCCAATGAGTTCCAGCACATGCTTGTCTACCTTGTCACAGAATTTTGCATATGCACTGACCGGTTCAAGACTTCCTGTCTCTGGATTCTTTTTTCTGTGATGACTGATCGCTGCAATACTAAAAGTAGCGCAGTCGGGACTCGCCCAGATGACATCCGGTTTCCCGAAAAGTTTTAAGATATCCTCTGCCGTCACCTTGCTGATGTCCTCATACAGATCAATATTTTCAAAATCTTTCGACCATTCCACACTGAATACTTCATGTCCCCGTTGTTCAAAGGCTTTCCCGATGCTCCTTGTTCCTGCAAATAATTCCAATACTTTCATCGTCCCATTCTGGTAGTGGTGCGCACCTCACCCCATGGGACTACTCATTTCCTCCTTCTTTTTCCTCTGTCTATAGACTTTTTCCCTGTTTCCGCAAAAGGATAACTTCTGCCGGCCTCTACTGCCTGACTGCGCTGTATCAAAAATAAAAATGGCATAACCTTTCCGAAGCTTCCCAAAAAGTTATGCCATGCTTAGAACTGCCCAACGGCTCTGCCGATGGGCGTCTGACGGGTTAAGCCGCTCTTGTGCGGCATAACCCCTTTAACCTGCACTATTTTCGACCCTGTTTTACAGCCCCCTTTCATCCCCATTTTCGGAGTCTTATATGCCTCCGCACTCCGGGTTTTCTGTTAATTCCTCCAAATTGGCTCACACAGGGCAGAATACTGCCTAGTCGGTTACTTTATCCAGTTTTGCAGAATAACGGCACACGTTGCCACACGCAGGCTCACACGGCGGTGTCTGTTCCGTTTCCTTTCCATTGTCCTGCCACTTTCTCAAAAAGCGAGGATGGTCATATGCGGCTCCAGTTCCGGCTCCTGCCCTGTAAACTGCTCAATCCCTCCAAATCGTCTGGTATATTCCTCGATCTGCTGCTCTGTCAGGGAAATGAAATCACCGTCCGGGGTATCCCCACAGATAAAAAATGGACCGCAGATGATATCAGCACCATTCCTGCGGTTCGGCTGCATTCCATTTAGTTTTCCTTCAGCGTTGATACGCACTCAATGTCCCCCTCCACCTCTGCCTGACTTGCCTTAAAGTCATTCGCAATCTCTTTCACACAGGGAGGTTCCCCCGGCTCTACTTTCAGAATCTTTATCTTGTCCATGCTTCCTCCGTTCCCTACTCATTCTCCGCAGCACTGCCGGATCTTTTTTCTGCCATATCGCTCCTCCTTCATTTCTATTTTCTGGCGGAGAAAACAGATGCCTGCGGCATCAAAAATTTTACTGCGGTCTGCCATACAGTACCTGCTTATCGTTGTCAAACAGGGGACGGTACACCACATTCCCTTTGGAATAGGACGCATCCACGACCATGCCATCCCCGGCATAGATTCCCACATGCGTGATGTTCATGTATCTTCCGTTTGGTTTGTGGCTCCAGAACACAAAGGTCCCCCGGCTGCAGTGATTCCTTTGCAACCGTCAGGTTATGCTCCACCATATATCTTCCCTGCTCTGCCGCCGTTCCCGGCAGGGGAGATTCCTATCTGTCTGTAGCACCACAGCGTCAGGTAACTGTTCCGCCGGAGGCAATGCTGATAATAACACATGACGGCAAGGATGA
>VOFC01006547.1_pt1 | contig 18058 bp, 28 predicted proteins | sample 5384161 | NCBI WGS metagenome assembly VOFC01 (sample SAMN12384722, study PRJNA508395) | human gut metagenome | isolation source: healthy gut B | host: Homo sapiens
AGCTTATGCAGGACGTGATTATGTTGCGTATGCTTTAATTGTAATTTTACTACTTGTCTTAGCTGTAATGCGTTGGGGTTACTTTATGCGGACTTTAAAACTTACGGTTACTTATGACGGCAGTTGTTATCATGGTTTTCAAAAAGCGACCAGGTATTGTTACGGTGCAGGGAATTTTGGAAGAGATGCTGGAAAAGCTCTGCGGTGAAAAGGTGTCTATTGCAGGCAGCTGGTCGTACTGATGCCGGTGTACATGCTTTAGCTCAGACCATTACCTTTACAACTAACGGACGCATTCCTTGTCCTAATATTATCCAACTTGTAAAAAAGCTTATTACCGAAGGATATTGTTGTCTTAAGTGCGGAGGAAATGCCCAGAGGGTTTTCATGCCCGTTTTAGTGCCTGCTGGAAAATTTATCAATATAAAATATTGGTAAATACTCATGATAATCCTTTTTATGGTACGGTATGCATGGCAATTGCATGAAAAACTTAATGTAAAACTATGAATGAAGCAGCGTCCTTGCTTTTTAAAGGTACTCATGATTTTAGTGCCTTTCGTTCTAGTGGTAGTGTGGATGCTTCTCCCATCAAGACGATTTATAGTGCTGTCTGGGGAAAAACAGATGAACTGGTAACCTTTCAAATTGCCGGTGATGGATTTTTATACCATATGGTACGTAATTTAGTCTGGTCCTTGGTACAGGTAGGATTAGGTAAACCGGCCTATTTTTCCAAGCTGAAAATCTGTACCTTTTAAATACGTTATTTTCTCTAGATTTATAAAACGGTTCAGTTGAAATTGCACACCTTGAAACAGAATAAAAATAGTCCATCTCTTCATGTTAATTGCTACACAAAACTTCCCAATACTATCCGTAAAATGAATTGATATTATCCAATAAAGTACGTGGTGCTCATTTTAATTCATAATACCGGTAGATATGGCTCATCATAATACCGGTAGATATAGACGTGCACAAAATGCATACGAACAAAGCCATGCTAACAGTATTAGGAAATCTAGAAGATTTTTGTCCAGTAAGTTTGTCTCCTGGGTTGTTGAAATGGTTCTTGAAAAAGGGTGGTCCTTGGACGCCTGTTACAGTTATGCAAAAACACACAAGTTGTATGTAGATTCTGAGATGGTGTGCGTAAAAACACTGTACAACTATGTTGACTCTATGCTTCTTGCACTGCGTAACATCGACCTACCGGGCTAAAAGTTCGTAGACGCAAACGCCGTCATAACGTTAAGGAATGCCTAAAACATCTAGGTCGCAGTATTGACGAAAGACCGACAGAAATAACTGGTCGTAGCGAGTTTGGACATTGGGAGATAGATACTGTTGTAGGCAGTAAAAAGCAAGAGTGATAACGTTATATTAACTCTTGTAGAACGTCTTACACGCAAGTACATAGCCATTAAAATCGAAGGAAAAACAACATCTTCCGTTAGTAAAGCTATGGAATACTTGAAAAATTACTATGGCGATAAGTTTAGCCAGATATTCAAAACTATAACAAGTGATAACGGTAGTGAATTTGCTGAACTCGCAAAGCTTTTTGAAGATAACACAAAGACAAAAGTATACTTTGCCCACCCTTACAGTTCATGGGAAAGAGGTTCTAACGAACGTCACAATGGTCTTTTAAGAAGATTTATTCTAAAGGAAAGAGAATAGGCTAAATATACTTCTGATGATATTCTGTTGACTTATGGAAATCAACGTACGATAACATCCGGGAGGAACAGATAAATGGCAGTAGTTACTTATAACGCAACTGGTCGTCGTAAATCTTCCGTTGCTCGCGTTCGCCTGGTTCCGGGTGAAGGCAACATCGTAATCAACGACCGTGAATTAAACCAATACTTTGGTCTGAAAACTTTAGAGCTGATTGTTAACCAACCGCTCGAAATTACCGAAACTAAAGGTAAATATGACGTACTCGTTAACGTAAACGGCGGCGGCATCTCCGGTCAAGCTGGTGCAATTCGTCACGGCATTGCTCGCGCACTGCTGAAAGTTGACGCTGAATTCCGTCCTGCACTGAAAAAAGCAGGCTTCTTAACTCGCGACCCGCGTGAAAAAGAACGTCGTAAATACGGCTTGAAGAAAGCTCGTAAAGCTAGCCAATTCTCCAAACGTTAATCGTTTCCGAATTGTCCGGCACCAATCACAAATCGCAACAAAACCCCGCAACCTATGGTTGTGGGGTTTTCTAATAGTTGTTATTGCTTTTTTACGGTAATCTTTGACGATTATAATGGCCAAGACCAGAAATACAATGGTTCTGCAAGAATATCGATTACCTGCCAATCACTACGTTTAAAGCCTAGATTAGCAAAAAAAAAATAATCAGCATATAAATGCAGGCTGTTTTTAGATTATTGCTCTGCCAGTACTTCAGACAGCCATAGGCACTGAATAATATGACGGATATTTTTCATGGTTTTTATAAGCACTATAGCCGGGTAAGCCGAATATTGCCGTATAAAGTAAAAGAAATGCTATATAATAAGATAGCTTTTGAAGTCGAAGTCATATTTCAGAAAATCATTGCTGGTATGACGAGCATTAATAATGTAAGAACCAGACCGAAAGTGTGCATACATACTCTCCTTAAAACTATTGTAATATTTGTAAGTTACTAGCTTAATAATAATAATATATCTTAATAATAATATATCTTAATATTTAACTTTATGATAACATATTTATAAGCAGCAGACAAATATCTGAATTTCATAAGAAAATAAATACAGAAGTCATATAAGGCGAGCCTACATTCCGATTAAGACAATATGCAAGCATTTTACATGCTTTTTGCTTAGATTGTAAAATATTTTGCAAAATGTCATTGCAACAATAATGCTTTTATGTGGTAAAATATCATGGTATAAAAATGTGAGGAGGTAAGCCTTGTGATTGAAACTATCTTGATAGTTCTTGAAGTTATCGTTTGCATAGCTCTCATTAGTGCAGTTCTGCTGCAGTCTGGCAAAGGTGGCGGTATGGGCAGTACTTTCGGTGGTAGTGACGGTGCTTTCTTTGGCAAAGGCAATGACTTAGATAGCTTGATGGCTAAAGCTACCATTTATCTGGGTGCGGCATTTGCCGTTATTACTTTAGCGCTGGCGAAAATCAACGCTTAGTTCATCATGTTAAAAAGAGCGTAACTGCGCTCTTAATTTTAAAATTTTTTTTATAAAAGAAAGGGGTTAGGGTCTTGAATTATTTAATGATCTCTATCGTTGTTGGTATCATTGCTCTGGCAGTTGCTTTGATGCTCAGCAGCGCAATCGGTAAAAAGCTCCTGCAGGCAACAGCCGCATGCAAGAAATTGCCGGTTACATCCACGAAGGCGCTATGGCGTTTCTGTACAGAGAATACAAAGCTTTGTCTGTATTCGTTATCGTAGTTGCTATTATTATCTCTATGTTCTTATCTCCGCTTACTGCTGTTTGCTTCGTAGCAGGTGCTGTTTTTTCTCCGTATGCGCCGGCTACATCGGTATGACTGTTGCTACTAAAGCTAACGTTCGTACTGCAGAAGCAGCTCGTCATGGCATGCCGGAAGCTTTGAAAATTGCTTCTCCGGTGGTGCAGTTATGGGTCTGGGCGTTGTTGGTTTAGGTATCTGCGGTGTTGCAGTTGCTTACATGATTTTCCATGATATCGACATCGTTACCGGCTTTGGTCTGGGCGCAAGCTCCATTGCATTGTTCGCTCGTGTTGGCGCGGTATCTACACCAAAAGCTGCTGACGTTGGCGCTGACTTAGTAGGTAAAGTAAGAAGAAGGTCTGCCTGAAGACGATCCGCGTAATCCGGCTACCATCGCTGATAACGTAGGCGATAACGTAGGCGACGTTGCTGGTATGGGTGCTGACTTGTTCGAATCCTATGTTGGTGCAATCATCTCCGCTATTACCCTGGGTGCTGTTGCATATCCTGGCATGAAGGCGTAATGTTCGTATTTGAACTGGCTTTTGCTGGTATCATCGCATCTTTGATCGGTGTTGCTTTTGCTCGTAGCACAAATCCACCAATCCGCAAAGGCTGCTCTGAACCATGGTACCTATGTTGGCGGTGCTATCGTAATCGTTGCTGCTTACTATCTGTCCACCACCATCTTCGGTAACACTGCTGCATTCGTAGCAATTGCTTCCGGTCTGGTTGTGGGTCTGTTAATCGGTAAAATCACCGAAATCTACACTTCTGCTGATTATGCTTCTGTTAAGAAAATTGCTCAACAATCCGAAACCGGTCCGGCTACCACCATCATCTCCCGGTTTGGCTGTAGGCATGTATTCCACCTTCCTGCCGATGATCTTCATCTGCATCGGTGTAATCCTGGCATTCTTCAGCATGGGCGGTGCTAAAGACTCCGGTATGGGTCTGTTCGGTATTGCTCTGGCGCTGTTGGTATGCTGTCCACCACTGGTCTGACTGTAGCAGTTGATGCTTACGGTCCTATCGCTGATAACGCTGGTGGTATCGCAGAAATGTCCGAACTTCCTCCTGAAGTTCGTGAAATCACTGATACTCTGGACTCCGTAGGTAACACTACCGCTGCTATCGGTAAAGGCTTCGCTATCGGTTCTCTTTGCATTGACTGCACTGGCTCTGTTCTCTGCATATGCTCACACCGTAGGTCTGAAAGCTATTGACCTGCTGAACCCTGTAACCTTAATCGGTCTGTTCGTTGGTGCAACTCTGCCGTTCGTATTCGGTGCTATGACCATGGAATCCGTAGGTAAAGCTGCTTACCAAATGATCGAAGAAGTTCGTCGTCAATTCCACGAAATTCCCTGGCCTGCTCGAAGGCAAAGCTAAAGCTGACTATCAAAAATGCGTAGACATTTCCACTGCGGTACTCTGCACGAAATGATTATGCCTGGTGTTATCGCTATCGTTGCTCCTCTGCTGATGGGCTTCCTGTTTGGTACTGAAGCTCTGGGCGGTTTGATCGGCGGTGCTCTGGCTTCCGGCGTTCTGGTTGCTATTCTGATGGCAAACGCTGGCGGTGCTTGGGATAACGCTAAAAAATATGTTGAAGCTAGCGGTAGAAAACATACTCCGGTTCATGATGCAACCGTTGTAGGCGATACCGTTGGTGACCCGTTCAAAGATACTTCCGGACCTGCAATGAACATCCTGATCGAACTGATGACCATTGTTGCTCTGGTATTCGCTCCTGTACTGCTAACGGCGGTATCTTTTGCTGGGTCTGTTCGAATAATCTTATTTGACGCTTAATAAACGCTCTCTCTTTTTAGAGGGAGCGTTTTCTTTGAATTTCTTGCAAATTATCCCCTTAACACTGTATCTTTGAAGAAGTAGGCAGGAGTATGTGATATAATATAAGCATACTATTTATAAAAAAGGAAGTGCGCAGGTTGCAAGGAGCAGAAGGTTTTGAATTTCAAGGAGATAATGGGAAAGCAGTTCTGCTTTTGCATGGTTATACAGGTTCTGCATCAGAGATGCGGCCGTTAGGCGAATATTTACATAAGCAGGGCTATACAGTTTTGTGCCCTTTATTACCAGGACATGGCACGACTGTAGAAGAATTAAAAGGAAACTACTACTAAAGATTGGTTAGCAATTTGCCCGTCTTTGCTGTATATAGTTTACAAGCAAGCTATCAGATAATTTATGTAGCCGGCTTATCCATGGGTGGTCTGCTGGCTATGAAAATGGCCGCTGAAGAAGCAGTACAAAAAGTTGCTATCTTGGCGGCACCTATTTACGTACGTGATAAAAGAGCACCGTTTTTACCCTTGCTACGCTTTTTTTATCCATTATGTGCCGAAGAGAAAACGTGATTATCGTGAGATGAGCAAATACTGCCAATGCTATGACAAAATGCCGACTAAGCCACTTAGCAGTTTATTTGCCTTTTAATCAAGGAATGCAAACAATCTGTACTTACCAAAATCAGGATTCCTGCTCTGGTATTACAGTCAAAAATAGAACATACAGTAAATCCTAGTAGTGCAAAGTTTATTTATGATCATCTTGGCACTGCTATAGGAAGAAAAAGAAATTAGTCTGGTATGAGCATAGTGGTCATATTTTAACCTTGGATGTGGAGCATGAAGCTGTTTATAGAGAAATTGCCGGCTTTTTTTGCAAAAGCAGATTGATTTCTGCAGGAATTAGAAAGGTATTTAGCGAATATGGATAAGAGCCTTTTAGTAAATAATGAATATAGCTGGTGTTTTGCCTGCGGTAAGGATAATCCGCAGGGACTGCATATGCAGTTTGAGCTTGATGAAGATAAATGTGTGGCACATTTTACGCCACGCAGGGAGCATCAGAGCTACAACGGACGTATGCATGGAGGTTTAGTTGCTGTGCTGTTAGATGAAGTAACAGGCAACTATCTGTTTTGTAAAGAAGGCAAGCCTGCTTATACTGCCAAAATGGAAATACGTTACCGTCAGCCTTTGGTGATCGGGGAAGAGGTAATCTGCATAGGCAGGGAAATCCGCCGTAAGGGACGGATGGTAGAGATGCAAAGGAAGCATCTGTAAGCAGGATGGCACAATCTTGGCAGAATCTTTGTCCAAGATGATGATTGAAGAATAAAGGTGTTTATTATGCAAAGTAAAGATGTGAGAGAATATTTTAAATTTTATGCGTGATACAGGTTATGCACCCATGACCTCGAGGAGCTGATGGATGCGTTGGCAGGTACTTGCAGCCCGAATAAATTTTGGCAGGAGATGTTGGCCTTGGAGCAGAACGGTGAGATTATCAAAACACGCTTTGATACCTATGGCCTGCCGGAAAAAAATGGGCCTGGTAGCCGGTCGCTTTCAACTGACAAGCAAAGGCTTCGGCTTTGTTATTCGGATAACAAAGGGTGACAGACCTGATGTGTTTATTCCGCCACGTGCTTTAAACGGTGCGATGAATAATGATAGAGTATTGGCACGCATTGATAATGATTACCCATGGTAAAAAAGCCTGAGGGCGAAATCTTGCGTATTATTGTCCATGCGAATAATAAAGTAGTAGGTGTATTCCATCAGAGTGGAATTTGCTTTTTGTTACTCCTGATGATAAGCGTATCGGTCAGGATGTTTATGTAATGAAACGCCATTTCAACAATGCCAAGGACGGTCAGAAGGTAGTCGTAGAAATTACCGAATGGCCGCAGAATAACGCCGTAAGGCAGAAGGTAAGGTAACTGAGGTGTTAGGTAATCTGGGCGATGTAGGCTTGGAAATCCTGTCCATTATCAAACAGAATGACCTGCCGTTGACATTTCCTGAAGAAGTGCTGGATGCTTCCTACAAAGTGCCTAAAACTATTAAAAGAGTGAATTAAACGGACGTCGTGATTTGCGTGACCGTACTGTGGTTACTGTCGACGGCGAAGATGCCAAAGATTTGGACGATGCTGTTTATGTAGAAAAGCTTAACAGTAATGAATATCTCTTGGGCGTTTATATTTGCCGATGTCAGCTATTATGTTACCGAAAACAGTGTTTTAGACCGTGAAGCACACGTGCCCGTGGTACTAGTGTGTACTTGGTGGACCGCGTTTACCGATCTTTGCCGGAGCGTTTATCTAACGGTATTTTGTAGTTTGAACGCAGGTGAGGACCGTCTGTCCATGGCGTGCGAAATGCATATCAACGGCGAGGGTAAGGTTTTTAAATTATGAAATTTTCCCTGCCGTTATCAATGTACGTCATCGCTTGGTTATAATATTGTTCGAGCAAATGCTGGCAGGAGATGCGGAGCTGTGTGCAAAATATAAAGGATGTTCTGCCCATGGTCGGCAAAATGGATGAACTGCGCGAAATTCTGCATAAGAAGCGTGCTAAACGTGGTGCTGTTGATTTTGATTTGCCGGAGCAGAAGGTCATTTTGGATGAAAAGCTGCATCCGATTGAAATTGTCCAACGCATCCATGGTAATGCTGAATCTATTATTGAAGAATTTATGTTGGTACGCTAACGAACTGTGGCACAGCATATGTTTAATCAGCATTGGCCGTTTATCTATCGTGTCCATGATATACCTGCGGAAGAAAAAGATGCAGGACTTTGCCAAATTACTGGCTAATTTCAATATTAAATTCAAAAGTACATGAAACTAAGCCTAAGGAGGATATTCAGCGAAGGCTGTGGAAGCTTTGCCGGTACTCCCTGAGGAGCGTCTGATTACTACTGTAGCTTTGCGTTCTATGAAGCAGGCAGTTTATCAGACCGAAAATATTGGTCACTTTGGCAGCAGCTAAATACTATACGCATTTTACTTCTCCTATCAGACGTTACCCGGACTTGATTGTGCATCGTCTCTTTGCATCGCTGGTTGCAGGCGCCAAAGCCTGCTAATGGTAGAGCCTTTTTAGGAGATAAGCTGGATATGATTGCCGAACATTCCTCTATTCGTGAGCGTGCTGCCGCTGATGCCGAGCGTGCTACTGTAGAGCTGAAAAAATGCGAATATATGGCAGACCATATCGGTGAAAGAATTTGACGGTACTATTTCCGGTGTTACTGCTTTCGGTATGTTCGTTGAATTAGAAAATGGTGTTGAGGGCTTAGTGCATATTTCCAGCCTGATGGACGATTATTACGATTACTATGAGGGCGTTACGCTTTAGTAGGCACACATAGCGGTAATGTTTATCGTCTGGGAGATAAGGTACGTATCGAAGTCTTTGCAGGTAAATATCAGTGATGTCAGCATTGACTTCATTATGGCTGGGGAAAATAATGGTGTACGTGAGCATATCCGTCAACAGCTGTTAGCAAAACAAAAACAGCCGAAAATCGTCACCAAAGTAAGCGTACTCCTTTCCATGGGAAATCAGTAAGAAAAAATCCGTAGTAAGGGTGCGAAAAATAAAGAACCAGGTCGTCGTAGTGCTAAGCACGGTAAGAAAACCGAGAAAAAGAAGCATAGTAAGAAGAAATCTAAAAAATAAGAAAAAGAATGGTAAGGTATGGCAGAAGAAAAAATTAAGATTATTTCAGAAAACCGTAAAGCTAGACATGATTATACGATTCACGAAACCTTTGAAGCAGGTATTGCTCTGACAGGTACAGAGGTGAAATCTTTACGTGCAGGTAAAGCGAATATGAAGGATAGTTATGCACAGATTACTCGTAAAGCAGAGGTTTTTGTGTATAACTTGCATATCAGTCCTTATGATCACGGAAATATTTTCAATCATGACCCCTTGCGTAATCGTCGTTTATTCTTTGCATCGTCAGGAAATCAATAAGCTGATTGGTAAGGTACAGGAAAAAAGGCATGACTCTAGTACCGCTGAAGCTGTATTTTAAGCATGGTTTTGGTGAAGATGGAGCTGGCTTTGGCTGTAGGTAAAAAATTATATGATAAGCGTCAGGATTTAGCGAAAAAGGATGCTAAGCGGGAAATGGAACGTGCTCTCAAGGAGCGCAACAGATAAGTTTAGAGCAATTGGCGTCTAATCCTAGATAAGGTCGAAGTAAGAAGTGCGTAGCAGCTGCTGACATTTTGTCGGTAATGCACGCACTTTTTTTCTGCCTATACGCATTTACCGTTTAGCAGTCGGTAGCGGTGGCTGGAAGGTGAAGGTAATTTGTTCAGGGGCGTAATATTTTTTAGCGTGAGTGCTGAGAAATGTTGTAGACGACAAAAAGAGCGGTAAATGTCTGGCGTTATATTTTTGGTAGAGTCTACTGAGAAAATGTTCTTAATCAACATATGCGCAGGTCGTTGTTAGTTATATTCGTTTTGCGTGTGGGAGAAAAATAGTAGTCGCTTTAGCTTTAGCAGTTCCGTCTTAGGTTACATTTTTTGTGGTATGGAAAGAAATATACTTGCAGTATGAGAAAAGTTTTTCTGTAATTTAGAAACGTTTTTCTAAGAATGTGGGGAAAATAAAACTGCCTATTAAAGATGTTTTTCTGAGAATGTGAGGAAAATAAAATTGCCTATTTACATCAGGTCTGCTTTCAGCGTACTTTTTTAGAGCAAGCTGGGGAAATGATTAGGAGAATAGTGCTGTTAAATATTGCTTGTAGTACATTTTCTAAGAAGTTGAGAAGAGGAATAAATATTCTTGTTGCTTTCGGTGTGTCTTTTTGGCGTACTTTTAGCGTTACTCATAGCCGGATAAATACGGCAGCATAAATACTGATTGTGAAGATATTGCAAAAGAAAAACCATACCTTGTTTGGTATGGCTTTTTCCATGTAAAATATGCATAGAGAACAATTAGTAGAACAGTGGTACGTGATATACGGCACTGACGCCGGCGTTTAAGGCTATCATACAGCCAAGAGAAAGAGCGACCAACAAAGCGGCTTCCTTTCCGTTGAGTGGCTGTTGCTGTCTTGTAGCACGGATAATTGCTTTGCCACAGAGTACAACCAGCATACCGAAAAGAAATAAAGCAAATAAGATATTGAGCATGGTCCGACTCCTCCTGTATATCCTAGGCTTTTGCAGTGCAGCGAGCCTGAATGTTCTTTGAAATATTGCTTTCATTATAACAAAAAAAGTGCTTTTTTTTTCTTCAAGAAAGTATCGCTGGCTTTTGAGGTGAGAAGATGATTCATAAGTTGAAACAGATGCATAAGGGGTACAGCTATCGGGATTGTTGCAGGGATAATTATCCTGGGCATAATTATTTTTTAGTGCTGTGTGAATTGACCAGCAGACAAAGTCGCTGATATTTTTTAATAGGGAGATGGCTAAACAGCAGGTCTTTGCTTGGCCAGGTTAAGGCCGAAAGCTGAGTGCTGATTTATGGGGCAATGTTTATTTTACTAAATTGAGCTGGATGGCACCTAACGGCGCGACTTTGATTAATGTGGAGCAGGGACGCATGAAGGTCAGTGCTTGGGATATTGTTGTTAATAAGCCGAGCTTAGAGAGCATTGAGGAGTTGGAGCTGGATAATGCTTTGATTCATGTGGGCTTCGACAATAATATGCATATGGATGTTTTACATAGGGATAAGCAGCCTGGGGTAAAAAAGAGCATAAGTCGGGCAGGAAAAATCTTAACCTGCCTGATAATCTGCCCTAATATTAAGCTGATTTTCAAGGATACTGTTTTATCTGCCGAGTATAAAAAAAGACGTTTATTCTTAATGATGTGAACGGTTTTGTACAGGTCAAGCATCATAAGGATTTGGTCGTGCATCTGGATGCGGGTAAGTTCGGTGGCAGTATGGTCGGTGATGGTCTGAATATTGATGGTACGGTGCATCTGGATGCTTCCCAGAAATTATTAATTAATTTAGGGTTATATAAGGTCGTGCCTGCTTCCTTAGGTCTGAGCAATGCTAATGACCCTATGACTATTACAGGTGAGATGAAAGGTACATTACAGGAGCCTACAATTGACGGCTCTGTGGCGATGGATGAATTAAATCTGCCGGGTTTAAATTTTACGAAAATCAACGGTAATTATCATTATGCTAACGGGCTGATTTCCTTGGATAATGTAACGGGCAGTATTTACGGCGGTACTGTGGAGGCCTATGGTGTATATCATTTTGATAATCATCATTATAAAATTGATGCTCATGGTAAGGATTTAATGGCTTCGGCGGCGGCACGTACTAATGCGATTAACTGCTCCGTGGAGCTGGATATTAAATTCCGCAACAACGGCAAAAATGCTGGCAGTTTAACTTATGGCACATTTAAATCAGGGTGTGGTAATTATTTACTGGTGCCGTTTAAGAGTATTAGCGGCAGTTTTAGCGACCAAAATAAAGAATTAGGTTTTACGAATGTGATTATTGCTACTGATTTAGGCAATGTGGAAAGCAATGCTTTTAAAATTGTTAATGGTCGTGTACAGTTAAGTGATATTTTCTTTGTTGAGGCTAACGGTCAACGGACTAGAATAAGATAAGCAAAACTCCTGAAGTATGTGTTATTGATATGTACTTCGGGAGTTTTTTCGTGTTTTACGCCACCGCGTTTTTGCTGATCGTTTAGTGCTTAGAAGTGCTTTTTCCTAGCGTCTTTTTCCCGTGGTCTGTGGTTAAAAAGGCTGTTCATCTGTGGCAGTGGTGCTGTTTTTTCCTGTTCCATCAGGCAGGGCAGAAAAATTGCAGCGGCTCAGTTGACCGCATTGAAAGTGATAAATTTCGGCTAGATGCTGAAAATCCTGGGCAGGAGTTATTTCAATACTTTGTTGACGATGGCGGCGCAGGCTCGGGCATCTTCTAAGGCGTGATGATGTTTAAAGGTAAAGCCTACGTGCTTAGCCACTATATCCAAGCTGTGTCGTTCAGCTGCGGGAAGGCTTTTAGCCAGAATCAACTACAGATATATTCGATGTTGGGCATGGGCAGAATAATAAGTATTTAAGGTACTGCGCAGGACGTTAATATCAAATTTAGCAAAATGTGCAACAATCTGCTTATCTTTGCCAGGCGGGCAAAAATATCCGGCCACAGCTCTTCAAAATCGGGTTTATCTACGACCATTTCCCGGGTGATACCATGTACGGCAATGTTTTCTTCGTTAAAATAAATATATTTAGGTTTAATCAGCTGATAATATTCGTCGATAATGTGACCATCTTTGACAGTAACCATACCGATGGAGCAGGCACTGTTACGGCTGGCATTAGCGGTTTCAAAATCTAAGGCAACAAATTCCATGTTTAGACCTCCTAAAATAAATTCATTACTTTAACTTCATTTGTAACACAAAGATTGGCCAAAAGACATTTAAGTATGCTATAATCAGTTTATCAGGTAAAAAGGAGTGAATGCTGATGGATAGCCGAGTTGCGGTGATTTCGATTATCGTTGCCAGTGATGATGCTGTGGAAAAAATTAAATAACATTTTACATACTTATGGACAATATATCATCGGGCGGATACGCCTTATCGTGCCAAGGGGGTTAATATTATCTGTGTGGCTGTGGATGCACCGCAGAGAATATCATCAGTGCCTTATCGGGCAAGCTGGGAAGATTACAGGGAGTAACGGCTAAAACTGCTTATTCTAACGTTATCAGCGAGGAAATTTCTTAATTACCTGAAAATCACTGACAGGGAGCATTGCTGACCTATAAGGAGGAAAAAATTTTGTATAACGTAAAATCTATGAAGGCTGAAGAATTCATTAATCATAAGGAGATTTTGGATACTTTGGCTTATGCGGAAGCTAACAAGAACAATAGCGATCTTTTAGATGCTATTATGGCTAAGGCAGGCGCGTAAAGGCTTAACTCACCGAAGCATCCGTACTTCTGGCGTGCGAGGATCCTGGCGTATTGAAGCTATCTGCCGTTTAGCAGAGCAGATTAAGAAAAGATTTTTACGGCAACCGCATTGTATTATTTGCTCCGCTGTATTTATCTAATTATTGCATTAATCATTGTGTTTATTGTCCTTATCATGCGAAGAATACCCATATCGGCCGTAAAAAGCTGACTCAGGATGAGGTACGTCGTGAAGTAATCGCTTTGCAGGATATGGGTCATAAGCGTCTGGCTTTGGAGGCAGGCGAGGATCAAAGTAAATAATCCTATTGAATATATTTTTAGACTGTATTAAAACTATTTATTCTATTAAGCATAAAAACGGTGCTATCCGTCGCGTAAATGTCAATATTGCGGCTACTACTGTCGAAAATTATCGCAAATTAAAAAGGCAGGCATCGGCACTTATATTCTTTTCAAGAAACATACCATAAAGAAAGTTATGAAATCTTTTGCATCCGAAAGGACCTAAACATAATTATGCTTATCATACCGAGGCTATGGACCGTGCTATGGAGGGCGGTATTGATGATGTGGGTTTGGGCGTATTGTTCGGCCTGGAGCGTTATAAATATGAGCTGGCAGGTTTGTTGATGCACGCAGAGCATCTGGAGGCTGTTCATGGCGTAGGTCCTCATACTATCAGCGTACCGCGTATTAAACGTGCTGATGATATAGATCCCAGTGTTTTTGATAATGGTATTGATGATACTATTTTCTCTAAGATTATTGCGATTATCCGTATTGCCGTACCGTATACAGGTATGATTATTTCTACTCGTGAAAGTCAGGCTGTTCGTGAAAAAGCACTGCATTTGGGTATTTCCCAAATCAGCGGTGCTTCCCGTACTTTCTGTCGGCAAGCAAAAAACTTCAAAAAAGTGTTGACATTATAGTGGCAGGGTGTTGTTATTATATACAAGTCGACGCGATACGGCAACAAAACAAAAGCCCGAATCGCTAGACAGTGAACTTTGAAAACTGAACAATAACCTATAAAAAAGCGAATGTGCGGGTCGAGCGTGTAAACGCAAGACCAAGTCAAATAAATTTCTTTTTTAATAACTAAGAGCCAAATCGGTTCTTCAATAAATTTTATTGGAGAGTTTGATCCTGGCTCAGGACGAACGCTGGCGGCGTGCCTAACACATGCAAGTCGAACGGAGATTACTTCGGTATTCTTAGTGGCGAACGGGTGAGTAACGCGTAGGCAACCTGCCCTTTAGACGGGGACAACATCCCGAAAGGGGTGCTAATACCGAATGTGATCACAACCTCGCATGAGGATGTGATGAAAAGATGGCCTCTATTTATAAGCTATCGCTGAAGGATGGGCCTGCGTCTGATTAGCTAGTTGGTAAGGTAACGGCTTACCAAGGCGATGATCAGTAGCCGGTCTGAGAGGATGAACGGCCACATTGGGACTGAGACACGGCCCAGACTCCTACGGGAGGCAGCAGTGGGGAATCTTCCGCAATGGGCGAAAGCCTGACGGAGCAATGCCGCGTGAGTGATGAAGGATTTCGGTCTGTAAAGCTCTGTTGTTTATGACGAATGTGCATGTTGTGAACAATGCATTGCAATGACGGTAGTAAACGAGGAAGCCACGGCTAACTACGTGCCAGCAGCCGCGGTAATACGTAGGTGGCGAGCGTTGTCCGGAATTATTGGGCGTAAAGAGCATGTAGGCGGTTTTTTAAGTCTGGAGTGAAAATGCGGGGCTCAACCCCGTATGGCTCTGGATACTGGAAGACTTGAGTGCAGGAGAGGAAAGGGGAATTCCCAGTGTAGCGGTGAAATGCGTAGATATTAGGAAGAACACCAGTGGCGAAGGCGACTTTCTGGACTGTGTCTGACGCTGAGATGCGAAAGCCAGGGTAGCGAACGGGATTAGATACCCCGGTAGTCCTGGCCGTAAACGATGGGTACTAGGTGTAGGAGGTATCGACCCCTTCTGTGCCGGAGTTAACGCAATAAGTACCCCGCCTGGGGAGTACGACCGCAAGGTTGAAACTCAAAGGAATTGACGGGGGCCCGCACAAGCGGTGGAGTATGTGGTTTAATTCGACGCAACGCGAAGAACCTTACCAAGGCTTGACATTGAATGACCATCTTAGAGATAAGATTTCTTCTTCGGAAGCATGAAAACAGGTGGTGCATGGCTGTCGTCAGCTCGTGTCGTGAGATGTTGGGTTAAGTCCCGCAACGAGCGCAACCCCTATTCTATGTTACCAGCACGTAATGGTGGGGACTCATAGGAGACTGCCAAGGACAACTTGGAGGAAGGCGGGGATGACGTCAAGTCATCATGCCCCTTATGTCTTGGGCTACACACGTACTACAATGGTCGACAACAGAGGGAAGCGAAAGCCGCGAGGCAGAGCAAACCCGAGAAACTCTCTCTCAGTTCGGATCGTAGGCTGCAACTCGCCTGCATGAAGTCGGAATCGCTAGTAATCGCAGGTCAGCATACTGCGGTGAATACGTTCCCGGGCCTTGTACACACCGCCCGTCACACCACGAAAGTTGGTAACACCCGAAGCCGGTGGGGTAACCGAAAGGAGCCAGCCGTCTAAGGTGGGGCCGATGATTGGGGTGAAGTCGTAACAAGGTAGCCGTATCGGAAGGTGCGGCTGGATCACCTCCTTTCTATGGAGTACATGTAATGCGGAAGCATTACGTACGACAAGTCGACGCACATTCGCTTAAGGTTAATGTTTAGTTTTGAAGGTTCACACCTTTTTGAAGGTTCACACCTTCATTGTACCTTGAAAAAACCAAATATTTACCTTGAAAAACACAGAAGAATAAAAAGTCCTTGTTATTGATGAGATGACAAGGCATGATCAGAAGTAGATCAGACCTCTATTCAATGCGAAAGCATTAAAGAGTTAACGAGAACTAGGAACGTAGATGTTCTTAGTAAGCTGAAAAGTCAAGCTACTAAGGGCATACGGCGGATGCCTAGGCGCCATGAGCCGAAGAAGGACGCGGTAAGCTGCGAAAAGCTACGGGGAACTGCAAGCAAGTATTGATCCGTGGATAACCGAATGGGGGAAACCCGGCCATCGTAATGGGTAGTTATCCGCAAGGAAGGGAACCTGGGGAACTGAAACATCTAAGTACCCGGAGGAAGAGAAATCAAACGAGATGTCCACAGTAGCGGCGAGCGAAGAGGGCAGAGCCCAAACCAGAGAGCTACGGCTCTTTTGGGGTTGAGGATCAGCATAATCAAAGTCAGGCCTAGTTGAATTACCTGGAAAGGTAAGCGAGAGAGGGTAAAAGCCCCGTAGACGAAAGGCAGAGCAAGAGGCCGAGATCCAGAGTACCACGAAGCACGAGGAATTTTGTGGGAAACAGGGGGACCACCCTCCAAGGCTAAACACTGAATGGCGACCGATAGCGCATAGTACCGTGAGGGAAAGGTGAAAAGAACCCCGGGAGGGGAGTGAAAGAGAACCTGAAACCGTATGTCTACAAGCAGTCGGAGCGAAAGCGACGGCGTGCCTATTGAAGAATGAACCAACGAGTTACGTGCACTAGCGAGGTTAAGTGGAAAACATGGAGCCGCAGCGAAAGCGAGTCTGAACAGGGCGTTCAGTTAGTAATAGTAGACCCGAAACCGTAGTGATCTATCCATGGCCAGGTTGAAGCACAGGTAAAATTGTGTGGAGGACCGAACTCGTGAGCGTTGAAAAGCTTTGGGATGAGTTGTGGATAGGGGTGAAATTCCAATCGAACGCGGAGATAGCTGGTTCTCCCTTTAGGAAATAGCTTTAGGGCTAGCCTGAGGTAGTAAGTATAGGCGGTAGAGCACTGATCGGGCTAGGGGCCATACCGGTTACCGAACCTAGTCAAACTACGAATGGCTATACTGCAGAGCTTGGGAGTCAGACTACGAGTGATAAGATCCGTGGTCAAAAGGAAACAGCCCAGACCACCAGCTAAGGTCCCAAATGCCGTACTAAGTGGAAAAAAGGATGTGGGGTTTCGAAAACAACCAGGATGTTGGCTCGCGAAGCAGCCACCATTTAAAGAGTGCGTAATAGCTCACTGGTCGAGAGACCCTGCGCCGAAGATTACCGGGGCTAAAGTACGGAACCGAAGCTGTGGCTGTGTACGTAAAGTATACAGGGGGGGAGCGTTCCCACAGGGTAGAAGTCGAACTGGAAGGTTCGGTGGACTTAATGGGAAGTGAGAATGTTGGTATGAGTAGCGAAAAAAGGTGAGAATCCTTTCCACCGAAAGCATAAGGATTCCTGGGCAACGATCGTCGTCCCAGGGTAAGTCGGGACCTAATCCGGGCATACATGGAGCGTAGGAGATGGACAACTGGCAGATATTCCAGTACCGGTAGTAATTGTTTGAGCAATGGAGTGACACAGAAGGGCAGGCAAGCATGCGAATGGAAGAGCTCCTGTATAAAAGCGTGTAGGATGAAACATAGGCAAATCCGTGTTTCGGAAGTCTGAGGCGTGATGTGGAGTGTCCAGAGATGGAGCGAAGCCGCTGACCCCACACTGTCGAGAAAAGCTTCTAGTTAGAGAATTACCGCCCGTACCGTAAACCGACACAGGTATGCGGGGAGAGAATCTAAGGTGCGCGGGAGAACCCTCGTTAAGGAACTCGGCAAAATGTACCCGTAACTTCGGGATAAGGGTAGCCACTTTGTTGTGAAGTCTGAACAGACGGAGCATGAGGCGGTCGCAGAGAAGAGTGCCCAAGCGACTGTTTACCACAAACACAGGTGCCTGCTAAAGAGAAATCTGACGTATAGGTGCTGACACCCGCCCAGTGCCGGAAGGTT
>VOFC01003295.1_pt1 | contig 18057 bp, 17 predicted proteins | sample 5384161 | NCBI WGS metagenome assembly VOFC01 (sample SAMN12384722, study PRJNA508395) | human gut metagenome | isolation source: healthy gut B | host: Homo sapiens
GGTTGCAGCAACGCCATGATTCTTGTTGTCATCAATTGCAGCTGCGGTGGTCGTTGTAACAACGGTTTCTTCGGTTGCAGAAGTTTCGGTTTCTGTTACTTCTGCGTCCGTTTCTACAGTTGTCGTTTCTTCCATTGTGATTGCTTCTGTAGTTGTGGTTGTTTCTTCTGTTGTAGTGATTTCTTCAGAAATGGTTGTCATTTCTTCCGTTGTGGTTGTGGTTTCAGTAGTAGTGGTGGTTGTTTCTTCTTCCGGAACGGTTGTCACATCCGGCATTACCGTCAGGTAATCCATGGAGCAATAACCGTCCTTGCCCTCATACGTTACGGCTGCCCAGCTTCCATTTGCCATTGTTACAGTAACCACTGCGTTTTTCGGCAGGGGTTGCAACAACAGAAGCAGAAGTGGACGGATTACTTCTCAGATTCAGAGCGGAAGCTAGTTACAACATAAAGTACCTGCATAGCTGTCTGAAAAATCAGAAGTAACCACAGTAGTTGTTTCCTGTGTCGGTTCGTCGGTTGGGTCGGTAACTGGGCGGTGGTTTCCGTATCTCCGTCACCAATGTTCATACTCAGAAGGCTCTGATAAACCATGTTGGTACGCTGTACAAACGCAGCGTCATTGTAGCTGTCATTCATTGCGGCACGATACATATCATCCAGAGAAACTGCACCGTAAGAACCAGCATAGCCGGCTGCACGGGAAGCAATTCTGGAAGCGATGCCGCTGCCAAAGTTGTAAATATCGGCATACATGACCAATGCACCTTCGCTCACCAGTCCTTTATTCTGACCGGAAACGATGTAACCCTGTACATCAAGAATAAGCGAAGTGCGTCCTGTGCTGCAACACCAGCATCCGTTGTCAGCAGTGTTGCAACGGCACTTCCCTCAGAAACTGTAATGTTCTGTAATTCCAGTTTGGAGAAGACAGGATCTCATTGTAAAGTGTGCTGCCCAGAGTGGACTGGGACAAGTCCGGAGCATTATAGCAAATGCTCTGGAGTAAGCCCAGTGCCCGACCAGCGATGCCATTGCAGCTTTCCGATGCTAACGGCACCGCAGTCGTTGCGGTTGACTGAGCCATAAGAACCTTCATGGGACATGATACAGGAGATTGCAGTAGATGTCATCTCGTCGTCAAGGGTTGCTGCCGCAGTATGTACTGCACCGCCAATCAGAGATAACAGCAGCAGAAGAACCGTGATACAGGAACAAGCGACTGCTGAAAGTTTTTTTGAACATAACGTATACTCCTTTTGTTGATTCACTTCAGGTGCGTATACAGCAGTCTATGGCTGCATCGCTTGTACGGCAGCCGAAACATGCCGTCCGGTCTGTCGGCAATGCAGTTGTTCGATGCAGGGGAAAAACGTGGAAGCAGACTTGCCCGGATTCGTTGCAACAGGGTGCATTGTCCTGCAAAACCTACCGTTGTCGGAAACAGCCTGTCGAGCTTCTGGGTTTCTCTCTGTCCCGATTGCCTGCATTGCAAAAAGAAAACGGCATTGTTTTTGATAAAAACTTGCCGTCCCCCACGGCAGAAAAGATGGTTCATTTCTGTACCGTACTGCCCTTATTATAGCACACTTGTAACCGTTTTTGCAAGACTTTTTCATCGGTTTTTTCCGTTCTTTATCGAGAAAGTACAGTTGGAAATCCAAAAATTCGACAATTTTGTGCAAGAAATACAAAAAAATCTGTTGATTTCACACGGGAATCGCCGTTTTCCCAACAATTCCCGGTTCTATCCGAGTCTTCTTTTTCCAGAATTCCCCACTGATCTTGGAAATCCGCATGAGAATTTACAGAATTTTACTTGTACCCGAAACAATTCCATGCTACAATAAAAAAAAGCATTTGCGGGGATAATAAACCAACACTTTTATTTTATGTGTTGGCTTTTTATCCGTTTTCTTTGATGCCTGCTGTATTTTCTGCCCTTCCTGTCGGAAAAGTTTGGCGAAAACAGCAATTGCAAATGCAAAACAGAGTATAATATAAATATAATTAGTGGTATCAACGATGCAGGTGCCGCTTCCCCTGCCGGCAATTCTCGCACGGCAATACTAGGATTCATTTTTTCATGCATCGAGGAACGGAGAAAAAATTTATGGAGAAAAAACAACTCACGCAAAAAGAGGAACTGAAACAGCAGTTCATCGACCGTTTGCAGCTGGATTGCAGCGTTTCCCCGGATGAAGCTTCCGACAGCCAGATTTATCAGGTTCTGTCTGCAATGATGGTACAGCGTCTGAAGCATATGCGGCAGCACTTCGTCAACAAGACCAATTCCATCGGCGGAAAGAAAGTTTATTATCTTTCCATGGAATTCCTGATGGGTCGTTCCCTCAAGACAACTTTATACAACCTCGAACTGGTAGACGATGTGACTTCCATCCTGGATGATTATCACATCAACATCAACCAGATTTATGAACAGGAACCGGATGCTGGTCTGGGTAACGGCGGTCTGGGCAGACTGGCTGCTTGCTATCTGGATGCAATGGCAACACAGGGCATTCCGGCAACCGGTCATTCCATCTGCTATGAATACGGTATCTTCCGTCAGGAACTTCAGGACGGCTGGCAGACGGAATTCCCGGACAACTGGCTGCCGGGCGGCTCTGTATGGCTCGACCCGAAACCGGATGAAGCCATTGAAGTACACTTTGAAGGCGAAATTCAGGAATACTGGCAGGATTCCTATCACTACATCTCTCACCACAACTACAACACCGTACTGGCAATTCCGTACGACCTGTATGTTTCTGGTTACGGCAGTGAAGGCGTTTCTGCTCTGCGTCTGTGGCAGGCAAAAGCTCCAAGCTTTGATATGAAGTCCTTCAACGAAGGGAACTATGCAAGTGCATTGAGCCAGAACTCCATGGCAAATGCAATTTCTAAGGTTCTGTATCCGAACGACAACCACCTCGAATGAAAGTCCCTGCGTCTGCGTCAGCAGTACTTCCTGAGTGCTGCTGCCATCGGTGACATCGTAAACCACCACATGAGCGTATACGGTACACTGGATAACCTGCACGAAAAGGTTGCCATCCACATCAACGATACGCACCCGACCCTCGCCATTCCGGAACTGATGCGGGTTCTGTTGGATGACTGCGGTTATACTTGGGATCACGCTTGGCACATCGTTACCAATACCTTTGCTTACACCAACCACACCGTTATGGCAGAAGCACTGGAAAAGTGGGATGTGAACCTTGTAAAGCAGATTATTCCGAGAATCTTCCAGATCATCGTAGAAATCAACAATCGTTACTGTGCAAGCCTGATGGAACGCAACGGTGGCGACAGTGCAAAGACCACCAGAATGTCCATCATCAAGGACAATCAGATTCACATGGCAACCCTGTGTGTAATGGCTTCTCACAGCGTCAACGGCGTTTCTAAGCTGCACTCCGAAATCATCAAGGAATCTGTTTTCCATGATGAATATCTGGATACCCCGAACAAGTTCAAGAATGTTACCAATGGTATTGCTTACAGAAGATGGCTGTATCAGTCCAATCCGGGTCTGACCAAGCTGCTGCGGGAAAAGATTGGCAACAAGTTCTTGGTAGACGGCAGCGAACTGAAGAAGCTCGATGTCTTCGAAAACGACAAGGCTGTTCTGGAACAGCTGCGGAAAATCAAGAAGGAAAACAATGAACGCTTCGCAAAGTATGTTAAACAGAAGAGCGGTGTTCTTCTGAACACAGACAGCATCTTCGACGTACAGGTAAAGCGTCTGCACGAATACAAGCGGCAGCACCTGAATGTCATGAACATTCTGGCTCAGTATCAGTACTTGCTGGATCATCCGAACGCTGACTTTGCTCCAAAGACCTACATCTTCGCTGCAAAGGCTGCTCCGGGTTACTATCTGGCAAAAGCAGATCATCAAGATGATTTGGGCACTGTCCGAAGAAATCCGCAAGAATCCACGTATTTCCGAGAAGTTGTCCGTTTACTTCCTCGAAGATTACAAAGGTTACCCTGTCTGAACTGCTGATGCCGGCAAGTGATATTTCTGAACAGATTTCTCTGGCTGGTACAGAAGCTTCCGGTACTGGTAACATGAAGCTGATGCTGAACGGTGCAATCACACTGGGTACGCTGGACGGTGCAAACATCGAAATCGGCGACGCAGTTGGTTCGGATAACATCCTCATCTTTGGTATGAAGACCGAAGAAGTGAACGCCCTCAAGGCACAGGGTTACCATCCGGGTGCATACTACGAACAGAATCCGATTATTCACAGCTGTATCGACCGGATGTATGCTGGCATCAACGGCTGCAAGTTCGCAGAAGTTGCAGATTCCCTGAAGAACATTGACTCGTATATGGTTCTGGCAGACTTCGATTCCTATGCAGCAATTCAGAAGAAGAGCTCTGAACTGTATCAGGATACCGAAAAGTGGACAAAAATGTCCCTGCACAACATCGCTGGTGCTGGCATCTTCTCTGCTGACCGTGCTGTCAATGAATATGCAAAAGAGATATTTGGGGCGTAAAGTAAACCCTAATATTTCTCTTTTTTCTAATGTCCAAAAGCGTGGGAGGTCGGGCAGCTGCTGCTTTCTCCCACGTTTTTCTTTTTAAAAAGCCCGTTCAGATTGAAATTTGAAGGAGGATTTTTTCTATGCCATGTATGTATGACAGTTGGGATTTAAACTATAAATTCCCGTTCGGTGCAATTCGCAGACGTTCTGACTGCAATTTCACCATCTATCTACCGGCTGGCGTGACACCAGACTTTCCGCCAGTTATGGTATTATTCCGCACTGGCTTTAAAGAACGCTTTCTGCCGATGAATGCCAACGGCGAACAGGACGGCTGCAAGTGCTATACTGTCACTTACAGTCCAAAATATGCCGGTGTGCATTACTATTATTTTGCCTATACCAGCAATGGTGTTCGGCACTATATCAAGCGTGGCACTGCTCACGAAGCAGCTCTCGACCGCGGCGAATGGTATCAGCTGACCGTCTTTGCAAAGCACTATGAAACGCCGAACTTCCTCAAGGGCGGTATCATGTATCAGATTTTCCCTGACCGATTCTGCAAGAGCGGAAAGCCGCATGAAAATGTTCCGACTGACCGGGTACTGCGGGACGACTGGAATGGCACACCGTACTACAAGCCGGATGCAAACGGACACGTTTGGAACAATGACTATTTCGGCGGCGATTTGGAGGGTATCCGCAGCAAGCTCGACTACCTCGAAAAGCTCGGTGTTACCTGCATTTATCTGAACCCGATTTTGAATCCCACGAAAACCACCGCTATAATACTGCCAACTATCGGAATGTTGACCCGCTTCTTGGTACAAACGAAGATTTCCGGGTGCTCTGCGAAGATGCAGAAAAACATGGCATCTCCATCATCTTGGACGGCGTTTTTCTCTCACACCGGTGCAGACAGCATTTATTTCAACAAGTTCGGTCGATATGATACTGTCGGTGCTTGGCAGTCCACCGATAGCCCGTATTATAGCTGGTATACGTTCTTCGGCGACCACCAGTATGAAGCATGGTGGGGCATTGATACTCTGCCAAATGTCGTTGAAACCAATCCGGATTATCTGAATTATATCTGCGGTGATGGCGGTGTCCTGGATTACTGGATTTCCCTCGGGGCAGCTGGTTATCGTTTGGACGTTGCAGATGAATTGCCGGATGGCTTCCTCGATGCTCTGCGAAAGTGCGTCAAGAAGAATGGCGAAGAAAAAATTGTCATCGGCGAAGTCTGGGAAGATGCATCCAATAAGGAAAGCTATGGCGTAAAGCGGCGGTATTTGCTCGGCGACCAGCTGGATAGCGTTATGAACTATCCGTTCCGGGAAGCCATCATCAACTATATCAAGGGTATGGATGCCAACACATTCAAAGATTGGATTATGGGCATTCTGGAAAACTACCCGAAGCAGACTGTTGATGTCCTGATGAACTTTGTTTCCACGCACGACATCGAACGGGCAATTAACCGCTTTGGCGGTCAGAACTGTGATGACAAGTCGAAAGACTGGATGGCAGAAAACTGGCTGTCCGATGCAGAATATAAGCGTGGCAAACAGTTGTTAAAGGCTGCCATGGTGCTGCAATTCTTCCTGCCGGGCGTTCCGAGTATTTACTACGGGGACGAAGTTGGCTTACAGGGCTGGAAAGACCCATTCAACCGCCGCTGCTTCCCATGGGGCAACGAGGATGAAGACCTGCTCGAATACACCAGAGAACTGGGGATTCTCCGCAAGAGCAGTTCTGTTTTTGTGGACGGGGAACTTGAATTCCTGCTGACTGGAAATGAACTGCTGGTATTCTCCCGATTCCATCGAGACAACGGTCAAAGCGTTATTCTGATTCTGAACCGCAGCGAACAAACCCAGCATTTCAGCTTGCATTCGGATGTTCTCAAGAACTATGCTCTGAGCAATGTTGCTTCTGGTATCTGCAAGGAAAATGAACTGGTTCTGCCAGCTTATTCTTACGCTGCTCTGTTTGCTCTGCGAACTGTTGACCGAAAAGTCGAAGAAGAAGAGGAAGACGAAGCAGCAAAGGAAGATTTTGACGCAAAAGAAGATGTCACCGAAGATGAATATCGGGACACCTACAAGGATATGGATTAATTTCTTTCTCGGATATTCCACAAAAAAGAAGGGGCAGAATGACACATTCTGCTACCTTTTTTCTGTTATTCTGTCTTGGGAATACAAACGGAAAAGACTTGTTTCTGCTCCCAGATCCCCTGAACGAATCGGTATCCTGCCCCTGCTCCGGCTGCAGCATATTCCTGCATCGGAACGAGAATCTCGCCGCTTCCATGCCGTACATGGCACTGCATTCCTTCCGTTGCAAGTGGCTCTCGCAGGAAAATGCCAGCGTCTGCATCGGATAGGAAATCCCAACGCCCAACGCCTTTACAAAGCTCTCTTTTAGTGTCCAAAACCGCAAAAACATAGTTCTGGCGATTCTGACTGTAAAATTTCCTGCTGTTCCGAAGCAGTCAGAACCCGACGCAATACACGTTCCCGCATCGGTCGAATGGTTTCCACGTCTACGCCTAACGGTTTCGAGCCAATGCCACAGAGCACCGCATTTTTGCAGTGGCTGATATTAAACTGAATCTGCGGATGTTCTAACAAAAACGGCTTTCCATGTTTTCCTTCTCCCATGAAATAGGGCTTGAAAATGCCCCCGTTTAAATAGCATTTCTTCCAGTAAATCATGTGCAAAGTGGTGCTGTTCAGCTACTTTTGCATTCATCGGCAGCGGCTGTAAAAAAACCACTTCCGGCAAATCAATTTGTTCAGATTCTACAGGATTTGCTGCTGTTGTTTGTACTTGTTGAATCAAGGTTTCAACCCCTTTTTTCTGCATTTCCTGTTTATCATAGCATATCCATTTGCTTTCTTTCAATTCCTAAAGATGGACGTTTTATTTTCTATGCATGCAAAAAAGTACCTTGTTTCGTAAACAAGGTACTTTTCTGTCCATTTTTAAACACATTGTTTTAAAAGTTCGAGCCGTTCCAGCCCCAGTGCTCTATCTCTGCATACTTCACATAAATCCGGCTTGCATCAATGTGCAGCGTTTCTGCTACAATCTTACAGATTCGAGCGGTCAAATCTGCATAGGCTGCATCCGAAGCCGAACCAAAATGCTGACTTCTACCATGGCTGCTGGTGCATCGCTGCCCTGAAAATACAAGGTGTACTGCGGTTCAATTCCCACCATCAGCCATGTTTCTGATTTCCCCGGAATAGCAGTGATCGCACTGCCGAATGAGGTTTTCAACAAGATTTCCTGTTGCTCTGTAACGGCAACATTCGTTTTCAACTGCATAAATGGCATATTTTTCTTCCTCCGATTCCACAAAAATTTACCGCTGTCCCAACGGCACATAGGTTCGTTCCAATCCAACCGGACGATATGCCGGACGGATGATTTTATTAGAGTTCGTCAGTTCTTCGATCCGATGTGCCGACCAGCCTGCAATTCTTGCAATCGCAAAAATTGGCGTATACAGTTCCATCGGAATGCCCAGCATCTCATATACAAAGCCGCTGTAAAAATCAACATTTGCACAAACGCCCTTGTTTGTCTTGCGGCGTTCCAACAGCAGTTCTGTTGCGATTTCCTCCACAGTCTGATACAACTGAAATTCATCGTGCATCTGCTTTTCGTTCGAAAGCATCTCTGCAAACTTTTTCAAAATACGTGCTCTTGGGTCAGAAACGGTATAAACTGCATGCCCCAGACCATAAATCAAGCCGCTGTGGTCGAAGCCCTCCCGATTCAGCAGTCCGGTCAAATATGACCGAATCGCATCCCGATTGTTCCAGTCTGTTACATGGGCTTTCAAATCTTGGAACATTTCCATGACCTTCAGATTTGCACCGCCGTGCTTTGGTCCTTTTTCAGCGAACCCAAAGAAGCCGAAATGGCAGAATAGGTGTCCGTCCCCCGAAGATGTTACCACATGCATGGTAAAAGTAGAATTGTTTCCGCCACCGTGTTCTGCATGAAGCACCAATGCCAAATCCAACAGCCGTGCTTCCAGCTGCGTATATTTGCCGTCTGGCCGCATCATGGTCAGCAGGTTTTCTGCAATGGTTTTATCCGGCTTTGGCTTCCGCAATACCATGCTGCTGCCCTTGTGGAAGTACTGCGTCATCTGGTAGTTATACACTGCCAGCGATGGAAAACGGGCAATCAGTTCCAGACACTGCCGCATGACATTTGGAATGCTGATGTCATCCGGTTTTGGGTCGGTGGAATGCAGTGCCAACACACACTTTTCCATGCCGTTCATGATGTTATCGCTTGGCATCCGCATGATGACGCTGCTTTTAAAATGTGCCGGCAAGTTCTGATAATCTGCCAACAGTTCATGAAAGGATTTTAACTCGTCTGCTTTCGGCAGTTCTCCAGTCAATAGCAAGTAAATGATTTCTTCAAATCCAAACCGGTTCTGCTGAATGAATCCGTTCACCAAATCCGAAATGGAATAGCCCCGATAGAATAATTCCCCTTCTGCTGGTACTTGCACGCCGTTTTCCAACTTGGTTGCCTGTACCTTGCTAATCCCCGTCAGTCCGGCAAGAACGCCTCTGCCGTCTGCATCCCGCAGACCGCATTTTACATCGTACTGTTCATAGAAAGACGGGTTAATCTGATAGTTTTCCTGATATTGCAGAGCAAGCTGTTCGCTTCGCTCAATGTTGTGTCGGTATTTCTGCACAATCTGTTGCAGTTCTGGTCTTTTTAAAATGGCTTCTTTTGTCAGCATATGAGAATCATCGTCCTTTCTGAAACGGGTTTTAGGTGAATGAATGAGAAAAAGCGTGGTTTCGATTTCTTCTGAAATCGAATGCACACAATTAATAGTATAACACAAATCTTTTGTTTCTGTCAATGATGGCAAAAATATGAAAAACAATTCTACTAATTCAATCGACTTGATTCTAAAATAGACAGCTTTCTATTTTAAAAAGTCAGAAAAAGGGCACTTCGATTCGGAAGCACCCTGTTTCCTTGTTGGATTTTTTTTATACGGCTCAAATGCCACATTCGTCGTAATCCTTCCACTTTTCGTGGTGAGAGCGATTGCTCAGTGTCCGGCATACGATAAAGACAGCGGACAGCATTGCAAGCACCAATGCCCCGACAACTGGTGCAACTTTATAGAACATACTGAGCCGTTCTTTCTTTACAGAATCCTTTTCCTTGCTCATAATGAACCTCCCTGTTCCAATGCAGCAAGCTGTGCATCAAATCTGCATCACTGGTAGAAGTGCCCATTTCTGCCATCAGACGCTGCAATTCTGCATCCACCTTGGTATCTGCTTCCATCTGTTCAAAGCTCTTGGTGTCTGCATTGCTATTGCCGGAGATTTCAGCAAACGCAGCAGCTTCTGCTTCCTCCTGCTGCATAATCTTTTCTTCCATGCGGTTAAATTTATCCATAGAACTGGAAGTATTGATACCGCCCATAGACTGTGCCAGATTCTTCTGAGTCTTTGCCATCTGGGAACGGGCAATCAGCATTGCCTGCCGGCTCTTTGCTTCTTCCAGTTTTGCCTTTAAGGTTTCAACCTGATTCCGGATAGCATCGGTCTGTGTGGTAATGGTTTCATACATCTGCTGATAGGATGCAACGTCGTTATCTGCCTTAACTTTATAGGACAGGGCTTTCTTTGCCATTTCCGTATTACCAGCTGCAAGGGCTGCCTTTGCTTTAGATTCCCAATCAGCAGACGACTGCAATGCAGTCTTATACTGCCGTTCTGCAATCCGCTGGCTTGCCATTGCCTTGCCGAGTGCCTGTGTAGACTTTGCAACTTCCTGCTGCAAATCCCGAATGATCTGCTTGACCATCTTTTCCGGGTCTTCTGCCTTGTCGATGAGGTCGTTGACATTTGCTTTCATAATATCGCCAATTCTTGAAAAAAAATACCCATGTGGATTCCGCCTCCATTGTATCTTTGATGCTTGTTTTCGTCTGCTGGGCTATAACCCAGTCCCCCTACTATTGCAGGAATTTTCTCTGCCTGCATACAAATATGGTTGTATTGATTATAAACATTTTTTATATCGTGTCAAGCACAGAGTTTTGCAGAATTGTCGTTTGATTGAAAAAATGGTCGTTTTCAGTTGCTCTTAGGAAAACCATTGCGTTCGGTTCGGCAGAATCGCTTCGCTATCTGCCTTCGTGCTGTTCGCCAGTGGTTGCGTTGCCCGAATTAGTTATGAATCTTTCTTAGATTACAGTTTGTTTGAATGTTTTTTGCTTTTAGAATGGCGAACAGCAACTTGCTTATTTTTCTTAGATTTCAATACAGTCTAATCAATACGTTCGTTAAGGGGGGACAGCTTGTCCCCTTAACAATCTCCCTCCGCCGAGCTGAGCCAGCTCGACCGCAGTTTGCCTGCGGCATGGTTATTCTTCCAGTTTTGTATAATCTGGTATGGGTGTATCGAGTGGAATTCGCTCTTCGTCTGCTTCCCAGCAAAATGTTTCGATAAGCTTCTTCCAGACGGTATTCCCTTGCTTCGCAAGGACGCTGCAAGATTTTGCAGCAACTGCTGCTTCTCTTCGGATTCAAAATCCAGAATGTCTTTTGCCAAGCGACCCCTCTTTGCAATAACTGGCATCGAAAAAAGCAAATTCTCGCCATCTTCGTTGCCTCCTCCGGAAAACGATGGTTATAAAGCTTGAAATAATTCCTACCAATCCGATCGGGATTTATAACGAAACAGAAATGCTCTGGTTCTGCCCGATAAACGGTTGTAAATTCCGGCAGATTCTCCCCTAAATGAGCATCTACAGCATATGCCTCGCAAAGTTCCAAATCTTCCGCATCATACAGCGACAAGATTCTTTCAGAAACATCTTTCTCCACAAACATGATTTTCATTCCCCTCTTGTTTCAAAAATGGACTTATAAACGAAAAGCACGCTGATAAAAACCAGCGTGCTTTTTAAAAATATGGTCGAGGTGACAGGATTCGAACCTGCGGCCCCTACGTCCCGAACGTAGTGCTCTACCAAACTGAGCCACACCTCGTTGATGAACTTCGTCGTTTTCTTCAAGCGACTTATATAGTATATCACAGTCTGACAGAAAAGTCAAGCATTTTTTCTCTTTTTTTCTTTTTTTAAGAAGAAAAACGTCTATCTTGCAAAAAAGAAAGTAGCCACTCGAATTTTCTGCAAATTATCGCACTTCTTTTTCAAAAAACAGGGGGATGCAATTGCATTCCCTGTCTGTTTTGTATGAATTTTGTTGATTCCCCTTATGGACGCAATCCCAATCCGCCCTCCAGCGTAATGGTTTCGCCAGTCATATACTTGAAATCCGGTGATGCCAGCTGTACACAAACACGGCCAATTTCCTGCTCTGCATCGCCCAGATGTCCCATCGGCGGCATCTTCACATTTTTCTCAAATGCATCCGGATATGCTTTCTGGAACTGTTCCAGCTGTGCCGTCCATGCCAACGGGCAAACAATATTGACATTGATATGATCCGTCCCCATTCTGTTGCTGCAACACGGGTCAAACCACGAATACCTTCCTTTGCAGCAGCATATGCACACTGTCCATAGTTTCCGAACAGTCCTGCTCCAGACGCAAAGTTAATGACAGAACCCTGTGTGTTTCTTTCAGATAAGGATAGCAAGCCTGCATATAGTGGAAAGTTGCATACAAACCAGAATACATTGCCAGATCGAATTGTTCTGTGGTATGGTCTGCCAATGTTACACCTGAGGCGGAAGCCTGCGCGTTGTTAATCAGCACGTGAATTGCTCCGAATGCAGCAATTGCCTGTTCCACGACCTGCTTGACAACGGCTGCATTATCTGCACCAGCGTGCACGTCTGCCTGTACAGGCAATACCGAAATGCCATACAAGCGTTCGAGTTCTTCTTTTGCATCGTTCAACTTCTGTACGTTTCTACCAGTAATGACAAGGTTTGCACCTTCTTTTGCAAATGCAGTCGCAATACCGTAGCCAATCGAACCGCACTTGCCATCACTCAAAACGGCTCTGCCTGCTCCGGTGATCATCACTGTTTTTTTCGTGAAAAAAGCCCATGGTTAAAACTTCCTTTCTATGGTTTTCAAACGGTTATACGGATAACACTGTTATTATACCATAGTTCGGCTATATTTGCAAATGATTTTTGTAAGGATGTCTGATTGTTGGTCAATGCTCTTATGGAAACCATCTGCGTGCGGTTCGGCAGAATCGCTTCGCTGTCTGCCTTTGTACTGTTCGCCGGAGTTGCGTTGTCCGAATTGTCTATGAATCTTGCTTGAATTCGGATGCATTGCAAATGATTTTTTGTAAGGACGTGTGATTGTTGGTCAATGCTCTTAGGAAACCATCTGCGTACGGTTCGGCAGAATCGCTTCGCTGTCTGCCTTTGTGTTCTGTTCGCCGGAGTTGCGTTGTCCGAATTGCTTATGAATCTTTCTTAGATTGCAGTTTGTTTTTTGAAGTTTTTTTTTTTTAGGATTACAATATCATCTCATCGAGGGGACAGCTTGTCCCCCTTATTTCCCTGCCCTTTGTCCCTTCGGGGACATTTCCCCACACTGTGGGAATCACCCTCGCCGAGCTGGAGTCAGCTCGACCGTAATCGCCTGCGGCGTGCAATTTTGCGATGTTGCTGCATGATTGCTGATATTTTTATGACACAGAATTTTGCCGCTCTGCAAAGGTTGCTTCCTGTCCTGCTGCCTGCTTTGCGTAATACGTCAAAATCGTTACAGCATCCTCTACTGTCAAATCGTCCAGAGTTCCATTCACATCCCCCTTGAATCAGCTGCCAATACCGCAAAGAATTTTTCCCGTCCAGCGGCTTTCTTTGCGTGAGCTGTCAGCACTAAAACCGCATCTTCCACATCTACCACGCCATCTTCATTGATATCGCCCCATTTTGCATGTGGGTATGCATAATCTGGATAAGTAATCGTTCCTTGTTCTTCCAACAGCCCCATCAATGCAGCCGTAACACGATTCAACAGCCCCTGCTGCATGGTTTCTTCTTTTCGACAATTCTAATACGGTAGCGGCTACTTCTGCAATATCTGTTTCATTTGCGGTTTTGCACAAGCTTCAATCGCTTGCAGCTGTGCAGTATCCAGTTTCTGTTCTTTCGGCAGCATAATTGCATGCAAATTCACGTTATGAAACGCACCCTTTTCCCCGGTTAGCTGTGTGGCATCCTGCCATCTTGTACCGCCTTGATCCCAAATATAGCTCTGTCCCGGCTGGGCAGAAAACTGCATGCTATAATTATTGGCATCGAAATCTTCTTCAATGGTCAGATAGCCGTTTTGCCAGGTTTGATTCTTCTTGATTTTCATCGACAATACCACAGAAAATCGCTCATTCTTCTGCAAAGAAACCGTTTCCGGCAAGGTAATTTCCTGATAACCAAATCCGCCGGAATGCCCTGTGGTATCCAATAACAGTTCGCCATCGGTCGGGTCAGTTGCTGTTTCTGACAGGCGATAAACCTGAATCTGATATTTTGGATTGTTGCCATTATAACTAGTCTGATAAAAGCCCACACGGGACAGCGTTCCTCCTCTTCTGCCCGAAAAACATTTGCCACAGAATCAAACGAATACGCAACGCTATACCCTGCACCATCATAATAATAAATATTTCCGCTATCTTCTCGTGGTTCAAAGGTAAAGCTTGCATACTCGCCCAGACTGGTATCTTCATAAGAAATCCAGAAATAGCCATCATCCAGCTTTCCATCGCCCCAGCTGTTTTTTGCCAGCCACGCACCATTATTTTTGGCTGTTCCTTCGGGTCAAAGTTTTCCTTTGCATAGTTATCGTCCCAGCCAATCAGTAAAACCGCATGGTTTGCATTATAATAACTGGAATCGCTCTGATAATATGCATATGTCGTTCCGTTGTCATAATAATTTGCACCACTGCTATGAAAAGCAACATAAATGCCGCCGTTCTGCATCATGCGTTTTTTAATCGTTTCCCGTTCGCTTTTTGTTTGCACGCTGAGCATCGTTTCTGAACCAGTCATTCGATAGGCAGCCTGTTTCCGCTGATATTCCGAATGAAAACCAGAACAGCCCTGATAGGGCAAATAGGCTTCTTCCTGAATGCCGACAGTGCTGAGAAAAAACGATGCATGCAGGGCGTTTCCGCCGGATGCTCCCTTTTTTGCCTGAATAATGGCATCGCCATAAGTTGGGCTGAGTGGCTGCGGGTCGGGCGTATAGAGAAAATAGCCAACTTGCTCTTCGGACAAGTCCATATCATTGATATTATCCAAATCGGTTTCATAATATTTCAGCAGGTGACTTTCTGCTGCCCCCAGCGTTGCAAACGCCCAGCACATGCCATCAGAACCCTGATCTTTTACAGAAGTGATAATACCCTGCTCCCGCAAATCATAGGATTCTGGTACAGTATCCGTTTCTGCTGCACTGCCATACAGCGGCTGTTCCCCATCGCTGTTTTCAAAGGCGATAGCTGCTCCCTGTAAGGGCAGATACCCGTCCTCGGAATCGGCATCCGCAAAGTCAGAAACGCAATCCGCCTGCACGGCCTTTCGAGGGTGAAGTTTCCGCAGATGCTGCCACTGTAGAAATCGGCATGGAAACAGCAAACAAACAGACCGCACTGCAAAACGCAAAAAATACCTTTATATGGAAATTTCATAAAACAACCCTTTCTATTCTCCTACAATTGCCCCAAAATCGAGGAACTTTTCTTTTGTATTTTGTCTATTGTACCATAGTTTCAGCATGTTCGTCAATATCCTTTTCACAAGAACCCAAAAAGCATACCGAAAAACAAAAGACCGCTGGCATTTCTGCCAACGGTCTTTCTGCTGTCTATTTTCCCGGTTGTCGCTCAAAGCTGTCTGATTCCGAAATTTCTCCAGTCAGTCGGTTTACACCTTCTGATTCTTTTTCCGTTTCGGCTTGCTTGCTGCTGCAAACAAGAATGCTGCACTGCCAGTGATGACAATCGGAAGCATCCGATCATCTGCTGTCTTCGGTGTCGTCTTCGTGCTGCCGCTGCTGCTGCCGCCGGAAGAGGTCTTGCCAGAACCAGAAGAAGATGTAGTTTTCTTCTTCGTTGTCGAAGAAGAATCATCCTTCGTAGTTGTAATTTGGTCGTTGTCGTAGTAGTGGTAGTTGTTGTTGTCGTTGTAGTAGAAGTTGTTGTTTTAGAATCTGTACCACCGTGTACATCACTTGTACCAGTAGAGGCTGTTGTTTCTGTTACGGTTGTAACAGTCGTTTCTTCTGGTTGTGTTTCAGTAACTTCTTCGGTAGTCGTTGTTGTGGTAGTTGTCTGATAGTTGATAATCGGATCACCGTTGTTGACTTCAAAGGTAATATCTGCAATGGTCTGGTCTTCCGGATAAATGACTTCTACCGGATAAATGGTATCCGACAATACATAGCCATCTGCGGTTGCCAGTTCCTTTACATAATAGTTACCAGCCGGCAGCGTATCTTCAAACAAGATTGTGCCGTCTTCCTGTGCATTTGCAATACCGATGCAGCTGTCACTCGGAACAACTGTACCATCCAGGAGCGGAATGTCCTGAGCGGTATACAAGCCAAACTGTACCATGGTAATATCACCAGCATTGCCTTCCAACTGCTTGAGAGGTGAATCTGGCAACGAATGATATCGTTTGTGATTTCCAAGTTTGCAGTGTCGCCTTCATTGGTGGTGAAGTCGATTGCGTACGGTTCTGTGTTCATCACATAGCCGCTGACCGTCTGCATTTCCTGTACGGTGTAATAATCGCCATTCAGGATGCTGCTTTCTGCATAGCCGTTTTCGTCTGTAATTACGGTTTTCTACCAGATTTCCATCTGCATCATAGATGCCGAAGGTTACGCCAGCCATATCGTGCGGGTCATACTGAATCGTATAGATGCCGTCTTCGGACTGTGTTGCAGATGCAGCAGTCGGAGCAATCTTATGAATCGTAATTGTCCGTTCCGGAATGGTGGTTTCGGTTGTGGTTTCTTCCGTGGTTACTTCTTCGGTGGTCGTTTCTTCCTCAGTCGTGGTTACTTCCTCGGTAGTCGTCACTTCTTCGGTCGTGGTTACTTCTTCAGTGGTCGTAGTTGTTTCTTCGGTTGTTGTGGTTGTTTCTTCGATTGTTGTTGTGATTGCTACAGTCGTTGTGGTTGTAACAGTGGTTGTAGTCGGTTGTGTCGTCGTTGTTGTAACAGTGGTTGTGGTTGTAGTCAATTTTGTCGTTGTGGTAGTTGCTTCGGTGGTGGTTGTCGTGGTTGTAGTCGGTTTTGTCGTTGTGGTAGTTGCTTCGGTGGTGGTTGTCGTGGTTGTAGTCGGTTTTGTCGTTGTGGTAGTTGCTTCGGTGGTGGTTGTCGTGGTTGTAGTCGGTTTTGTTGTTGTGGTAGTTGCTTCGGTGGTGGTTGTCGTGGTTGTAGTCGGTTTTGTTGTTGTGGTAGTAGTTTCTGTGGTGGTGGTTGTTGTTTCTGTGGTTGTTGTTGTAGTGGTTTCGGTTGTTGTCTTTTGCAACGTCTACCATAACAATCTGGTCAACTGCTGTGTATACGGTTTTCGGTGATGTTTCCAGCCTCATCCTTCTGGTAAGTTACCAGATTCAGAACGCCGTTTTCATCAAACAGGAAGTCAATGGATTCTGCCAGTTCATAGCCATCCGGAGCCTGTTTTTTCCTGCAAGGTATAAATCGTACCAACCTGCAAGCCCGTAATTGTATGCGACTTGCCTTCTTCGGATACCCAAGAATCCAGCGTGAGGTCTTGCCATCCTTTGCGGTGTGTAAAGTAACCGTCAGATGTGCTCCAGCGATTTTCCTTGCCGCTGATGTCCTGCTTGCTGATTTCTGCCTGGGTCTTTTTCATCCTGCATAACAACTTCATCCACAGAACCATCTTCGCTGACAGTAAAGGTCACATCTTCTGCGGTCAGATAGCCATCCGGAGCGGTGATTTCTACCAGCCGGTAAGTTGCACCAGCGGTCAAAACGCCTTCCAGATAATGCGGCTGATCGGTGGATGTCCAGCTTTCAATCAGCTGACCATCTGCATCAAATGTCACTGCTTCTGCAACCTGATAGCCCTTTGGAGCGGTCACTTCTACCAGTTTATACTTGCCGCCAGCAATCAGCTTGCCATTGATGACATATGCTTCTGTGCCGGATGTCCAAGCATCCACTTCGGTTTCTACTGTCTCGCCCTGTTCGTTTTCGGTTACATAGTACAGTTTCAGTTCTGCACCAGCCAGTTCATCCGAACCAGTCAAGGTCTTCTTGCTAATGGATACCTTTGTCACATCGAATATGCATAACCATTCGGAGCATTTTCTTTCATGGAGTGTGTATTCCTTACCTGCGGTCATTTTTGCCGTTGATTTCATGCGGCTGGTCGCCGAAGTCCATGTTTCTACAACAACCTTGCCATTCTTGTCCAGAATCTGGAGGGTTGCACCCGGAACTTCTTCGCTGCCAGTTACAGACTGCTTGCTGATGGTTACCCTGGTCACATCGT
>VOFC01005048.1_pt1 | contig 18033 bp, 23 predicted proteins | sample 5384161 | NCBI WGS metagenome assembly VOFC01 (sample SAMN12384722, study PRJNA508395) | human gut metagenome | isolation source: healthy gut B | host: Homo sapiens
GACGGTACTCCTGAAGAAGCGTTGGCACAGATCAATAGTAAACAGTATGCGATTCCTTATCAGGCAGATCATCGGAAAGTTGTTAAAGTGGGAGTTAATTTCGACAGTAGTATGCGAACTATTGGAGAATGGATCATTGAAAACTAGGGAATGATCTTACATATTCCTACATATTTCCACATATTCCGGTATAATTTGTATAATTCGGTGTAATCCCGTTTTAATCCGGCATAATCCGGTGTAGTCCGGTGCAATCCGGCAAGTCGTCAACGTGTTGTCGTATCTTTGTTTCACCAACAGAAAGGGAGAATGTACTTCTTTTCGTAGAAACAATTTTTAATTATGGCAACAGTTACAGTTGTGCGCTACAAGCGCAGAAAACGGCTCGGTGATGATAAATCACCGATGATGTATCTTCTCAAGCCCAAGGCTGGGGAGTCGAAAATCTATTCAATCGATTCACTGGCACAGGAAATCGAGTCTATCGGGTCGCTTTCGGTGGAAGACGTGTCGCATGTGATGAAATCCTTTGTCCGTGCGATGAAAAAAGTGCTTGTGGCAGGGAATAAGGTGAAAGTGGATGGACTGGGTATTTTTATACCACGCTGACCTGTCCGGGTGTGGAACAGGAAAAGGACTGTACGGTGAGGAATATTACTCGTGTCAACCTTCGTTTCAAGGTCGATAATTCTCTGCGGCTTGCCAACGACAGCACGGCTACTACTCGTGGCGGGGATAATAACATGATGTTCGAATTGTATACGGAGAAGAAGTCCGCTGCCGGAGGAAACGGCGGTGACGGCTCCGATGATGATGGTAAAGGCGATGGGGGAGAACCCGGTGGTGGTAGCGGTGGAGGAGAAGCTCCGGATCCGGCAGCATAAACCGCTTTGATTGACTCTGTTCTCAATTTATTAACTTATCATCTCAATCTATTAAAATGTTAGATAAAATTATCGAAATCATCATGACGATTCTGCCTTTTCTGGGTAGTAGCCGCAAGAAGCGCCAGATGATGGCGCAAGAAGTGAAAAAGAGTTCAGCGAACTAGTGAAAGACCAGTATACTTTTCTGATGCAGCAGTTGGAGAAAGTATTGAAGGATTATTTCGACCTTAGCTCGAAAGTGAAAGAGATGCACGCGGAGATTTTCTCGTTGAGAGGACAGCTGACGCAAGCTGCGGCTCTGCAGTGTAGCAGCAAGGAATGTGTGCAACGAGTACAGAGGGTCACTGAAATGGAGGGATGAATTTATGCGAACCATCAATTTGATTGTGATCCACTGTTCCGCCTCAAGGGTAGATAGGAATTTTACGGAAGATGATTTGGAAGTGTGCCACCGTCGACGTGGTTTCAACGGGACGGGTTATCATTTTTATATCCGCAAAAATGGAGATATAAAGACCACCCGTGAGATTGAACGAATCGGTGCGCACGCAAAAGGACACAACCAGAACAGTATTGGCATCTGTTATGAGGGCGGACTTGACTGTCACGGGCGGCCTGCCGATACCCGTACCGAATGGCAGGTTCATTCAATGCACGTACTGATTCTTACGCTCTTGCGTGATTATCCCGGCTGCCGGGTGTGCGGACATCGGGATTTGAGCCCCGATCTGAATGGAAACGGAGAGATTGAACCCGAAGAATGGATTAAGGCATGTCCGTGTTTCGAGGTGAAAGCCGAGTGGGATGGTTAGATAAAATCACCTTCGCTACAACTATCTGTGGCGAAGGTGATTTCGTTAAAAAGGAAGTTTTGACACATTCTCTTTTTTGATTTAGTTATTGCTTTTTGGTATTTTACATTTGGCAAATTCTTTTATATATTTTCAGCAGCGATTCTGCCGTATTCCGCCATGAAAACAACTGGCTACGTTGTATGCCATATTCCACTTGTTGCTGATAGAGTGTCTGGTCATTTTCCAGTCGCAGTATTTTTTTGTAATATCATTGGAGTTGAACGGATCTGCCAGTAAAGCTCCCTCGCCTGCAATTTCGGGCATGGCTGATGTGTTTCCCGCAATGATGGGCGTTCCGCAAGCCATTGCCTCCAGCATCGGGATGCCGAAACTCTCGCGAAGCGATGGATAAAGGAATGCGAATGCACCGCAATAGAGTGCTACAAGGTCGGTATTCGCAATGTATCCCGGAGCGTGGATATAACTCTTGACTTCTGTAATATTTTCTTCTTCCAATATCCGGTCGATAACATCTTCCCTTGAGGTCGGCAATGAGCAATGGCAACTTTTGGGTGGATTGTTTCAGATAGTCGCTATATGCTTTCAGCACTCTGGGAGTGTTCTTCTTAGGGTCGGTGTTTCCCAGAAAAAAAATAGATAATTGTCTGCATCAATATATTTTCGGGTGATCTCCGGAGCTTTGGGTTGTACATGGAAATGACTATTGAAACCGTTGTACACGGCTACTAATTGTTCTTTCGGCAGATGCAGCACGTCAAGGATTCGTTCACGCTCAAATTGCGAGACTGTAATAATTTTCTCGCAGTTGGCCAATACGCGTGGTACTACCATCCGGCGGTAAAACCATCCCATTTCCTGATACCAGGTGAAGCTGGAAGAATAACGTTTTTCTAAATAAATAATGTCGTGTAGTGTTAGTATTAATGGTACGGGACATTGCAATGGGGGCAGTATTGCTTGTGCAGTGCAATAAATCGGGCATGATTTTTTTTACTGCGCGTGGAAGAGCCACTTGTTCCCAAAGGGGGTAAGTGGGGCATTTTAGTTCGATAATATGCACATTTTCCGATTCTTCCAAGCATCTGTCTTCACCAGGAGTAACGAAAATGAAATATTCGTTCTCATGGTCTATTTTTTGCAATTCCCGGATACTTTCAAGAGCAACGAAATCCATTCCGTGTTTATTAGTGCGGAAAATTCGTTGGGCTTCAATAGCGATTTTCATTGTTGTTTTCTTGTTATGTTTGATTTCTATTTATGGTGTTCACCATGCTCCGTATGGATAAACTTTTATTGGCTCCTTTCAATTTAAATAAGTTACCAATCATAGTAACAGCCAGCATAGGCATTTTGGTGATTGCTTTTCCCTACCTGTTTGGTAAATAGTCTGCCGCCCGGTACGGGTAGCGTCATGGCCGCTACTTGTGCAGCCGACAATATCCACCATTTGATGGCTATCATCCATTCGTTGCTGCCATTGCATAGGCTCAATATAAGGCCGATAACGGTAAAGACAAAGGTCAAGCCGAATACTCCTGCCAACTGAATCAATCGTGGCGGAAGCATCCATTGGCATATCTTGTCGCAGTAATCGAAATTTCCTTGTATGAATGCTTTAGGCAAGTGAGGCAGCGAAGCGCGGAGTGCACCGAATTGTGCTGCTATCCAGCGTTTGCGCTGGTTACTGATAGCCTCTTTCTTTTGTGTTTTCTCGTCAAACACAAGCAGGTCGGGCAGATAAACGGTATAGATGCGCTGTTGCAGGAGCATGGCTTCCAATTCTTTGTCTTCACCTGCTGTCTGGAGATATTTCACATTCTGATGAAACCATTCTGCTTCGAATGCCATTCCCGAACCGGATAGCCCGGCAGAAAGTCCTACAGCGTTATGTCCGCTGCGGAAGAATCCATTGTTTATTTCTTCGCTGGCGCTGTCGAGTACGGAAATGTCTGTGTTCAGATTTTTTCCTGTACGGTGTGCCTGTACGGATTTTATGCCGCTGTCAAAAACACGGTTGATGGTAGACAGGAAATCGGGCGTGGTCATGTTGTCGGCATCCATGATGACTACAATGTCGAATGCATTTGTATCAATGGAATCCATGGCCATTGCCAGTGCTTTGGCTTTCGAACTTTCCTTATAATTTGCCATCAACAGGCGGATGGGAAGGGCTGCCAGAGCGTCGTTTGTTTCCGGTCGCATCTGATCGGAAATGACTATGATCTCATAGAGTTCCTTCGGATAATCCTGTTCAAGAAAGCTCTGTATGGAAGCAACAATCACGCGGTCCTCCTTGTAGGCGGGAAAGAGCACGACGATGCGTCGTAGCGTACGGGCTTCGGGGGTATTGGGGAGCCCGGTAAAACTTGGAGGCAATAGCGTATAGTAATAGGTAGCATACGCAAAATACCAGGGGAATGTAGAGAATCCAGTCAATAATGTTCATAGTATCTAGAGTTTTTTTAAATGTGTTATTGTTAGTATCTGATGAAGACATGAATAGCCCTGTGCAGACTCCATAATAGGTGGCACAAAACAGGTCGAAACGGCCTTTGAAAGCGAATGACAGACTGTTTTTTGCCGGCTGCAATGGTGCTCTGGTAAAGTACGGACATCAATCGTTCCATGCCTTTCATATTACGGCGGGCATAGAGCAGGCGGTTTCGTGTCAGGAAATAGGTGCGTAGTTTGCTTAGTTGACCGGTGCTTTGGCTTTCTTTATGAAAAACAGTGCAACGCGGCTCATACCATAGCTCGTAGCCGGCACGGGTCATACTTGTGCTCCAGTCGAGTTCTTCGTAATAAAGGAAGAAGATTTCCGGCATCATTCCGATTTTTTCGATCACTTCGCGTTTGATAATCATGGCTGCCCCGTGTAGATAGGGGGTAGGATGGGGGGTATCGTAACTTCCGTCATCGGGACAGTCGAAGCCCAGCATATTGTTGCGCAATGTTATCTTTGTCAGCGGGGTAAATCCTGCAAACTGTATGTGTTGCGGCGGAAAGGCGAAACGTATTTTAGGAGACACGCCCCCGATTTCCGGACGACTTTCCAATCGTTCCACCAGGTAGGCGATTTCATCGGATTCGATATAGGTATCGTTATTGATAAGGAAAATGTATTTGCCTTTTTGCTGCACGGATGCCAATGTTGTTGCCACCGGAAAAACCTCCGTTCTCATTGCTGCGGATGCTGATAACCGTTGGGTATAATTCGTGTATTTTGGCTGCTTCATCTTCGCGTGAAGCATTGTCTACCACTATGATTTCATAGCTCACAGACTTCAGCTTTTTGTGCAGTGATTCTATCAGTTCACAGGTGTCTTTGAACCCGTTGTAACAGATGGTAATAAATGATATGTCGGGACTATTGTTTGTCATTCTTGTTCGTTGATTTCGTTATTAGATAGCTGCCGTTCTTTTTTCTTCGCTTTCTTCTTTTTTTTCACTGATGCGCTTGTCGATATGTGGAGCTGCAAAACAGAGTGCAAAGCCTATGTATACGGGCAACTGGTTGGGATACTGCATAATGTCGTTGACATAAGTGGCGATAAAAATCCGGCATCCATACAAAGCCATGCCGCGATAAGTCCACGCAGGCCTTTGTTGCGTACTTTAAACATGAGTATCCAGGAGCACCAGGCAAAGAGAATGCCGTGTATGGAAAGGTAGAGTATCAGTCCCACAATTCCCGTTTCCACCCATACGCTGACTAGCCATGAGTCGGGGAGGGTAGGGCATTTGCTCTCGTGAATCGAAGTTACCGGCTTTGGAGAGTCCAATGCCGTAGCCTAACGGTTTTCTTTGCCATCAACTCTTTCATTCTTTGCCGGTTTTCGACACGCACCTGGTAGGAAGCGTCTTCGGACGGATGGAAAGAGGAGCGCATCTTGTGGATATATTGGTTCCCGCTTCCGATATTGGTATAACTGAAGAACACGAAAACGCTGATGGATATGAATATACCTGCCAATAACGCTTTCCAATTTTTGGCAATGACGGTTATCATCAACATTCCTCCCATGATGACTCCCATAGCTGCACGGGTTCCCGAAATCCCCATTCCGTAAAGTCCCCCGACGGCGATGCAGAGGAAGTAAATGCGTAGCCATTTGGACTCCACAAAGAAGGCGGAGATGGCAAAGACTACAGCGGACATGGCGGCATGTACTCCGTAGTTTGCTGCGTCGGAGAAGCAGGAAAAATAGCGGATACCCGACCAGATGATATGTGTACGCCATCCGCCCAGCACGTGCAGGAAATAGAGGTCTTTGGAGCTGAAACCATAGTTTTTTGCCAGTAACCTTTTATCGTAAAGACGAGGACGAATACCGACCAGATGATTAATAGCAGCTCGATGTCTTTTTTTGTGCGGACAACGAGCGGAACAACAAAGGCGCATATTAAAGGTATCAGCGCATAAGGTGTAAGGTTGATGTTCCATGCTGCCAGCACGTTGTTGGGATTAAAATTTCGAGAAGATAGAAGCACAACCAGATTGTGAACATATAGGTCATGATGTTTTGACCTGCTTTCCAGTTGGTTTGTTCATCATTGTTAAGTTGTATCAAACAGATAGTAGTAAATGACAAGATAATGATCATAGAGAATAACCCTACCTTGATATTTACTAACATTCCTGCTGCAACCAACACAAATTGTAAAGCAAGCAGGATATGGAAAGTCACTATCTTATTATTCGTCATCGTCTTCTTCAGTCTCTTTCGCTTTTCTACTTAGATTGAATATGATTTTTTCTGTAAGTGACAATTGGCTGAAACGATAGCTGACTCTGCGTAATAAGGTATATGGCGGAAGTTGTCCGGTGAAATCTTCCACTGCCTCACGCTTGGCGTTGGTCAGGCACACACAGAACGGAACATCCGTTTTACCCATTTGTGTCGTGAGCTGTTCGCAAAGTTGTTTGTCGATGGTTTTCCATCCGCGGTCTGCCGGGCTGACCAAAATGTTGACATTAGCGTCGTGCAACAGTGCAGTCGGGATATTGCTTGACGACAATGGCGGATAGGCAACGATCAGTATGTCTTCTCCTTGCAGGGTATAAAAATCGGTAATGTTTTTTGCAAGCAGGTATTGAGTAGAATCTGTGTTAAAATCTTCTCCATACGTGATGAATCTCGTATTTAACATCCGGCTTTGCATATATCCGCAGATCAGATTTCCAACGATGTCTTCACCGGAGTTTTCGCTGGTACTGAACAGGTTGATGATAAATACTCCGGGGGATTTCCGCTTCGTCAGGAAGCGGAGTATGGAGTTGCTCAATTCTTTGATGGAAAGTTGGACGTAGGTTTTGGCTAGTCCGCCATAACGGGAAGAGGAGGGGCTGGGAACGGCTCCTATTACCTTAAATCCGGTCACTCGTTTGGTTCGGTTTGCATCACGCAACGTTCTGTCAAGAATCTCGATTAATAATAATAGAGCGATGATTATCAGAAAACTACCTATGCAGGCGGCAATGACAATCTGCTTGCGGTTGGTTGAATTGGATGCAATCGGATAGGTCGGTTCATTCAGCACCTTCAGTGTAGCGGAGGTCATTTCCAAATTTTTTCTTTCTCAACAGGGCTTCGTTGTAGCTCTGTAACACGGTCAGGTAACTGCGCTCCGTAAAGTTGATGGAGCGTTCTTTTTGTTTGATGGTGGTACCTACAGGGGCGAAAAAAACGTAGCGGTCGTTCAATTCCTGACGGGCATTTTGTACAATTAGTAGTTCGGCCTTAGCTTTTTTCAAACAACAGGGTTTGTTCCAGCCATTGGTCGATGATATTGGTCCGGCTGGCACCTTCTTTTTGGTGTATTTGTGACTTACGTAGGAAGTGGTTAAATCATTTAATTCTTGTTTAAGTTCGCTCAACCGTTTTTTGTCACCTGTCAGAGATCCGGTATCTTTTTGTTTGGAGTCGCTCATTGCTTCCACTTCCGAGATTTTGCTGGTGATATTGGATGCTTCTCTTAATTTGTCCACAAATTCCATATTCTTGAGCACTTGCTTGGCATTGCTGTCCATGTGCTTCTCCAGTTCTTCGAGCATCGACTTGGTACTGTTGTATGCAAAAAGTGCATCTTGTTCCCGCAGCTCGAATTCTTTACTGATGGCCGCGATTTCTTTGGTTTCGTCCAGATAGTTGATGATACGTTTTTCTACGTTGTACTTGGTCAGGTCGTCTTCCTCCGAGTTGAGTTTTTTTGCCGATGCGTTTCAACTCTTCCTCAAAGTATTTGATGACTTTGTCTGTTTCTCCGTAGCGAATACGGCGGTATTCGTCTTCCACAAATTCGTCCATCAGGATGCTTACCGTGTTGTAGGCTATGCCGGGATCGCCGGAAGTATAGCTGATGTCCAGCAAATCACTCGTGAGCCGGCGTTGCACTTTGATGTTTTTCAAAGCGTTGTAGCTATAGAAAGGGGTGATTGTAGTAGAACATTTCATAGATGTAGTTACCTTTTTTCGGACGCATATATGCTTCCAGATTGGCAACTGTTTTATCTTCGCTCGATTTGTCGATCAGCTTTAATATTTCCGGTCCATGCGGACTGTTTTTTAAGTGGTTATAGGTGTAATTGTAGCTGGATGGGGTGACTCCGTCGTTGTCATTGTCCGGATTTCCCTGGATAAGTACACGGGCAAATAATCGCAGGAATACTCTTTTCAGGGTGCTCTCGGCTTGCATGATACTTATCAGGTTGTCCATCGAATTTTTTGTACTGTCGCCCAGTCTGTGCGTTTATCGCTTTCAAGTTGTATCGAGGCTACTCCGGTATAAAGTGTTGCTTTCACGTCGTATCCACCTTGCATGTGACGCGTATAGTAGAAGACGAGTAACGTGAAGATAGCGGTCCCTACCAGTATTAGCCAACGGTGGCGAAAGAGGGTCCGTATGATAGAAATGATGAAGTTCATATCTTAGTTTTTTTATTTTCTTATGATGGGAGTACGTGAAATAACCTCAAGTATCATTAAGCTCTTTGTCAATTCAAACTTGCTATTCTCATATGCCTCACGTGCAGTTGACTGCCTTTTCTTTATCTACGGCCAAGTCGGAAGATTCTATGGTTCCGTTGGCAAAATTCTTTTCAGAAATTTCATATTGCACATTAGCAAGTACCAAACTTTCACTTCTCATTTTAAGTACTCTTATCTGTGAGGTAGCCATCGCATACATCTCAATAATATTCTTCTTGATTTCGTCGTACTTCACTTCCCGTTCCAATTCTGCACTGCGTAATGTGAGCCTTTGCCGGCTGATTTTACCCTTGAGGTCGAATAGGTCGTCTAAGGGGATGCTTAGACCGGCACCTACTGTGTAGCCATTTTGTGCCTGGGTGGAGTAGGTGAGGTATGGGGCGAGTGCCACGTCCGTATAGGTGGACTCATTGCCGAACATTCCGTATTGATAGCTTCCCCGTAGACTGAAGAAACCCAGAAATGACCATTTCTCTTTTTGGAGTAATTTGCGCTCGATTCTCGCCTTTACGTCCGCCATCTCATAAATGGGGCTGTTCTTGGCATTTTCGAATAAAACGGATAGAGGGGAAGCACTATTTTAGTATAATCTTCTTCACTTAGTTGAGAATAGTCAGACACTTCTTGTGCAACTACACGAGTGGTAGAGACGAACAGAAGTAATAACCCCTGAAGAAAAAAAACATATAAATTGCTTCATAAAAAATCCTATTATTTGCTCTTGCTGTGTTATAGCTTGCGCAAATATAAGGATTAATTTCATTTATGTGCAGTCTTTTTTATTATCTATTTTACAATCTTTCTTGTAATTTGTGCACAATTTGTCGCGTAAATGGCGTCAAAAGGCTTCTGTCATGTTGAAGTAGAACAAATTCTGCTTGTTCACCATGTCTCTGCCGAAGTCAAGGCGTACATTCATACGGGGTTGAACTTCAACGCGTAACCCTAATCCGAGGTTGGGAAGCACACCTTCTATCTTGCCTGGAGTGGGTCCCATGAATCCGCATCCTCCCCAGGCTACATATCCTATATGACTTAACATCTTTTTTACCCAAGTGCTTTTGTCCGTATTTATCATCTGGCGGTATTCGGCCATCATGACATGCGAGGACTTGTCGCGAAACTGTCCCATGTAGTAACCGCGAAGATCGAAGGGGGTTCCGCTAAGTACATATTTTGTTAGGGGTACATCTCCGAATGCGTTTTTGCTTTGCACTGTCCAGGCTATCACTTTGCGGCGTCCTACTGTTTTGTATTGGCGGTAGTCGATTTCCAAACGGTAAAAGTTATTATCACTGCCGAACGTTTTATTGTACATCATTCCCCGAAAGTCGAGGTAGGTTCCGCTATATGCATTTGCAGGAATATCACGTGTGTCATACGTCAGCAGGAAACCAAGTCCGGAACTGAAATTTTTGTATCCGTGTTCTGTTCCTCCTGCCGCTATATATGAGGGCTCATTAACCATTCCGGCAGCCGGTTTGGTAATTTTATCATAGTTCAAATCGACTTGGGGACCTGCAAAAATATTGCTTTCTCCCAGACGGAACAGGAACCAGGGGTTTACTTGGATGCCGCTATAACGGTATTCACTGGTATCTTCTCCACGTTCATAATCTTTATTAGTGGAATATCCGATGCCATAAAAATTTTCGATTGTATTTTTTATATGAGAAAGTTCCGAAGATACGGAAGCGGTCGCCTTTAAAAAAAGAGCTGTGGTTTTGTCATCAGGTTCAAGCCGCCTTTGAACATCAAGGCAATGGCCATCGGCACTACCGAACGTCGTTGGGTGGTATCACTCGGATTCATCCGGAATGTCATCAGTGCGCTACCGCCCACCAGTAAACCAAAATCCGGCGTATAACTGGGACCACCCAATATGTTATAGTGTAAATTCCGGTTTGCCACGCGCTGGCGACGCAGCTCGCGCTTTGAAAGGACAGAATGGTATCTGACGGGATGTCTTCAATATCTGTAGGAGTAGTATCACTGATAGAAGTTGTAGACCTTTGCAGTTCATCGCTCTTTTACTGCCGTACTATCAGCCGCGGCTGACATCATATTGATGGATGGAAGCATCATCAATATTCCTATTATATATTTCTTCATAATTTCTCTGTGAGGAATTCGACTGCAAAAAAACTCTTTTTATTTTGATTAGTTTTGAAGTTCTTAGATAATAAATCTAAAAAAGTCATTCTAAGGGCAAATAAAGGCTATTTTGGTATGCGGATTTTTTCCTAACAGTAGAGGGATATGCTTCTTGCAGAATATAATGAGTGGATAATTGATTGCTGTAATAAGTAGACTTATAATAAAGGCTATGAATGTAGAGTAGGTAATATTATCGATATGCAGGTATTTTTCTATAGCAAAATTGAATACACCTATGAACATCCAATGTATACCTAAAATAACCATTGTGCCTATTGATACATTATAATTTATGGTGGATGTAATTTGGTTGAGTATAAATCCGATTCCAAGAATCATACAGCTTCCGGTGAATCTCAGGAGGTGGAAATTTACTATTTCGGGCAGTGTTGTATAGTTACTGGTGTATCCCATCGAAAAAATGTGGCAAATGAAACAATGGGAAAAATCAGCCAGATGATACTTTGATGCAAGGAATTTGCGATGTTTTTTATCTTTGTCCGTTTCAATGCTTGTCCGGTAAAAAGAATATTTGCAATGCAAAAAAACTATATGTGTAGCATAGGTACCATAGATGGATGTTGGTTGAGCCAATAACAAATGAGTATGGAGACTAGGCTGCTGATACCTGCCGTCAACCAGTATATTGATTGTTTTTTTTTGTATAGTGTAGGAATATATTTTTATCATAAACAGGCAATATATAAACCATGTGGGGCCGTTAATGGGGTCTGACGACAGTGATTGAATGAGGGGTTGTATGATACTATGGTGTATATTGATGACTTGATGAGGTACTATAAGTTCTCTAACAAACCAATACGGGTAAAATATGAATTGATAGATGAGATAGGGGAGCAGCAAAGTCTTGAGATCCTTATATAATTCTTCTTTTATTGTTCCTTTAGGGTTGTATAAGTAACCGGATATAAGAAAGAAAAGTGGCATGTGAAAGGAATAGATGATCGTGTGCGTCTCTGATTGCATTGGTACATGTCCCCAAATAACTAGAAATATAGCTATTGACTTACTCCAGTCAATCCAATTATATCGTACTGATTTTGCGCTTGTCATTTTGTTGTGTTTTAATTTTGTGTGCAAATATACGATTATTTATTCTATCTGCAGGTTTTTCTACAATAAGTTATTATTGTTTGCTAAAACATTATTCGTTTTTAGGAGTTTGTTTGCATATATCTAAGGAATTCAACAACCTTTGCAAAAAGTAATATGTTTATCTATTATAAGAAGGTGAAATATGACAACATTTTAATATCAAATCAATGAATAAACAGATTTTATCAATTTTTGTTTTATGTGCTTTTTTTCTTATTCTACACAAGCGCAAAAGAAGTGAAAGGAGGCATCAGCGACTCCATGATGCAACAAATCAAGCAGAGTTACGCAAACACTCCTACTGACAAGGCTATCCGCAACGCTATCGGTAGCAACGACATTCGTAAACTGGCTCTCAATCAGGATAACCTGAAAGGGATGGACACACATTTCTCCATCAAAGTGCCTTCCAAAGGTATCACGAACCAGAAATCTTCCGGTCGTTGCTGGCTTTTTACGGAGGTTTGAATGTGATGCGTGCCAAAGCGATCGCCAAGCATAACCTCGGTTCCTTCGAATTTTCGCAAACTTATCCTTTCTTCTTCGATCAACTGGAGAAAGCTAATCTTTTCCTGCAAGGTATCATCGACACCAGTCAGCAAACCGATGAACGACAAAATGGTGGAATGGCTTTTCCGTAATCCTCTGAGTGACGGCGGAACTTTCACCGGTGTAGCCGATATTGTCAGTAAATATGGGCTTGTTCCCCAAAGATGTGATGCCGGAAACCAACAGTAGTGAAAATACCTCCCGTATGGCCGGTCTGATCGTCCTGAAACTTCGTGAACAGGGGCTTCAACTCCGTGGTCTCGCTGCGCAAAGGGTGCCAAGCCTGCTGCCCTTGAGAAAACAAAAACAGAGATGTTGGCACCATCTACCGGTTATTTCGTGTTGAATCTCGGTGTTCCTCCTACTGAATTTACCTGGACTGAATATAACGCCTAAGGGTGAGCCTGTGTCTACCGAAAATTACACTCCGCTTTCTTTCCTGAAAAAGTATGGTGACGAAAAACTGATTGATAATTATGTCATGTTAATGAACGATCCGAGCCGTGAATATTATAAGTGTTACGAGATAGACTACGACCGCCACCGTTACGACGGCAAAAACTGGACGTATGTCAATCTTCCCATCGAGGATATCAAAGAAATGGCTATTGCCTCTCTGAAAGACAGTACGATGATGTATTTCTCTTGCGATGTCGGCAAAGTTCCTAAACTCTGACCGTGGTCTGCTGGATGTCAAAAACTACGACTACGAATCTCTTATGGGTACTTACTTTTGGCATGAACAAGAAGCAACGTATCCAAAGTTTTGCCAGTGGCTCCAGTCACGCCATGACTCTTATGGCCGTCGATCTTGATCAAAAATGGAAAACCGACGAAATGGATGGTTGAAAATAGTTGGGGACCCGCCGCCGGTTATCAGGGTTATCTTATTATGACAGACGATTGGTTTAACGAATATATGTTCCGCCTAGTAGTAGAAACGAAATATGCATCGAAAAAAGCTCTCGAGGTGTTGAAACAGAAGCCTATCCGACTTCCTGCTTGGGATCCTATGTTTGTCTGAATAGTTCTTTTTTTGCTTCTGTCTTTTGAGAACGGAAAAAAAGGCATCTAAAGAATAACGTGCACGAACACGAAAGGAATTACGGATATTTTTCCGTAATTCCTTTCTTTTTTCCTCCCGAATCCCAATCTTATTTATTACTTTTGCGGCAAATTTATGAAACCATTATTTTATATAGCATGGCAAATGTAATAAAGTTACGTAAAGGCCTTGACATAAACCTGAAAGGTAAAGCTGCTGAAACGTACGCAACAGTGAAAGAACCGGGATTCTACGCACTTGTACCCGATGACTTTCCTGGAGTGACACCTAAAGTGGTTGTGAAAGAGCAGGAATATGTAATGGCTGGTGGACCCTTGTTTATCGACAAGTATCATCCTGAAGTGAAATTTGTTTCGCCCGTGAGTGGCGTAGTGACGAGTGTAGAACGTGGTGCTCGTCGTAAGGTATTGAACATCGTAGTAGAGGCGGCTGCCGTATCAAAGGTGGCGAACGCCACATGATCATGTACCGCATGGAAGCACTTGGTATTTACGAAGTGGCTCCCGAAGACTTCGCTGTATGTGAATTCGTTGACTCTTCCAAATTGGAATTGCAACGCATCGTGCGTCAGGGCTTGGACATGCTTCGCAAGGAAATGTGCTAAATAATTAAAAACTAAGAATTAAAAGTTAATGAAAGCGTTAAGAAATTATCTCGACAAGATAAAGCCAAACTTTGAAGAGGGCGGCAAACTCCACGCGTTTCGTTCGGTGTTCGACGGTTTCGAAACATTCTTGTTCGTACCCAACAGCACTTCGAAAACAGGAGTTCACATTCATGATGCGATTGACAGCAAGCGTATCATGTCAATGGTGGTTATTGCGTTGATACCGGCCCTGTTGTTCGGTATGTACAACGTAGGTTACCAGCACTTCTTGGCTGTAGGCCAGGAGGCAGGTTTCTTTGAAAAGTTCATTTATGGTTTCCTGGCTGTTCTGCCTAAGATTATCGTGTCATACGTAGTCGGTCTGGGAATCGAATTTGTGGTGGCACAATGGAAGAACGAAGAAATTCAGGAAGGTTTCCTGGTATCCGGTCTGTTGATCCCGATGATCGTTCCTGTGGAATGTCCGTTGTGGATTCTGGCTGTCGCTACAGCATTCTCTGTTATCTTCGCTAAGGAAGTATTCGGCGGTACAGGTATGAATATCTTCAACCCTGCATTGATTACCCGTGCTTTCTTGTTCTTCGCTTATCCTACCAAAATGTCCGGTGATGCCGTTTGGGTAAGCACTGACAGCATTTTCGGTATCGGTGGCGGACAGGTAGTGGACGGTTTTACCGGCGCTACGATGTTGGGACAGGCTGCTACAGCCGCTCCGGGTGCAAGCGAACTGATTAATGTGAACGGTACTCCCGCTACCATGTGGGATATGGTTGTAGGTTTGATTCCGGGTTCTATCGGTGAAACCAGCGTTATCGCTATCGCACTGGGTGCCATCATCCTGTTGTGGACAGGCGTGGCAAGTTGGAAGACCATGTTCTCTGTCTTTGCCGGTGGTATCGTGATGGGATTGATCTTCAATGTATTCGGCTCTACAGATAACATGATGGCTCAGTTGCCTTGGTACGAACACATCGTATTGGGCGGTTTCTGCTTCGGCGCCGTGTTCATGGCTACCGACCCTGTGACTTCCGCACGTACGGAAAAGGGTAAGTTCATCTACGGCTTCCTGATCGGTGTGATGGCTATCGTTATCCGTGTGTTGAATCCGGGTTATCCCGAAGGTATGATGCTTGCCATCCTGCTGATGAACATCTTCGCTCCGCTGATTGACTACTGTATCGTACAGAAGAACATCACAGCCCGCGAAAACAGATTAAAATCAACTAACAACTAAAATATCGGACATTATGAATACTAATAGTAATAGTTATACTATCATCTATGCTTCGATAATGGTTGTTATCGTAGCATTCCTGTTGGCATTCGTGTCTTCTTCTCTGAAAGAAAAACAGTACCAGAATGTAGAACAGGACACAAAGAAACAAATTCTGGCAGCTTTGAACGTTTATGACGTAAAAGATGTGAATGCGGAATATGATAAATATGTGAAAGAAGACGATTTGATGCAGGCAGACGGTTCTTTGGTAAAGAACGATGCTGCTTTCCAGACTTCTTATAAAGGTGAAATCGCTAACGGACGTCTTCATGTATTCGTTTGCGACGTGGATGGTCAGACCAAATATGTGCTGCCTATTTATGGTGCCGGTCTTTGGGGACCTATCTGGGGATACATCGCATTGAATGATGACAAAGACACTGTATATGGCGTTTACTTCTCTCATCAAGGAGAAACTCCGGGTCTGGGTGCAGAAATCACCACTACTAAGTTCCAGGATCAGTTCTTGGGCAAACATGTAATGGAAAACGGTACTGTAGCTTTGGGTGTTGAAAAACACGGCAAGGTGGCAAAACCCGATTATCAGGTAGACGGTATCTCAGGTGGTACTATCACTTCTAAGGGTGTAGATGCGATGATTAAGGATTGCCTGAGCATGTACAATTCATTTTTAACTAATAAATAAGAGGAGGGTAAATAGAATATGAGCGCATTATTTTCTAAAAAGAATAGAGAAGTTCTTTTAACTCCGCTGGGTTTGAATAACCCTGTCACCGTACAGGTGCTCGGTATCTGTTCTGCACTGGCTGTAACGGCTCAGCTGGAACCGGCTATCGTGATGGGTCTTTCCGTAACCATTATTACAGCCTTCTCGAACTTCGTTATCTCCTTGTTGCGTAACACCATTCCCAACCGTATCCGTATCATCGTCCAGTTGGTGGTTGTTGCCGCATTGGTAACTATCGTTAGTGAAATTTTGAAAGCGTTCGCATACGATGTAAGTGTGCAGCTTTCTGTATATGTAGGTTTGATTATTACAAACTGTATCCTGATGGGACGTCTGGAAGCGTTTGCTATGATGAACGGTCCTTGGGAATCATTCCTGGATGGTATCGGTAACGGATTGGGTTATGCCAAAATCCTGATTATCGTGGCATTCTTCCGTGAACTGCTGGGAGCCGGTACATTGTTTGGCTTCCAGGTTATCCCGCAGGCTGTTTATGACTTGGGCTACCTGAACAACGGCTTGATGCTGATGCCTCCTATGGCGTTGATTATCTGTGCTTGTATCATTTGGTACCAACGTGCAAAACACAAAGAATTGCAGGAAAGTAATAATTAATCCCCGTTATAAAACGAAAAGAATATGGAATATTTAAGTTTGTTTGTAAAGTCCATCTTTGTGGACAATATGATTTTCGCATACTTCCTGGGGATGTGTTCTTACCTGGCAGTATCGAAGAACGTAAAGACAGCCGTAGGTCTGGGTGCAGCCGTTACTTTCGTGTTGATTGTAACTCTGCCGGTGAACTATTTGCTGGAAAATTACGTACTGGCACCTAATGCGCTGATTGATGGAGTAGACCTCAGCTTCTTGAGCTTTATCCTGTTTATTGCCGTTATTGCCGGTATCGTTCAGTTGGTGGAAATGGCGGTTGAACGTTTCAGCCCGTCGCTCTATGCTTCATTGGGTATCTTCCTTCCGCTGATTGCTGTAAACTGTGCCATCATGGGTGCTTCATTGTTTATGCAGCAACGTCATTTCATCAACATTGGCGAGGCAACCACTTACGCTTTGGGCTCAGGTATCGGTTGGGCACTGGCTATTATCGGTCTGGCTGCCATCCGTGAAAAAATGGCTTACTCTGATGTTCCCGCTCCTTTGAAAGGTCTGGGTATCACTTTCATCACTGTAGGTTTGATGGCAATGGCATTTATGTGTTTCTCTGGTTTGAAAATCTAAAAGGAAAGGAATAAGACAATGGATATGAATTTAATATTAGCTAGTATTGGAGTATTCCTTGGAATTATACTTCTGCTCGTTGTTATTTTGCTGGTAGCTAAGCAGTATCTTACTCCGAGCGGCAAAGTAAAGATAACTATCAATGGAGAGAAAGAACTGGAAGTAGAACAAGGTTCAACTTTGCTGAACACCCTGTCTGTCAATGGCATATACCTGTCATCGGCTTGTGGTGGTAAAGGTTCTTGCGGTCAATGTAAATGCCAGGTTGTAGAAGGCGGTGGTGAGATTCTTCCTTCTGAAAAGGGACATTTCAGCCGTAAACAACAACAGGATCATTGGCGTCTGGGTTGCCAGGTGAAAGTAAAAGGAGACCTGGGCATCAAGATTGATGAATCTGTAATGGGTGTTAAGGAATGGGAATGCGAAGTAATCAGCAACAAGAACGTTGCCACTTTCATCAAAGAGTTTATTGTGGCTTTGCCGAAAGGTGAACACATGGACTTCGTTCCGGGTTCATACGCTCAGATTAAGATTCCTAAATTTGAAATGGACTACAACAAGGATATCGATAAAGACCTTATCGGTGCGGAGTATCTGCCCGCATGGGAAAAATTCGGTCTGTTCGGCTTGAAATGTAAGAATACGGA
>VOFC01006853.1_pt1 | contig 18026 bp, 33 predicted proteins | sample 5384161 | NCBI WGS metagenome assembly VOFC01 (sample SAMN12384722, study PRJNA508395) | human gut metagenome | isolation source: healthy gut B | host: Homo sapiens
ATATCAATTGCTTCGTTCAGTTACATGTGCTCCTCTCCCGGCAGAAGCGGCGGGAATCTCCAGCTGCTGATGCACTACGCCAGCGACCGGCGGTACATGTGGGCTGGGGGAATTTCTTTGATCCCCAGGAATCACGCAGCTACTTCGGGCTGGATTTCGCCTGCGACACCATCCCAACGAGCTGGTGCCCGGCAGTTACGACACCTTCGAGGGCGTATCCCGGTCAGGTGGAGGCGGTGGTCACCAACCTGCCGACCGGCCGGGCCGTACACAGGAGGTCCCCCCCCCGACGCGCCAGCTTCCTCCTGCTCCAGGCCACCTGCGCCATCCGTGCTGTTCCAGCCCATCCGGCTGGACGGCGGCGACCCTATCTGGACGGGGGCTGCTCCGCGCCATTCCCTGGAAGCGGGCGCTGGAGGCCGGGCTGCGACCGGGTGGTGGTTGTCCTGACCCGGGGCGGGGCTATCGGAAAAGGGCCGGAGCAGCGTGATGCCCCTGTTCCGCCGGGTTACCGCAAATGCCCCCCTTTCTGGAAGGACTGCGGACCCGGGCGGAGCGCTACAACCAACCGCCGGGAGGGCTTTTTCGCCCTGGGCAGGGGGCCGGGTGTTGGTGATGGCGCCGGCGGACACCACCGGGCTTCTCCCGCACGGGGCAGGACCGGCAGAAGATCCCTGGCCCCTGGCAGGACGGCTTCTTCGCCGTGCCCGCCGGGCTGCGGAGGCGGTGCGGGACTTCTGGACGGGGAAGCGTCTTTGCGCTGGGACACCAGACAGCGGCAGACCGCCGCTTTTCTTTCAGTGGGCGGCGGTTTCCCAGTTTACAGAAGTGGTTTTTACAACAAATTTTGCTGCTTTTGCGTGTTTACCCCCTTTTTACTCTTTTTTTACAAAATCTTAGTGACGTATCTAGGCTTTCCAGCGAACCGCTTTGCATATATAATGTTTGGAGCGCAGTATACATTGGAAAGATCGGACCGCCGTGCGGAGGACGGCCTTCTGGAATACTGGGGAAAGCGGACGGTTGGAGCGCCTCCTCAAGCGCATGACCTCCACCCCCATCAAAGTCTGCTGCTGGGCGCAGGGATCACCATTGCCATCCAGTCCTCCTCCGCCATGACGGTGATGCTGGTGGGTCTGGTAAACTCCGGCGTGATGGAGCTGGGGCAGACCATCGGTGTCATCATGGGCTCCAACATCGGCACCACCCTGACGGCATGGCTGCTGTCCCTCACCGGCATTGAGAGCGAAAGCTTTTTTGTCAATTTCCTGAAGCCCAAGAACTTCTCCCCCCTGCTGGCTCTGGCGGGCATCCTGCTCATCATGGGTTCCAAAAAGCAGCGCCGCCGGGACGTGGGCCGGGTCATGATGGGCTTTTCCATCCTGATGTACGGCATGGAGCTCATGAGCGGCGCGGTGGCACCGCTGGCGGATATGCCAGAATTCACTGACCTTATGACCGCTTTCACCAATCCCCTGCTGGGCGTGCTGGTAGGCGCGGCTTTCACCGGCATCATCCAGTCCTCCGCCGCTTCCGTTGGTATCTTGCAGGCGCTGGCCATGACCGGCTCCGTCACCTACGGCATGGCCATTCCCATCATGACGGAAACTGGCGGGCCAGACCTGGCCATCGACGGCACCTATCCCGTGGACCTGACGAACGATGTCGAAGGCTGCTCCGGAAAGGCACGCAGGACCAGTTGACGGAAGCACGACCGCGGTATACAAGCCTTCGGCGGACGTGGCATCCAGAGGGGGATTTTCCGCTCAACGGCTTCCTTCCACAAGATCGAGCGGGATCAGCAGGCCCATATTGCCGCTGCGTCATTGAAACTGGCGGTAATCTTGCTGGAACACCAAGCCTATTTGTCTCCGATGTCGGTGCGCCTGGATGTGCTCAGAACTGCGGTTATATCCGAGGGGCGGCAGCCCCAAGGTCTACGTGTTGCCAGCACGACCAGGGCTTTTTTTCGTGCCGGCTGGAGATGGCACCCTTCGGGGACGCGGGTGCTGATGTTTTTAGATCTAGGCTCCCCAAGGCGGGAGGCCAAAGCGGCCTCCCCGCCCTTTTCAGTCCGGATCTGAATTTTAATCTAATCAGAACGGCTCCATCCAGTACGATCTGGCCAATGAGAACACCCCGGACGCCGACATCGTGGTGCTGACCAAGGTCACCGACATTCGTGGCTGAGCTGCTGGCTGGCAAGCTGGACGGTGCTTATATTGAGACCGCTGTGGCCGAGACCTATGCCAAGCAGTATCCCGACCTGTGCGTGGCTCTGGACGTTCCCTTATGACTGCCGAGGGTTCCGCTGTGGGCGTGGCCATGAAGGGCAACGACGGCCTGATGGCCAAGGTCAACGAAGCCATTGCCGCCGCTCTGGCTGACGGTTCCATGGATCAGTTCGTGGCTGAAGCCAATGAGCTGGCTGCCGGTGACACCGCTTCTCTGGTGGACGGCGAGATCGTCGCTGACGAGAAGTAAGCTTCCTAATGAAATACGCTGCATCGACCTCTCCGCAAGGAGAGGCCCTTGCACATTTGTAAAGGCTCTGCCAGCAGCCGCTTATGGCAGATTTCCCCCCGTCCACATATCATAAAGCGGCAGAATGGAGATCATCATATGCTCACTGCCGCCGGTTTTGAAAAAGCACTTGCATACTGGCCCATGTTCCTGCAGGGCGTGGTCTGCACCGTGGCCCTCTCCGCGCTGACCGTTATTTTCGGCTTTATTCTGGCGCTGCTGCTGGCCGTTATGCGCCTTTCCAACATCTATCCCTTCCGTTCCCTTGGTCTGACGAAGGACGGCCGCCTCCGGGACGGCGGATTCCTGCTGTGGCTCAGCCGCTTCAATCCCCTGCGCTTTGTTTCCACGGTGTATGTGGAGCTGTTCCGGGCCACGCCTATGGTGGTGCAGATCTTCCTGATCTTCTATGTGGTCTTTGCGGACATCAAGGTCCTGCCGGGCTTCAAGCTCTTCGGCTTCATCCGCTTTGACCGGTTCTTCCCGGCCGTGGTGGCGCTGGCGCTGAACTCCGGCGCCTACCTCTCCGAGATCATCCGTTCCGGCATCCAGTCCATCGACGGCGGTCAGACGGAAGCAGCCCGTTCTCTGGGTCTCAGTCAGGTGCAGAATATGCGCTTCATGGTGCTGCCCCAGGCCATCAAGAACATTCTCCCCGCCATCGCCAACGAGTTCGTCACCATCATCAAGGAATCCGCCATCTGCTTCACCATCGGCGTGCAGGACATCATGTCCGCCGTCAACTCCGTCAAGGGCGCTACCTACCGCATCACCGAAGCGCTGGTCATCGCCACCGTGCTGTATTTCTGCCTGACCTATCCCACCAGCAAGGTCATTGAGCATTTTGAGAAGAAAATGAGCGTGGGCGACCGGCGCAACGGCGAGACCGGCAGGAAAAGGCAAAGGCCAAGCAGGCACAACTTCTTTCGGAACAGGAACGCAGCGCCAGTACGCTGGGCAAAGGAGGAAACGGACAATGAGCGAGCATCTCATTCAGGTCAAAGAACTGAAAAAATATTACAACAAGGGCACTATCAAGGCTTTGGACGGCATCACCGTGGATATTGACAAGGGGGGCGTCATGGTGGTCATCGGGCCTTCCGGCTCCGGCAAATCCACTTTCCTGCGCTCCTTGAACCTGCTGGAAGAGCCTACCGGCGGGCGAGATCTACTTTGACGGCGTGGACATCACGAAGAAAAAGGTTCCCGGCCCACAAAAACGACGGCAAGCTGGTGAAGCTGGACATCGACAAGCACCGCCAGAAGATGGGCATGGTGTTCCAGCACTTCAACCTCTTCCCCCACATGACCATTCTGGACAACATGACGCTGGCCCCCATTCAGGTCAAGCACATGGACGAAGGCGGAAGCGGAAGCCAGAAGGCCCAGAGCTGCTGGAGCGCGTCGGTCTGGGCGACCGTGCCGACGCTTATCCCATTCAGCTCTCCGGCGGTCAGAAGCAGAGGATCGCCATCGTCCGGGCGCTGATGATGGAGCCGGAGGTCATGCTCTTTGACGAGCCCACCTCCGCCCTGGATCCCGAAATGGTCGGCGAGGTGCTGGAAGTCATGAAGGAACTGGCCGAGGACGGCATGACCATGGTGGTGGTTACCCACGAGATGGGCTTTGCCCGGGAAGTGGGCAACCGGGTGCTGTTCATGGCGGACGGCCAGCTGCTGGAGCAGGGCACCCCGGCGGAGATCTTCGGAATCCCCAGTGCGACCGTCTGAAGGACTTCTTGTCCAAGGTCTTATAAAATTCCAATCAAGTGGGCGCGACAGCGGCGCCCCTCGTTTTTACGAAAGGGAGACATCATATGGACACTAAAAAACAGGCGGCCATGGCCGCCATTGAAGCGAAAAGGACGTGATCCTGCCATGTGGCGGACACCATCTGGGACGAACCCGGAGCTGTCTCTACAGGAGGTGAAGTCCGCCGCCCTGTACTGCCGGGTGCTGGAACAGGAGGGCTTTCAGGTTGAAAAAGGCGTGTGCGGTATTTCCACTGCGTTTGCCGCGAGCTTCGGCTCCGGGCGGCCGCACATCGGCATTCTGGCCGAGTATGACGCGCTGTCCGGCCTGTCCCAGAAAGCAGGCAGTCTGACGCAGGAGGAGCTTGTCCCCGGCGGCTACGGCCATGGCTGCGGGCACAATCTGCTGGGCGCGGGCGCGCTGGCCGCCGCGATCGGCGTCAAGGCCTGGCTGGAGCAGACCGGCTGTTCCCGGCACCGTCACGCTCTACGGCTGCCCCGGCGAAGAAGGGCGGCGCGGCCAAGGCTTTCATGGCACGCGACGGCCTCTGGAAACAGCTCGACGCCGCGCTCACATGGCACCCGGAGGACTGCAACGAGGTCATCACCGGCGCCTCGAACGCCTGCATTCAGGTGCAGTATACCTTCCACGGCATTGCGTCTCACGCTGCAGGCGCTCCCGACCGGGGCCGCAGCGCACTGGACGCCGTGGAGCTGATGAACATCGGCGTACAGTTCCTGCGGGAACACATGAGCGACAAGGCCCGCATCCACTACGCCATCACCGACGCCGGCGGCCGCAGCCCCAACGTGGTCCAGCCCCGGTCCACCGTGCTGTACATGGTGCGTTCCAATCATGTCAGCGAAGCGATCGAACTGCAAAAGCGGGTGGACAAAATTGCCGACGGCGCGGCTCTCATGACGGAGACCACCTATGACCGGAAATTCATTGACGGTCTGGCGGACACTGTTCCCAACCATGTGCTGGAAGCCCTGCTGCACAGGAATTTTGCCGAGCTGGGCGTTCCCGGCCACACAGCGGAAGAGCTGGCTTTCGCCGATGCGCTGTCCCGCACCTATGAGGGGGCTGAGGGCATTCCCGGCATCGGCAGCAAATACGATCCCGCCTACGCGCAAAATGTCAAAGCGCTCCGCGCCGAAGCCGGACACGCCATGAACGACTTCCTGCTGCCCTAGCGGCGCGGCCTTCCGCCCCGGTTCTACGGACGTCGGCGACGTCAGCTGGGAGTGTCCCACAGCCCAGTCTCGGTGGCCCTGCATGGCCCAACGGCTGCCCCGGCCACAGCTGGCAGAATTTTTTTGCTTTTGTTTGCTTTTCCATGGTATCATAAGAGCAGAAGCCTCAGAAGGACTTCCGCACCACAGAACGCTGCGGAGTTTCCGCCCGAAAGCGAGTCCTGCCCATGGAGTCTCGCTTTTGACCGCCGGGAGCTGCTGTTTCAGCCCCGCGGCATTCCGCCCCTCGGCACTCCTCCATCTCCCTGGCCCTGCAGCATCTGGTGGCCATGATCGTGGGGTGTGACCCCGCCCATCATCATCGCCGGAGCGGTGGGACTGAGTCCAGCGGACCAGGTCCTGCTGATCCAGGCGTCCCTTTGGTGATGTCCGCCGTGTCCACGCTTTTGCAGCTTTTCCCCATCGGGAACTACTTTGGCTCGGGCCTTCCGGTGATGTTCGGTGTCAGCTTTGCCTATGTGCCCAGCATGCAGGCCATTGCCGCCGGCGGCGGCGGTTCGGCGCCGTCGCCGGCGCCATGCTGGTGGGCGGCGTGGTGGCGGTCCTGGTGGGACTCTTCGTCCGGAAGATCCGCCTGCTGTTTCCTGCCGGTGATTACCGGAACCGTGGTCTTTACCATCGGTCTATCCCTCTATCCCACGGCTATTAACTATATGGCCGGCGGCACCGCAAAACACCGCCGTGGCTGTGGTGGGCTGACCGGAGGCCTGGTTTACGGCTCCTGGCAAAACTGGCTCGTCGCCGCGCTCACCCTGACGGCGGTCATGATCCTCAACCACCACGCCAAGGGGATCGCCCGGTTGGCCTCCATTCTGTTGGGCATGCTCTTCGGCTATGCGGTGGCCCTTCTGCTTCGGCATGGTGGACTTTCCGACGTGGGCACTGCCAGCATGGTTCTCCCTGCCCCGGCCACTCCACTTCGGTCATCAGCTTTGACGCCGCCTCCTGCATCGCCATCGGATTGCTCTTTGCCATCAACTCCATCCAGGCCATCGGCGACTTCACTGCCACCACCGTGGGCGGCCTGACCGGCACCCCACCGACTCAGGAGCTGCAGGGCGGCATCATCGCCTATGGTGTCAGCAACGTCCTGGCGGCTCTGATGGGTGGCCTTCCCACGGCGACATATTCCCAGAATGTCGGCATCGTTACGACGAACCGGGTCGTCAACCGATGGGTCTTTGCTCTGACAGGTGGGTTCCTGCTGCTGGCGGGCGTCTCCCCCAAATTTTGCGGCGCTGCTGACCACCATCCCCCAGTGCGTTCTGGGGGTGCGACCGTTACCGTTTTTTCCACCATCGCCATGACAGGCATGAAGCTCATCGCCTCCCAGGAACTGCACCGCCCGGAACACCACCATCGTGGGATTGTCCGCGGCACTGGGCGTGGCATCTCCCAGGCCGCCGAGGCGCTGAGCCAGTTCCCCGGAGAGCGTTCACCATGATCTTCGGCAAGTCCCCGTGGTCATTGCCACGCTATGATGGCAGTGCTGCTGAACCTGATTTTGCCCAAAGGGCGCAATAAGCGAAAAAGGCCTGGATGCCGACGGCATCCAAAAGGATGGCGCCTTTCTTTCAGGCCCCGGACGCTCGGTCCTTCCAGCGCCGCCATGCTTTTTGCGGAACAGGAAGAAGAACATGGTGGCCGTGGTGCACACCGCCAGCACATCCGCCACCGGCTCTGCCAGGAACACGGCAAAAGGATTTGTCTGCAAAGAAGTGGGGCAGGATAAAGATCAGGGGATGAGCAGAATGATCTTCCGCAGGGGCAGCCAGAAACAGCGAGGTCTTGGCATTGCCCAAGGCCACAAAGGTCTGCTGGCAGGCGACAATTTGGACGCCGAAAATACCGGTGGCGCCCATATAAAACCCGGCAGTGCCCAGGCGGCATAGTCCACCAGCTCCTGGTTGGAGGTAAACAGCAGGATAAAAGATCTGCGGGAACAGCTGCACCAGCGCCCACAGCGTCAGGGAATAGGTCACGCAGGCGATCAGCAGCACTTTGAACGCCCGCCGCACCCGCTGGGGGTTCTGCGCGCCGAAGTTGTAGCTGACGATGGCTGGGCCCCTGGGTCAGGCCCTGAGAGGGGCATCATGGCAAACTGCATGATACATGCTGAGCACCGTCATGGCACCCACGGCGATGTCACCGCCGTACTTGAGCAAAGAGGAGTTGAAGCACACGGCAATTAGGCTCTCCGTGGACTGCATGATGAAGGGGGACAGGCCCAGGGCCAGGCTGGGCAGCACCACCTTGGCCCGGGGACGCAGATTTATGGCCCGCAGACGCCACTTGGTCTTGGGACCTGTGAGGAATTTCAGCACCCACACCGCGCTGACCGCCTGGGACAGGATGGTGGCCAGCGCGCCGCGGACCCCCATGTTGAAGGCAAAGATGAACACCGGGTCCAGCACGGTATTGAGTCCTGCGCCGATGAGCACCGTCTTCATGCCCACCACCGTGAAATCCCTGGGCGGCGATGTAGGCGTTCATACCCAGCGTCACCTGACGAAAATGGTGCCCAGGGCGTAAATGTGCATATAGTCCAGAGCATAGCCGATGGTATTGTCGCTGGCGCCGAACACCCGGAGCATGGGTTCGGCAAAGAGCAGAAACACCGCCGTCAGCACCACTGCCGCCGCCACCAGCATGGTCATGCTGTTGCCCATGATCCGCTCGGACTCGGCGAGGTTTCCCCGTCCTCCTCAATGGATGCCCGGGCGATTGCCCGCCCATAGGCCATCAGCGCCGCGAAGGCGGAGATCACCATGATGATGGGCAGGCACACGCCCACGCCGGTCAGGGCCAGCTTGCCCACCGTCTCCACCGGCTGCATGTGGCCGATGTATACCGGTCCACCAGATTGTACAGCATGTTGACGATCTGGGAGGTGATGGTGGGCAGCGCCAGAGAAAACAGCAGCCGTCCCACCGGGCCGGTGCCCAGATCCACGTTTTTACGATTCATTCCCTGCAATGCTCCTTTCAGCTCTTGTTCCATGGTGGCAAACACCCGGTCCAGCAGCGTGTCCAGCGTGTGCCGCTCTGCTCCGTCAGCCCGGAAAAGATCCGCTGCCAGCAGTCTGCCTGATGTCCTGGGGCCTCCCGGGCCAGCGGCGCTCCCGCCCCGTAATGGCAAAGGTGGATGACCCTGCGGTCCTCCCTGTCGGGCCGACGCTGTAAAAAAGCCCCTGCCCACCAGGATCTCCACCGCCTGGGACACCTGGGATTTGGGCAGTCCCCGCAGCTCCACCCACATCCCGGGCCGTGTCCTGACCGGGATGATTGGCCAGGAAACAGCAGCACCTGAACCTCCCGCAGCGCAAGTCCCGTCCGCTGCTGCAGCGGGCCAAACGCCTGGGAATAGTAGCGCTGAAATCCGCGGAAGATCCGCAGCAGCCGTGTAAAGGATTCCGCCATCAGCCGCCCTCCTTTTTTGTTCTCAATAAAAACAGTTCATTTTTAAACTATTCAGCAGGATAGCATATCCCGCAGAACTTGTCAAGATTTCGACAGCCCTTGTCATCTTTTCATTGACAAACCATTCGGGGTATACTATCATGGAGCTGGAAATGATTTTCAAAACCAGATTACAAGAGGTTTCGTATGATGTGGAATATTGTAGTGACAGCAGCTGCGACCTGCGATGATGGCGGGCTGGGACAGCCCCTCCGTCCGCTTTGAGACCGTTCCCTTCGCATTCAGGTGGGCACCCGGGAATTTCTGGACGATGATAATTTGATGGTACCCGACCTGCTGGATGCCATGGCGGCGGAAAAGAGCGCCGCCTCCGCCTGCCCCTCCTCCCGCCGCCTTTGCCCGGGCCTTCGAAGCCGGGGACGGACGGTGTGCTTTACCATCTCCTCCAACCTCTCCGGCACCCTACAACGCCGCTGTTATGGCCCGAGAGATGGTGCTGGAAGAGCACCCGGAAAAGCAGATCTGCATCATCGACTCCAAGTCCACCTCCGGGGCCATGGCGCTTTTGATCTACCGGGCCCGGGAGCTGATGAAGCGGATACCACCGGGGATTTTGAGGGATCTGCAATCAGCTGCGGCTCTATCAGGCGGCACTGCGGACCTGCTCTACCCTGGAGAATTTCGACAACCTCATCAAAATGGGCGGATGCGCCCCCCTGGTGGGCACGCTGCTCCACTCCCCTGGGCATCCATGTCATCGCGGACGCCACGCCTCAGGGCACCATCCACGTGGCGGACAGCCCGTGGCGAAGCCAAGACATACCGGGCTATCACCGCGCTGATGGGCACCCAGCAAGGACTGCACCGACGCCCATGTGATCGTGGCCCACTGCGAGAAAACCTGGCAGGCGCCATGAAGCTCAAGCAGCAGATCCTGGAGGACCTGCCGGTAAAAGAGGTGGAGATCCCTCCTGCCGGGGCCTGACCAGCTTCTACGCCATGCAGAAGGGCCTGATTATCGGATTGGTACCAGAACGCCCCCCGCTGGTAGGCGCGACCGCAGCGCGTCCTCCTCGCTGGAGGGGGGCGATATTCTGGTGCTTGTCACCCCAGGTGCTGGCGGTGGGAATTTCGGGAACTTTTGAGCAGGACCGAGGGGGATTCCATCGACCAGCTGGCGCAGACGGTGCTTTCCCAGAGCAGGACCTTCCGAAAGGTGCTGGCCTTCAACATTCCCAAAAGCCGCTCCTTCATGCATCTGGACACCGTGTTTACCATGGTGGATCGGGACAAATTCACCGTGCATCCCAATATTCTCAATGACATCACCGTGTTCGTCATGGAATTGGAGGAGGACGGGCGGATGCAGATCCGGCAGGAGAACGGGCGGCTGGAGGATATCCTCAAAGAGCATCTGGGACTTGCACAGGTAACGCTGATCCCCTGCGGGCAGGGTCACGCCATCGACGCCGCACGGGAACAGTGGAGCGACGGCAGCAACACGCTGGCCATCGCCCCCGGCGAGGTGGTGGTCTACTCCCGGAACTACGTGACCAACCGCTCCCTGGAGGAGGCGGGCATCCGCATCCATGCCATCCCCAGCGCGGAGCTGAGCCGGGGACGGGGCGGGCCGCGCTGTATGAGTATGCCGCTGATCCGGGATGACCCGTGATCCCTTTCCCCGCGTGGAAGCGGACAATCTGAATTCTGAATGGGAGGAACACCATCATGGCAATCAATCTGAAGGGTCGCAGCTTTCTGACGCTGGCTGATTTTACCCCGGCGGAGATCCGATACCTTCTGGATCTGGGACACGATCTGAAGGCCAAGCGCCGGGCAGGCGTCTGCGCACCTACTATGCAGGGCAAGCACATTGTCCTGCTGTTTGAAAAAACCTCCACCCGCACCCGCTGCTCCTTTGAGGTGGCGGCAACGCAGGAGGGCGCCCACGTTACCTATCTGGACGCAGGCTCCTCTCAGATGGGCAAAAAGGAGTCTCTGGAGGACTCCGCCAAGGTGCTGGGCCGGTTCTTCGACGGCATCGAGTACCGGGGCTATGACCAGAAAAACGTGGAGGATCTGGCAAAGTGGTCCGGCGTGCCGGTGTGGAACGGCCTGACCGACGCCGACCACCCCACCCAGATTCTGGCGGATCTCATGACCATCGAGGAACACTGCAACAAGCCCCTGAACCAAGTGAAAGTCGTGTTTCCCGGAGACGTGCGCAACAACATGTGCTATGCCTGGATGATCGGCGCGGCCAAGATGGGCATGCACTTTTGTGGCCATGGGGCCCGGAGGAGCTGGCCAAGGAGATGGACCAGGAGGTGGTGCAGTCCACCTTCGCCGAGACCGCCCGGAAGAACGGCGGCCTCATCGAGATCTCCGACAACCTGGACGACAGTGAAGGGGCCGACGTCATCTACGGCGACATCTGGGCCTCCATGGGTGAGGAGGCCCTGATCCCCGAGCGGACCGCGGCTGCTCTCCCCCTACCGGGTGACGGAGGACGTCCTGAAGGCCACCGGCAATCCCAATGTGCTCTATATGCACTGCCTGCCCTCCTTCCACGATTTCGAGACGAAGCTGGCCAAGGAGTGGAAGGACAAAGGGCGTCGATATCCGGGAGGTCACCGACGAGGTGTTCCGCAGCCAGTCACACCGTGGTCTTTGATGAGGCGGAAAACCGGATGCACTCCATCAAGGCCGTGCTTTTAATCATTTTGGTGGCTCTTTCCACCTGGTTTATCCCCTCCGGCAGCTACGACTACGTGGACGGTGTCCCGGTGGCGGGCACCTATCACGCCACCCAGGCCAACCCCCAGGGGCTCGGGGCCATCGCCAAGGCGGCCTTCTCCGGCTTTTACGACGCCGTGGACGTGTGCATCTTCATCCTGATGGTGGGGGGCTTTCTGGGCGTGATCATGAAGACCGGCGCCGTGGACGCCGGCGTGTCCAACATCATCGCCCTGCTGGGGGACGGGAGAAATGGCTCATCCCCATCCTGATGCTGTTTTTCGGCCTGGGCGGCACCACCTACGGCATGTGGGGGAGGAGACCATGGCCTTTTATCCCCTGCTGATCCCGGTGTTTCTGGCCGCCGGCTACGACGCGGTGGTGGGCATCAGCGTGATCTTGCTGGGGGCCGGCGCCGGCGTCATCGCCTCCACCGTCAACCCTTCGCCACCGGCATCGCCGCCGGCTTTGCCGGGGTATCCCTGGGGGGGACGGCATTTTGCTGCGGCTTTTGCAGTGGATCGTCTTTGAGGCGGCGGCCATCTGGTTCGTGATGGCCTATGCCGCCCGGGTGCGGGACCCGTCCACCTCGGTGGTGGGCGTGGGCGCCGGAAAGCTCCATGTCAGCGCCGCCGAAACCACCCCCTCACTCCCCGGCGGAAAGTCATTCTGGTGATCTTTGCCCTGGTGTTCGCCGTGATGACCTACGGCGTGATTCCCTTTTCTGAGATGGGACTGCCCCTGCCCACCTTGGGCTGGTGGTTCCCGGAGCTCTCCGCCCTCTTTGTGGTGGGCGGCGTGGTGATCGGCTTGCTGGACCGAATGAAAGAGGAGGAACTGGTGGAGACCTTTGTGGCCGGCTGCGCGGACCTTCTGGGCGTGGCCTTCATCATCGGCATCAGCCGGGGTATTACCGTGCTGATGAACGACGGCGCCATTACCGACACCGTGCTCCACTGGGGCGAGGAGGCCCTGGCGGAGCGGGACCCATCAGCTTCGTGCTGCTGGTGTTTTTGATCTATCTGCCCCTGACCATTCTGATCCCCTCCTCCTCCGGTCTTGCCACGCTGTCGGTGCCCATCATGGCGCAGCCTCTGGGCCAGTTCGCGGGGGTGAGCGGTGCGCTGGTTGTGACGGCGTTTCAGTCCGCCTGCGGCCTGGTGAACATCATCACCCCCACCGCGGCGGTTGTGATGGGTGCCTTGGCTCTGGGCCACGTGCCCTACGACCGGTGGGTCAAATATGTCTGGAAGCTGATCCTCTATTTTCTGCTGCTGACCATGGCCTTTTTGATCGTGGGCGCACTGCTGGGCTGACAGCGGTCGACACGCCGCCAGTTGGCCTTCAAACTGCCCCGAACGCAAAAAGTGCCGCACCCGATGGGGTGCGGCACTTTTTTTCATGCTTTGGTGTTATACGGACGCAGGGACCTCGGGGGGTGCGGAACACCGCCAAAAATGCGTCCCGCTCCATGGTCTCGTGCTCGGAGGTACCGGGCCACCGTCTCCAGCTTATCCCGGTTTTCGTCCAGGATCTTCCGGCACCGCTCATAGGCGCTGCCCACCAGGGCCTTGACCTCTTCGTCAATCTGGGCGGCCACGGCCTCGGAGTAGCTGCGGCCCTGGCTCATGGTGCGGCCGATGAACACCTCGTCATGGCCGGATTCAAAGGACACCGTGCCCACTTCTCGCTCATGCCGTAGGAGGCCACCATCTTGGGCGATCTCCGTGGCACGCTGGATGTCGTTGCTGGCGCCGGTGGAGATGTCTCCCAGGCACAGCGTCTCCGCCACTCGGCCGCCCAGCAGGCCCACGATCTGGTCCTCCATATACCGCTTGGGAGAGGTAGGAGCGGTCCTCCTCCGGCAGCGAGATGGTCATGCCGCCGGCCTGGCCCCGGGGAATGATGGTGATCTGCTCACGGGATCGTGGTCCGGCAGGGCAGCTGCATCACCACGGCGTGGCCCGCCTCGTGATAGGCGGTCAGCTCCCGCTCGTGGGGCGGGATGACCCGGCTCTTCTTCTCCGGGCCCGCGATGACCTTGATCTCCGCTTCCTTCAGGATCCGCCATGGTGATGAACTCCCCTCCGGGCAGCCAGCAGAGCGCCCTCGTTGATCAGGTTTTCCAGATCCGCGCCGGTAAAGCCCGGGGTCCCTCTGGCCAGTTCCTTCAAATTCACATCCTCCGCCAAGGGCTTACTGCGGACGTGGACCTTCAAAATCTCCTCCCGGCCCCGGATGTCCAGGGCAGTCCCACGTAGATCTGCCGGTCAAAGCGGCCGGTCGCAGCAAGCAGGGTCCAGTACATCCGCCCGGTTGGTGGCCGCCAGGACCACCACGCACCTTCGTTAGCGGTAAAGCCGTCCATTTCCACCAGCAGCTGATTCAGTGTTTGCTCCCGCTCGTCATGGCCGCCGCCCAGGCCCGTGCCTCGCTGACGGCCCACAGCGTCGATCTCGTCGATAAACACGATGGCCGGAGACTTCTTCTTGGCCTGCTCAAAGAGATCCCGGACACGGCTGGCGCCTACGCCCACGTACAGCTCCACAAAGTCGGAGCCGGAGATAGAGAAAAATCCGACACCCGCCTCGCCTGCCACGGCCTTGGCCAGCAGCGTTTTTCCGGTACCCGGCGGGCCAACCAGCAGCACGCCCTTGGGGATGCGGGCCCCCAGGGTGATATACTTCTGGGGGTCCTTTCAGGAACTCCACGATCTCCTGGAGTTCTTCTTTCTCTTCATCCGCACCGGCCACATCCGCGAAGGTGATCTTGCGGTCCTTGTCCGTCAGGGTGCGGGTCCGGGCAGTGCCGAATTTGGCCATTTTGTCGGTCCCATTTGCCTCCGCCCTGGGCGCGGACGATCAGGAAATACCACAAAGCCCCAGCACCACTGCCACCAGCGCATAGGGCAGCAGCGTCGTCAGCCAGTTGGTGGTGGTGGGGCGGCGGGATAGTCGTAAGACGTGATGATCCCCTGCCGCCTTCTGCTCCACGATCAGATCGTTGAGATCTTCATAGAAAATCGCAAAGTCATAGATCCGGTAGCGAACGGTATCCGTGTCACCAAGGACTTGACTTTCTCCCCGCAGATGCAGCTCCAAGGTATGCGTCGTCGGGGAAGGTAACGGATTCCACCTTCTCCTGCTCAAAGAGCTGGCGGATCTGGGAGTACTCCAGCTGGGGCACCTGATTGTCCATCCGCAGCAGACATAGCTGGCAGGCACAGGCAATACGATCACCAGCAACAACAGCAGCACGCTCGATTGGTCGTTCGGTTTTGTTTGGTCACAGGTTCAGGACCTCCTTTGACGCCCATCCGGGCACTCATGATACGCACGCCCCCCACCGGGCGGCGGTTTTCTCCCCCGGCAGTCTCAGTGGTTCTCGTAGACCTCCGGCTTGAGGACACCGAGGTAGGGAACGTTGCGGTACAGCTGGCGTAGTCAGGCCATAGCCCACCACAAACTCATCCGGCACCGTGAAGCCCGCCATGGTCCGCCGTGATGGCTTTGGTGCGGCGGGAGGGCTTATCCAGCAGCGTCACAATGGTGATGGAGGCGGCTCCCTTGGTCATGAAATACTCGCTTCAGGAAGGCCAGTGTATTGCCGGAGTCAGGATGTCCTCCACGATGATCAGATGCGGCCGGTGATGTCCTGCTGGAGATCGTGGGTGATCTGCACCCGACCGGGAGGTGGTGGCATTCTGGTAAGAGGCTGACGGCAATAAACTCCACGTCGCTTTTCACCTGGCAGGCCCGCACCAGATCCGCCATAAAGACGAAGGAGCCCTTCAGCACGCTCAAAAACAGCGGATTTTTATTTTGAAACTGCTCATACAGGGTCTCACCCATCTCCGCGATGCAGGCATGGAGTTCCTCCTCGGTCACCAGCACCCTTCAAAATATCCTTTTCCATCTCACTTCTCATGATCGTTCTCCTCTGTTTGTTCATTGATTTGAATAAACCGGCAGGCCGTTCCCACCGGCAGGAATTCCTCATCTACGCCCAGCGGCCACCGCCGCCAGTTGTCCGTACATAAATTGCCGGCAGCCCTTCCCGCTTCTCGGGGATGCGGTGGTCCAGGCACAGCCGCTTGACGCTGCGGGCCCATTGGTCCCCCCGGAAGCGATGCAGCCGCGCTCCTCATAGGCCCTCAGGGGCCGTCTGGCTCGGAACCTCTTCCCCGGGGGGCGGGGGCCAGCCCCGTCCCCTCCCCGGTGTATCCAGAAGCGTCAGGGTATACCCGCCCCAGCGCAGGGGGACGGTCCCGCTCCAGCACTGCGGCGGCAGGCGGCTCGGGACGCACGGCAGATGGTCAGCACGCCGCTGTGCACAGCGGCGATCAGCCCGTAGGGCAGCGAGACCCGGGCATCCTCCCCGGCCCCTGTCCGCCAGATCCAGGACCGCCGCCACATGGGCGGCGCCCAGGTCCTGCTCTCTCCCGGCAGCGGCACGCAGGAGCGTAAAGCCGCCCGCTCTGCCACTGCACAGCGGCACATCTCAGCAGCGCCGAACAGGCGGAAACCCGCCGCCGGTGCGGACCGCCTGCTCTGCCAGGGCGGAGGCCGGCTCCTCCAGAGCGGTCGCTCTCCCCGCGCCACCACACCGGCGGTGAAGCCATGTTCTCCACCGCTCCGGGAATTGATGTGCCCGCAGGATTGGAAAGACATGGTGCCGCAGGGATGTTCCGGGCGGCAGAGTCGCCTCTTGATTGGTCTCGTCCTCCACATGGGGGACCTCATACTGTTTGGCATAGTCCGCCAGCGTCCTCCCGGGAGATCCGCAGAAACGGCCGGCAGATATTCCCCCCGCACCTGGGGGATCCCCGGTAAGGCCGGCGGTCCAGTGCCCCGGATCAGGTTCAGCAGCATGGTCTCGGCGTTGTCATCGGCATGATGGGCGGTGGCGAGCGTCATAGCCCTCCGCCGTTCGCCGTCTCTTCGCAGGAGGGCATACCGCAGCTTGCGGGCAGCCTCCTCTACGTGCCTTCCGCCTCCATCAGACTTCCACATTTCCCCGCCCGGCGGCGCGGGGATGTTCCGCTCCTCTGGGCACCAGCTGCGGACAAAGCCTCGTCGGGTCCGGCGCCTTCGCCAGGAAAGTTGATGGTTGAAGTGGGCGGCGGCCGAAACGGAAGCCCGGTTTCCCCCGCCATGTTGCAGGTGGAGCAGGCACATGGAATCCGCCCCCGGATACGGTGCACAGCATCTGCCCCGGGGGCATGTCCGCCCGCAATAGGGCTTTGCTGCAAGCAGCAGTAGGTTCTCCTTCATACCTGGTATCCAGATGGTGGAGAACGTGGTATACTCCGGCATCCACCGCAGCTCCACCTTGCCGGTTTCGCCGTGGCGGTTTTGGCCACGATGCACTCGGCGATGTTGTGCTTTTCAGAGTCCTCATTATAATAGTCGTCCCGATAGAAAAAGAGAACGATGTCCGCATCCTGCTCAATGGCGCCGGACTCCCGCAGGTCCGAGCATAGGGCGCTTGTCATCCCGCTTCTCATTGGCACGGGACAGCTGGCTTAAACAGATGACCGGGACGTTCAGTTCTTTGCCATAATTTTGAGCATTCGGGAGATATCGGAGACCACCTGCTGGCGGTTTTTCGCCGCTGTGGCCCTTGCCCCCGGCAGAGGGTCATCAGCTGCAGGTATCGATGACCACCAGGCCCAGGTTGTCCTTTAGACGGCGGCATTTGGCGTTCATATCCGCCACGGAGAGCATGGGGTTGTCGTCGATCCGGATGTCCACCTGTTGAGGATGGTGGCAGCACCGGCGATCTTCTCCCAGTCGGTCTCCCGGAGGAACCGGTCTTGAGGCGGTAGTTTTCCACACAGGCCTCCGGAAGACAACAGCCGGGTGGCCAGCTGTTCCGGGACATTTCAGGGAGAACACCGCCACGGTCTTGTGGGTGCTCTTGGCCACGTTCAGCGCGATGTTCAGCGCAAAAGGAGGTCTTTGCCCATGCCGGGCCGGGCCGCCAGCAAAATCAGGTCCCGACTTGTTCAAGCCGTGATCTTTTCTGGTCCACGCGGACGGAAAGGCCGGTGGAAAGGCCCGGCAGGTGGTGTCGCTTTCACTCATTTCGCTCAGACGGTCCAGCGTCCGGCAACACCTTGGCGCAGGGGAACCATGTCCTGGGCACTCTGCCCCCGGCGGATGGCGAAAAATTTTCTGCTGGCGGCCGCCTCCAGGATGTCTCCGGCTGGCTCGCCCACCCCTCCTGACCATGGCGGTGATCTCCGCCCGCCGCCTGGGACCCCCGCAGCAGCCGCCTTGGACGACGATGGCCACGTACTCCATCACGTTGGCGCTGGTGGGGGTGATCTCCATCAAGCA
>VOFC01002193.1_pt1 | contig 18019 bp, 35 predicted proteins | sample 5384161 | NCBI WGS metagenome assembly VOFC01 (sample SAMN12384722, study PRJNA508395) | human gut metagenome | isolation source: healthy gut B | host: Homo sapiens
ATCACTCCTATTATTATAACTTTTTAAAACTCTTTTATATAATAACATAAAGGTTAAAAAATGTCAAACAAAAGTTTGACATTTTAAAATATTTATTATTTTTTTACTTTTTTATTAGTAATCAATTAAAAACATTTTTTATTAAATTTTATTTTTTTAATCTTCCCATTCTAATAAATATCCTGCTATAGTTACATTATTCCATCTTTTATTCCCATTTCTTTTTAGTTCTTTTGTTTAACGCCTAATTCATCTAATTTTCTTTTATGAAAATAATACATTGATTCGTTGTCATTCAGATTAACTCTTTTCATTAATTTTTCTACAGCTGGTCCATTTACTACATAAGTAATTTTTCCATCCATTGTTATTGTAAATGGTTCTTCATCTTCTAATGTATATAATTTTTCCTCATTGCTTATTTCTACAAAGGTTCTCTTTTGGTAATGTTTTTAATACTTTTGATACATGTATTATAATTCTTTAATTCCAGTATTTGTAGCTGCTGATATTTTAAATATTTCTAATCCCTTTTCTTTTGCTAATTTTTCTAATTCGTTCTTATATAGGCTCTCATCTTGCATACTATCTATTTTATTTGCAACTATTATCTGTTTTCTTTTACTTAATTTTTTGACTATATTTTTTTAGTTCATTATTGATTGTATAAAAATCTTCTAGTGGGTTTCTTCCTTCTGAACCAGATACATCTATTACGTGTAATAGTAATCTAGTTCTTTCTATATGTCTTAAAAATTGTGTGCCTAGACCAATTCCTTCACTAGCACCTTCTATTACTCCTGGAATATCTGCAATAACAAAGCTTTCTCCATATTCTTTTTTACAACTCCTAAATTAGGGATCTAATGTTGTAAAATGATAATCCGCAATTTTAGGTTTTGCATCTGTTACAATTGAAAGTAAAGTTGACTTTCCTACGTTTGGAAACCTATTAAACCTACATCTGCTAAAGTTTTAACTCTAATATTAATTCTTTTCTTCTCCATCTTCTCCGTCTTGTGCAAATCTTGGAGCTTGTCTTGTAGCTGTAGCAAAATTAGAGTTTCCTTTACCTCCTCTTCCACCATGCAATATTAAAGCTTTTTGTCCTTTTTTCTGATAAGTCTGCTAAACCCTTCCTGTTTTTGCATCTTTTTTATTGTTCCTATTGGTACTTTTATATAAAAGGTCTTCTCCGCTTTTTTCCAAATCTACGGGCACCTTCTCCATTATTACCATTTTCTGCTTTAAATTTTTTTTTATATCTAAAAGTCTATTAAAGTATTTGCATCTTGGTCTACCATAAAAAATATCTCCACCTTTTCCGCCATCTCCACCGTCTGGGCCTCCTGCTGCTACATATTTTTTCATGTCTAAAGGAAATAGCTCCATTTCCACCAGTTACCTGCCTTTGCAATTATTTTTACGTAATCTGTAAACATACACACTCCTATAAATTTATTATTTAAAATAATCTAATTTCATTTTGCTTTTTTCACTTTTCTCATTGTTTATATTCTTTTTTATCTTCTCTGTGCATTTTTTTGTACCTTCTATTAAGTATTTATCAACTAATTCTGGTCTTTCTTCATAATATTTTCTTTTTCTCTTATTGGATTTAAAAAGTTATTTATATTTTTGAGCTAATTGTTTTTTACAAACAACACATCCTCTTTTTTCCAGCCTTACATTCTTCACAAACAGCTTTGCATTCTTCTTTAGAACTAAATAAATTATGATAATATGAAACCATACATACATCTGGATTTCCTAAATCATCTTTTTTTTATTCTATTAGGGTCTGTAACAGCACTCATTACTTTTTTATTTATTTCTTCTTAGTATCTGATAGATAAATTGCATTTCCTAAAGATTTTCCCATTTTTCATTTCCGTCTAAACCTTTTATTCTTTTTTTCCAGATGATAAGGCAATTTCTGAGGCTCTATTAATGTTTCTCCATATATAGAATTAAATTTTCTTACTATTTCTCTACATTGTTCAATTAATGGTGATTGGTCTTCTCCTACTGGTACAACTTCTCCTCAAATGTTTGTTATGTCTCCTGCTTGACTTACAGGATATCCTAAAAAACCATATGTAACACTTTCTCCAAATAATTCTCTTTTTTGTGCAATTTCTGTTTTTACAGTAGGATTTCTTTCTAGTCTTGCAATTGTAACTAAGTTAGAATAAAATACTGTAAGTTCTGCAATTTCTGGGAATCATAGATTGTATACATATCGTTGTTTTTTCTGGGTCTATTCCTATAGATAAATAATCAATTATTACTTGTCTTACATTTTTCTTACTTTTTCTGGATTATTAAAGTTGTCTGTTAACGCTTGAACATCTGCTATTAATATATATGGATCATATTTTCCACTATTTTGCATTTCAACTCTTTTTTAAAGAACCAAAATAATGTCCTATATGTAATCTTCCTGTTGGTCTGTCACCTGTTAATATACGAATTTTTTTATTTTCCATTTACATCATTCCTGTCTTTTTTAATTTTTTAAAATTTATATTTAAAATAGATATTATTTTTATTTTATTAATAAATAATTTTATTTTTTATAGTTCTAACATTATTTTTAAATTTTTTTACAAGTTATTACTTTTTATATTTTATTTTTACTCTCTATTTTATACAGACTTTATTATAACTAATTTTTACAAGTTTTACAAGTTTTATAAATTTTATAAGCATTTCTCTGTTTTCTAATTTTATCACATCTTATGATAAAAATGACTATTATTTTTTGCATAAAAAAAGAAGCACTATTTTTGAAATACCAAAATATTTTTTCTAACATTTTGGTTTGTTACATTTTTGTGCCTCTTAAAAAACTTTATATTTTTTTTAATCCTTTTTTCCTTCTTCTACTGGATAAACACTAACTTTGTTTTTTGTCTTTGCCAAGTCTTTCAAATTTAACTTTTCCAGTTACTTTAGCAAATAGAGTATCGTCACTACCAATGCCAACATTTTTTCCTGGATGGAATTTTGTTCCTCTTTGTCTTACTAGTATATTACCAGCTAGAACAACTTGGCCATCTGCTCTTTTTAGTCCCAAACGTTTGATTCACTATCTCTTCCGTTTTTAACGCTACCTTGACCTTTTTATGAGCCATTTATCTCACTCCCTTCAAGTAATTTTATATATTAAACCGATTTAAATAACTAAATTATTTTTTGCTGTTTTTTTTTTGCTGTTGTAGCTTTTTCTGCTTTAACTTCTGCTGTTTTTCCATCTACAGCTTTAGCTTCTTTTCAGCAGCTGTTTTAATCTTTGTTATTTCAACCTTTGTATATGGTTGTCTATGTCCCTGAGTTCTTCTGTAATTCTTTTTAGCTTTGTATTTGTAAACTAAGATTTTTTACCTTTTCCATTAGCTACTACTTTTCCCTCAACTTTAACACCTTTAACATAAGGAGCTCCAACTTCTACTTTTTTGTCTTCTGAAACTAAAACTACTTTATCAAAAGTAACTTTTTTTCCTTCTTCAACATCTAATTTTTCGAAGAAAAACTACATCTCCTTCTGCTACTTTGTATTGTCTTCCACAGCTTTCAATTATTGCGTACATTATATGTACACCTCCTCTTTTCGTATACTCGCTAAGCATAAAATACAAGGTAGTTGATTTAATCAACATTTAGTCACCCGACCTAGGCGGTTTACAAGTAATTATTTTATCATAACTTATATAAATTTGTCAAGCATTATTTGGAAATCAATGTTAGAAGAAATTGATAAAAAGAAAAAGTTAATACAAAGCTAAAAAAGTATGATAAAATAATTCAAAGACATATAAAGCAAAATACTGAAAAAACAAAAAACATATGCAGTTTCAGTTGTAGATACGGGAATGCATAGTGATATAAGAAAATTTTTTAAATAATATAATGTATGGATAAATATCATAAGTGGTGTTCCCACAAAAAGTTTATGCAATCCATTTTTAAAATTATTTGACAAATCCATTTAATCACCACAAACGTGGTCAACCTCGGAATAATGTTTAAAACACATCAAACTTTGGCGAGTTTACAGATGTGTCTGTTTTTATTGGTTTATTCGCTTTTGCTCAAAATTACTGCTAATGCTATAATTAAGGCAATTGCTATGATAGTTACACCAATTAATGAATAATATAATATGTATATTGTTGCAATTAATGTTTGTATTTCTACCATAAGCCTCACCTCCTTGTTGGAGGCAAACCACATCTGCTTATTCTCATTTCCTAGGTTTGATACTATACAACATTTGTTTGCAAAAATCGAGCGAACAAAACAATTCTTTTTACAATTTTTTTCTAAATTTTACAAACTAAAATTCATATATGATTTATCTATATTATCTTGATTAATTCCAATATATCTTAATGTAACTGATGGTGATGAATGATTAAAAATTTCTTGTAATATAGCAACATCTTTATATTGTTGATAATGCCAATATCCAAATGTTTTTCTCATTGTGTGTGTTCCTATTTCTTCTAAACCTATTCTTTTTTTTGCCGCTTCACTTATTATTCTATATGCTTGTACTGTTGTTATTGCTCTGCTTTTTTTCCATAAAAACCTCCAGTCCTTAATGATTAATATTTTAAAATATTAATCATTAAATCTTGGAAGTTTATTTTGCATTACTCAATTCTCATTTATTGCCTTAGTTGCTTTTTTTTTTTTCACTTAATTTATGACTATTGTCATTAGTTTATACCCTTATGAGTAAATTTCTTAATTTTATATATTACTACTTTTGTAATATTTTAATACATTAAGACATATTGTAAATATTTTTTATGCACTCTTTAATTCAAGCCTCAATTTATCAGCAATCATTGCTATAAATTCACTATTTGTTGGCTTTCCTTTTGCTGTTGATACTGTATATCCAAATATATTTTCCACAACCTCTTGTTGACCCCTTCCCCATGCTACTTCTATTGCGTGAAATTGCACGTTCCACTCTACTTGGTGTTGTATGATACTTCTTAGAAATATCTGGATATAATTGTTTTGTAATTTGATTAATTACATCTATGTCTTCAATTGCCATTATTATTGCTTCTCTTAAATATTGATATCCTTTAATATGAGCAGGTACACCTACCTCATGTATGATATTTGTTACTAAAGCTTCTACATTCTCCTCATTATTCCTTTTATTTGGATCTATTTCTATATATTGTGATTTAATTTCTTTGCCAATGAAATTATTTTTTTGTTTTTCAGGTTGATAATTTTTATTTCTCTTATTCTCTTTATTAGTAACTTAATTTCAAAAAGGTTTAACAACATAATATTGAGCTCCTAAATTTATAGTTTTTTTGAGTTATTTTATCTTGTCCAACTGCAGATAAAATAATACATATTGGCATTTTGTCTATTTGATTTTCATTAAGTTTCTTTAATACACCTAATCCATCCAAATGAGGCATAATAATATCCAACAATACAACATCTGGCTTTAATTTTTAATTAATTCGTAAGCTTCCTCTCCATCTTTAACCATTCCTACGATATCCATATCGTTTTCTTTCCTTAAATAACTTGCCAAAGTCATTGCAAACTCAGGATTATCATCTGCAATTAAGACTGTAATTTTCTCGTTCAAGTTCTTTTTCCCCTTACAATTGTTTTGTAAATATTTTACAGTTTTGATTATATTCTCTTTTCAAAAAAATTGCAATACTTTTGGGAAATTTTTTCTATTTTTATTGTTTTATCTTTATATTTCAATGTTTTTTCTTATTTTTTATTTTGTAAAATCGTAAAATTCATAATTTTAATTTCATTTTTATTTACATATCTAATTAATTCTTCTTTTTCTCCATTTGTTGCTTCAATTTTGCATCTAATATTATTAAGATATTCTATGTCTAATATTTTTACATTACTCTTTTCTGCAACAATATTTAAAGTTATCAAAATCATTATAATTTAAATTTATCTCTGCTAAAATGCCATTTTCCTCAACAGCAAATTTTGCATTTTCTATAGCCATTTTTGTTGCTTGTGAATATGCTTTAACTAACCCCCTCCTGTACCCAAAAAGAATTCCTCCAAAATATCTTGTAACAATTACTAGTACATTCATTAGTTCCATTTTATTTAATATGTTTAGAATAGGTGCACCTGCTGTTCCACTAGGCTCACCATCGTCGCTAGCTCTTTCTATAATGGTATCTTCATCTTCAATCCTATATGCATAACAATTATGTCTAGAATCGAAATATTTCTTTTTTATATCTTTTAATTTTTCTTCCACTTCTTCTATAGAATTTACATAATATAAATTTGCAATAAATTTTGACTTTTTCTCTATTATTTCCGCTTCTGCATTATTTATTATTGTTTTAAATTTTTCCATCCTAACTCTTTTCCTCAAAATTTACTTTAATTTAATTTTCTTACCATAAATTATATAACTATAACTTCAAATTTAAAGTTATAGTTATAGTTATATACCTAAATTACATTATCTTCCCTGCAGTATATCCAGTAGAATAAGCTATTTGCAAATTAAATCCTCCTGTATATGCATCTACATCTATAATCTCTCCTGCAAAATATAATCCTTTTACTAATTTTGACTCCATCGTTTTGGGGTTAATTTCTTTTATATTTATCCCACCAGCTGTTACAATAGCTTCTTCTATTGGTCTAAATCCTTTTATTGTAATTGCAAATTTCTTTAATAAATTTACTAAATTTTCTCTTTCTTTTTTTGTTATTTCATTAACTTGTTTATTAGGTTTATATTAGATATTTCTATTACAGTATCAATCATTTTCTTTGGCAGTAGTGCATCCAAACTATTTTTAAACAATTTGTTTTTCTCACTTAAAAAATCTCTTAGAATTCTTTTCATCTAGCTTTTCATTAGAAAGAGCTGGCTTTTAAGTCTATAAGAATTTTAATTTTATTATTTTGAAGCAATTCTTCTAAATTTTTTTGTACCTTAATAAATGTGCAGAGCCGCTAAGTATAGTAGGACCAGAAAGTCCAAAATGTGTAAATATCATTTCTCCAAAATCTTTATAGATTTCTTTATTTTTTCTATATCTACAAACTTAACACTTACATTTTTTAGGCTTAGTCCTTGCAACTGTTTACAGATTCTTATAGAATCACCTTTTGCCTCCAATGGTACTAATGATGGAACAATTTTAGTAACAGTATGTCCTAATTTTTTTGCTATTTCATATCCATCTCCTGTTGAACCTGTTCTTGGATAACTTTTTTTCCTCCTGTTGCTAATATAAGTTTTTTTCGCAATCTAAAACTTTTTTTTTCCCATTTATTAAATATTCAACTTTTGCTAACATTAATTGTATTTTTCATTATTATTTTTTTTGTCATAATTTTTTTGTACCTTGGCATTTACTATAATCTTTACATCCAATTTTTTTTTTTTTTTTACTATGGCATCCCTTACATCAATAGACCTATCTGTTACTGGAAATATTCTTTGTCCTCTCTCCACTTTTACATTTACACCTTGTTCTTTTAATAAGCTTATAATATCTTCATTTGTAAAATTATTAAAGCACCATAAAGAAACTTCCCATTTCCTGAATATTTTTATAAATTCTTCCATAGGTATATTACTTGTTATATTACATCTACCTTTACCTGTAATTAACAACTTTCTACCTACTTCATTCATTTTTTCTAATACAATAACTTCATTATTTTCTTGTGCAGCAGATATTGCTGCTATAAGCCCTGCTGGACCTCCTCCTATTATTACAACTTTCATCATTTATCCTTTTAAATTATATTTTGTATAGCCTTTAATACACCTATTTTTCCATATTGATATGTTAATCCACCTTGCATAAAAGCAGTATATGGTGTTCTTATTGGTCCATCACATGATAATTCTATTGAAGAGCCTTGTGTAAATGCACCTGCTGCCATTATAACTTTGTCTGTATATCCTGGCATATCCCATGGTTCTGGTATAGAGTTAGAGTCTATAGGCGACCCTGCTTGTATTCCTTGACAATATTTTATTAACTTTTCTGGATTATTAAAGTTAATAGTTTGAACAATATCTGCCCTTTTTTTCATTAAATTTGGCTCAACATCATATCCTAATTTTTTAAACAATAGCTTGCAAATACTGCTGTCTTTAAGCTTGCAGCTACTACAGTTGGTGCCATAAATAATCCTTGTAATATAGATTTAGTAATTCCTAAAGTTGGACCTACTTCTTTGCCTTCTCCTGAACAGTTAATCTTTCTGAAACAAGTTTTATTAATTCTCTTTTTCCAGCAACATATGCACCATTAGGTGCTATTCCACCACCTAAATTTTTTATTAAAGATCCTACTATTATATCTGTGCCTACTTCTATTGGCTCTTTTGTATCAACAAATTCACAATAACAATTGTCTATCATTATAATAATATCTTTATTTATTTTCTTTATAAAACTTATAACTTCTTCTAGTTTATCTATAGTAATACTTTTTCTTGTACTATATCCCTTTGATCTTTGTATTTCAATTACCTTTTATATTACTATTTTTTTAGTCTATTTTCCTCTATTGCTTCAAAATCAAAACTACTATCTGATTTTAAATCAATTTGCTCAAAATTAACATTATACGATTTTAAAGAACTTGGATTGTCTACAATTCCTATAACTTCATCTAGAGTGTCATAAGGTTTGCCTGTAATGCTAAGTAAAGTGTCTCCTGGCCTTAATAAAGCAAATAATGTTACTGTTAAGGCATGTGTTCCAGATATAAATTGACCTCTTACAATACTATCTTCTGCTTTAAATATATCTGCAAAAACTTTTTCTGTTGTGTCTCTTCCTATATCTCCATATCCATAACCAGTGGTACTATTAAAATGTATTTCTGATATTTCGTTTTTTTCTGAAATGCATTTAAAACCTTTTTTATACTATTGTATTCTTCTATTTTTTCTATATTTTCAAATATATCTTTTATATTTTCTTCCGCTTCATTTGCTAAATTTATTATTTTTTTCACTAATTCCTAATGCTGAATACATTTCATTACCTCTATTCTAATCTTCTATTTCTTTATTATTTTCTTTTATTATATTTGTCTATTTCGTTTTGATTTACTTACTTCATTATTTGTTCTACTTCTTGTTGAACTTGGTTATCACTATAACAACCTCTCACCTGTCCATGATTCTATTTTATAAAGCAAATTTTACCAATAAATGTTGGTTGAATATCTTCTAATTCATATATAGGTTCTTGTAAACTTGTCCATTAGCATCTATGCTTCCCCCATTTTCCATCTTTTTTTTATTCCTGCATAACCATATTCATTTGTTTCTGTTACCATGTCATAAATGCAATCCACTACTATATGACCAGATTTATTAACAAATCCCCATTTTCCATTTTGTTTATATGCAAATAAATTATTATTTATATATATATCTTTTCCAGTAAGTTTATTTCCATTAAAGTCATAATATTCAAATCATCTTCTGTATACATTAAAACATAGCTATCTTTTACTTCTATATCAGAAGCTTTCATTTTTATTTATCTCTTCGAAACTTTTTATTAAATAATATTGTTTCGTCTTTTCTAAATCATATGTCTTGTATTAAATCTGCGTCATGTAAACTTATAACGCTATTATATTTTATTTATCTAATAAAACATTATTCTCGCTATTTATAATTCCACTTTTTTTCTTTGTGAAACAATAAAATGCTCATGTCCTAAATATTCTATATAATCATATTTATTATTTAACAAATTATTTTTATTCTCATCTAGTACTGTATATAAATTATCTTTATCTATTGCAATATAATAGTTTTTGTCTTTAGTTTTTTGTTAAACTAACTATATCACTATTTTGAATTTCATTTCCATTTAAATCTAAAATTTTAATTCATTATTTTTAGTTGCATTAATATATTCTCCTCCAAAAGACAATTCATCATATTCTGTATTTACTATTATATCGCCATTTGTATCTATAACACCTTTTTTGAATTTTTTTGTGCTATAAACAAATTATTTGAAAGATTATATTCTATATTTCTCAAATTCATAATTTGTTAAACATTTATTATTTCTCATAAGTCCTGCTTGTCCATTTTTATATGCTATAAAATAAATGTCATCTCCTTGTATTTCATTAATCCTCTCTATTTTCGTAAATTCAGGCTTTTTAGAATTTTTTTTCCATTATAGTTTATATATCCATAACGATACCCTTCTTCTGTTTTTTTTTACTATAAATCCTGCTTTTTTTACTTTTTAGTTTGTGTATCATAATAATTATCTGCAGAGATAGAATCATATTTTACTTCAATCATTTCTGCACCATTAATATTAACTATTCCATATTTTTCATCTTTTTTTACTAATAATGTTCCTTCTTTATAGTCAAGTCCCTATAATATTATCATATATAGGTTCTGTTAATTCTTTCCATTAAAAGTCTATTAACCCATATTTTCCTGTCTTTTATATTTTAGTACACTTTTTTCATATGGTAATTTGTATCTGTAGATTCTACAGATATAGCACTTACTTTATCATATGTTGTTAAAATCTGCTCTTTGTTTTCATTTAATACTTTATTTTCATATTCTCCTAGTTCTTGATTATATTCACTCCATGCAAATAAATAAAGGTTTTGGATGGATTAGAATTTGAACATTTATATATGTTGGTTCTTACAACAATTTCGCCTTTTTTGTTTATAACACCATATTTTTCATCTCTATAAAAAATGCTATAATTATATTCTTCTACATTTGATATTTCATAATTCAAATTTACTTTTTTTTATAAAATATACTGCTGTAATTGTTGCAGCTGTAATTATTGCTAATACTATTACAATAATAATTACTATTTTTATTATATTCTTCTTTTTTCATCTACCTCACAAACCTTTCTTTAAACGATTATTCTTCGTTGTTTTTTTTTGTTCTTCATAATCTTCATTATCTTCTGTTACTTCTTGATTTTTACATACTTTTTACCCATTTTATTCTTTTTTATCCTCAAGTTCTTCTATTTTATAAGTTAATTTTATCTTCTATAGTTGGTTTCTCATTTTCGTCTGGTATTCTTCCTAATTTTTCTATTAAATATCCAGATAAAGTGTCATAATCTCCTTCTGGAATTTCTACAGATAGTATTCTTTTTAGTTCATATAAAGGTATACTACCTTCTACCATATAAGTATTTTCGTCTATTTTATTAAATTCTACTTCTACATCATCATATTCGTCAAATATATTTCCTACTAGCTCTTCTAATATGTCTTCCATCGTAAGAAGTCCTGATGTGCCACCATATTCATCAACTACTATTGCCATTTGCATTTTATTTTTTTGTAATTCTTTAAACACTTCGTCTATTGGTTTTGTCTCTGGTACATAATAGGCTTCTCTCATAATATCTTTTTATTTTTATTTTCTTTCCATTACTTAAAGCTTTTTAGGATATCTTTTAAAAAAAGTATTCCTTTTATATCATCAATAGTTTCTTCATATACTGGAATTCTACTATATTTATAATCATCAATTTCATCTAAAAGTTCATATATGTTATCATTTATTTCTATTGCAAAAATATATCTGTTCTGTGTGTCATAATTTCTGCTGCATCTATATCATTTAATTGAAAAACATTATTAATTAAATCTTTTTCGTTTTTTCTTTATAACACCTTTTTTCTTGCCCTTGGTCAACCATCATTTTTATTTCTTCTTCTGTTACCACTTCTTCTTCATATTCACTTACTCCAAATATTTTAGAAACTAAGTTTGTTGTTGCTGTAAGAAGTTTTACAAAAAGGTGATGTTATTACAGATATAAAACTAATTATTCCAATTGTTGAGAAAGCTATCTTTTCAGAATATTTCATTGCTAGTCTTTTTTTGGCACTAATTCTCCAAATATTAATGTAAAAAATGACAAAATTATAGTAATAACTATAATAGATAATGCTTGCCAAAATCAATCCCTGGACCTGGCATCCATTCATTTAATATTGGTGACAACTCACTTGCAAATGTATCTGCTGCAAAATGCACTTGATAAAAATCCTGCAAGTGTTATTCCTATCTGTATAGTTGCTAAAAAACTTACTAGGATTTTTTAACATTTTCTTTATTTTCTTTGCCTTTTTGTTTCCTTCTTTTGCTTCTTTTTCTATTTTTGCATCATTTAGCGAAATATATGCCATTTCACTTGCTGCGAAATATGCATTTAGCAAAAATTAGTATAATTAAAAATATAATTTGAAAAAGCATAAAATCTTCCTTCCTATTGTTACAAATATTTATATTATTATATATTCTGTGTAATTTTCTGTCAATAACCAAGTTATGTAATTTAAGCTATTTAGACATATTTTATTATAAGGAAGTTAAGATTTATATAAAAAATAAAATATTTAATTTTTATTTTTATATTTTATATTTTATATTTAATTTAATTTATTTAATTTATTTAATTTATTTTTATTTTATCTAATTTAATTTAATTTAATTTATTTTTTATTTTTAATAGATTGAAATCAAGTTTATAATATTGAATTCAATCTATTAAAAAACTAAAATTTTAAAAATATTATCTGATTATTTCATTAAAAAAATATTTTTTATATTACTTTTTTAGTAACAAATTATATTTTGTAGAAAAACAATTTTTTATATTTGTAATTTTAAAATTTATTTGTTATACCCTATACATACGTCATTTTTATCAATTAATATCCTGTTCTAGGAAGTAATTTTTTCCTCCTCTCCTACAGTAACTTCGTCTTCTTCTGGTACAACTTTGTCTTCATCCTCTGGTTTTTCAAAAGTTATTTACTGTAACCTTGTATGTTTGGTTTAATTTTAAGTCTATTTCTACTCTGTCTTCTAATTTAGAATATCCTCTGGTGCTACAATTTCTTCTAAATAATATTTTCCTGGAATTAAATTTTCTATTACTATTTTACCTTTTTCATCTGTTGTTAAGTCTGTGTATAATAAGTTGTTTTTTCGTCATATAAATTAAATATTCCACCTTTTAGTGCATTTTGTCCTTTTCCATCTTTCTTAATTATTTCTATTTTAGTATAATTTTGACTATATGACTGATTTAATTTGACATCTGTTGTCTCAAAAATCCTGCTGTAACTGCAAAGTTTTGCCATTCTGGATTTGGAGTTTCTCCATATAAAATTGGCATGGTTTTTAAGTTCTGATGATGCTTTTATTGTAAAAGTTCCTTTTTCTTCTAGTTCTACTATAGGCAATAAAACTTTAAATTTTTCGTTTTTCTTAAATGTTGTTCTTTCTTTGTTGTTTATATCTACAACTTTTGCTATCTTTTTAGTGTCATTTTCTAAAGATATTTTATATGTTTCATTTGCTGCAGATGCTGTTACACTATAAGTTTTGCTTAAATAATTTTTATCTACACTATCTACCTTCCATTCTTTTGATTCGTCTTTTACAGTTATTGTAGCTACTTTCTTACTGTCTTTAGAATTACGTGCTGCTGTAATTATTTTCTTTATTGCTGCTACAACTCTTTTATTACTATCTACATCTCCATGTACTGTAAATTTATTTAAATCGTAATTGTACATAGCATCATATACCGCCATTTTTGTTGCTGCATATGCTTCGTGCATATTATTGCAACCTAATTCTTGAGGTGTTTTAAATGGATAACCATTTACTATTGCCCTCCAAATTTTATTGTTTGTTACTAATTTATTTATGCTAACACTATATTCATGCTCTTCTGTAACTCCTGGTCTTCCCTTTATTTATACAGTAAGCAGGATATTCTACTCCGTCTTTCTTGTATACAATTACTTCTACACCAATTCCTATATTATCATAATTAAAAAATACCACTTCTCCTTTTTTGAATATAAATCTGCTTTGTTTATTGGCATTGTTGCTGCATTAGATTCGAAATGTATTGATGTAAACATTGATATTGCTATAATTGCAATGACTAATACTATTAATATTCTTTTTACCATTATTTATTTGTATGATTTAAAAATCATACCCTCCCTTCTTAGCTTACTTCTATTGCTTGAATACACCTTCTATATTCTTTTCTGTCTTTTTCGCAAGTTATTAATGTTATTCTATTGTCTTTAGTTGGTTCTAAGTAATTCCAATTAGTTTGTTTTATTACTGTATTTGTTTCTACTAAATATGTTCTCGTTTTATTTGCTGTTTTGTATATAATTTTATCTCCTTTATTTAGCTCTTTTATTCTTTCAAAAAAGTTACATTCATATCCTCTATTATGTGCAGCAAGTCCAACGTTTCCTTTATCTTTAGTAGTTTCTGTAAAATGTCCCACTGCTTCTAATAAAATTTCTGGTGTTGTTCCTTCTTTAATTGGCGCATTTAAGCCTATTTTTGGTATTTCTATTCTCCATTTATTTGATTTGTCTTTTATTTCATTACTTTTTATTTTTCTTGCTAGTTGCATTATTGTTTACTGTTGTACTTGAATTTACTACATTATTTTCCATTATGTTTTTTACTTTATTTGTTTGTGAATTATTTTGATTGGAATTTGTCTTAGAAATATTAATTTCGTTTGTTATATTATTTGAAAAAAACTGTATTATGAAAATCACCTGATAAATGTTCCTGAGATAATTTTTTTGCTATAGATTTATTTGATAAAGTTTCTACAAAAGCTGTTATTATAAAAAACACAATTATTGTTACAAAAACAGTAATTTCTATAATATCCTTGGTTCTAGTGTATTTCACATATAACACACCACCTTCCACTATTAAATTGACTTTAAGGGTAAAAATATTTTGAATTAAAATTTTTAGATTCAAATTAATTTGAATTAAACAGAAATTGCAATTTCATTATGGTTATATTACTATATTATTTTATTTTTGTAAAGCATTTTATGTCGACAAAAACAGACAAAATATTACATTTGAGAATTATAACTTTATTAAATGTATAATTCTTATTATAAGATTATTGTTTTTATAAATCTAAAATACACCTTATTATATATTTAATGACAATATTCTTGGATATAGTATTTTTTAATTCTTATCATTTAATTATAAAAGGTGTATTTAAATTACCTCCTACCACATGTTCTTCCACATGTGCAAATAGTATTTCCTCTTCCTTGTGAAAAAGTATTTGATGTTGTATTAAGTGGACCATTTCCACTTGTAGTGGTTACAGTAGTTACACTATTTGTTGGTGATAAGCAATTATTATTTCTTGAGTCTATTATCCTTACTGTTGCAACATTATTTCCTGCATTACAATTATTATTTGTTGGCATTAAGTTAAAGCTTCCACTTGATTTGAAAAATTAGAACTATTATTTTCTCCACAAATGTTACAAGATTTTGTACAGTCTCCAATTACATTTCCAAATCTACTAATTAATTTGCAAATTATACATGTTAATACAGCTGTAACATATGCTAAAATACTATATAATATTGCATATATAAAAAGTTCCATTAGGAGCTATAACAAAAACGACTATTAAAAATATTGCAAAAAAAAGGTTGCACCTACAAGTAAAGGACATTTAATATTTTTTTGTAATACAATTGCTAATATAATTGTGGCTACAGGTAATGCAAAAAAAACTAATAATACATTCATATTTTACTTAAGTATAGCTTTATACTTTTACTCCTTACTACTTATATATTTTTATTATATTTTATGTAATTTAGTTTCGTTTTGTTACATAAATTTATATATAATTTATGTATAGTAAGTAAATTTATATTATTAGCAAAATATATAAAAAAATTATTGTTTATATATCTTGAACATATAAACAATAATTTTTCTTTTATGCATACTCTACTTTTACTAAGTATAACCCCTGTGGTGGTAATGTTTTTCCAGCTTTTTTCTATCTTTTTCTTTATTATTATTTTTTCTATTTCTTCTGGTTTAATTGTTCCTTGCCCTACTTCAAGGAGTGTTCAGATATAATTCTAACCATATTATATAAGAAACCGTTTCCTGTAAGTTTTATTATAATTCTCCCATTGTTTTCTACAACCTCTGCATTATATATTGTTCTAACACTACTTTTGCTACTTGTTCCACTTGATTTAAAAGCTGCAAAGTCATGCTCTCCAATAAAGTATATTGCAGCTTCTTTCATTTTTTTCTACATCTAACTTCTTAGGAAAATGATATTCCATATTTCTAAATATTGCACTTGCTTGCTCTTCATTATTTATTACATAAGCATATGTCTTTTTCTTTACAATTGTATCTGCTGTGAAAACCTATGTCTACTTCTTCTGCATTTTTTTATTCTTATAGAATACTTTAATTGAGAATTAATCGCTGTAGCCATTTTGTTTTATAGGAATACTAGAGTTTGTTTTTAAAATTTGCAACTTGACCAAAAAAGCATGAACTCCAGCATCTGTTCTACCAGATGCATAGAGTTCTACTTTTTTTCTTTTGTTACACCTTCTATTGCCCTTTCTATTTCTCCTTGAATATTTAATTTATTTGGCTGTTTTTGCCAACCATTAAATTCTTTTCCATCATATTCTATTGTTAGTTTAATATTTTTCGTAGCCTATTCTCCTTTATTCTATTACATTTATATTATAATCTTTATTATTATAATTATATATTATTACAACTATAATTAATTTTTATTATAAGTTACTTATCTTTTTCATTATCTTCTTTTTTTCACTTATTCTACTGTTTTCCGCTTTTCTAACATTTTTTAATTTTTCTGTTGCTGCTTTTTTTTCTTTTTCTCTCTTATAATATCAATAAATTTTTCTTCTTTCATGCTCTGCAAATCTTTTTTTGTAACTATATATTTTATTAATATCTTTTTTAAAGTATCTTCTTTTACATCTGCTATTAAAGTACCATCTTTTGCTACAGATATTTTACCTGTTTCTTCGGATACAACAACTGCTATTGAATCACTTTCTTTAGAAATTCCAAGAGCTGCTCTGTGGCGAGTTCCTAGCTCTTTTGCTATATCTTTATCATCTGCTAATGGCAAAATACAAGCTGCTGCTGCAATTTTATTTTTAGAAATTATAACAGCTCCATCATGTAATGGCGTATTTGGTGTAAACAAATTTACAAGCAATTGTGGAGAAACCTCTGCATTTATAGCAACACCAGTATCTATTATATCATTTATTTGTATATCTCTTTCTAAAACTATTAAAGCACCGGTTTTTGATTTAGCAAGTTCCTCTGCTGCAATTATAACTTTGTATATATCTTCTTTTTGTTTTAGTTGCTAAATCTTTTCAATTCCAAAATACTTTGTAAACTTATTCGTTCCTAGCTGTTCTAGCATCCTTCTTAATTCTGGTTGAAATATAATCATTAATGCAATTACACCATATGGCATAAATACAGTTAAAATGAAATTTAAAATTCTAAATTGTAAAATTCCACTTAATATTGTTATAAGCACAATTAAAACAATTCCTTTTAAAAGTTGCCATACTCTTGAATTTCTAGCAGATTTTATAAATTTATATATAATATAAATAACAATTGCTAAATCAATATTAATGGAACTATTCTAATAGGATTATTAAATATTTCTTGTGCATACAAAACTATTCCATCTGTTAACTCATTTATATTTATTAAAAAACTTTCCAAATTTTTTTTCCTCTTTTTCTCAGGTTTATTACATAACTATTAAATAATATACTAAACTTGCTGCAACTCCTAATATCATAAGTGCTGCTAATATAAGTGCCATAAATTTCACTGCTATTTTTCCTACATTATGTTTTTTTTTTGCCATTGTTTTTCCTTCTTTCTTCTTAATTTTACAATATAAATTTTAGCATATTATTTATCTTTTTTTTCAACATGACATAAAAAGAATATTTTTTAATTTAATACAATTTATAATTTTAATATGCATAATAAATGCACCCTTATGAGCACATTTATTAGTTATTTTTACGAAATTTCTTATTTACAAAATCTA
>VOFC01004843.1_pt1 | contig 18004 bp, 31 predicted proteins | sample 5384161 | NCBI WGS metagenome assembly VOFC01 (sample SAMN12384722, study PRJNA508395) | human gut metagenome | isolation source: healthy gut B | host: Homo sapiens
CACCTTTTATTAGTTGTAATGTTCTTCCTTTTTTTTTATCTTGTCTTAATATGAAACCACCCTTTTCTAGTTTACCTAAATATGCATGTACTGTTGCTGTTGATTTAAGTCCAACTGCTTTTCCAATTTCTCTTACAGAAGGTGGATATCCATTTTGTTTTAATTCTTTTTCTATAAATTTTAATATTGCTCTTTCTCTTTCATTTAAATCTGTTGGGTCTTTTTTTCTTGCCATAAAAATCACTCCTCAAATTTTATTATGCAACTATAATATCATAAAAAAAATGCGTTTGTCAAACAAAAGTTTGTTGTAATATTTTTGTAATATTTTTTCTTAACGTTTTTGTTATGTCTTTTTTTCTATTTATGTAGTATAATAAAATAACTTAAGGAAGTTTTTTATGAGTATAGAATCAGATTTAAAAAAGAATGGAATTACTGTAATCGAGCCTCTTGACAGGGGAAGTATAGAAACCATAGCCAAAAGTGTAAGTACAGAGATTGTCTCTGCATTTTCTAATTTTGGTTTTACTTTTGATTCTCTTTATGAAAGATTTTCTAATTTACCTATGTATGTTGCAAATATGCCTGAGGGTCTTGCAGAAGCAAGTTATTTTTTATAAGAACTCTTCTGTTTATTTTAGAGATGGAATGGGACTTTGTGAATTAGAAAAATATGCCGTTCACGAATTAGTTCATAATTTGCAAGAAGTAAAAAAGATGAAAAAAGGAAACTTATTAAGACTTGGTTTAAGTTCTTTTTTAAAGGATCTAAGTCGTTTGGTTTAGCACTTAATGAGGCTGCTGTTCAAACTGTTGCATCTAATATTTTAGGTTCTACATTTGATAACGTAACCTATTACGATATAAATTTTTTCGACTATTAGTCCAGATTATTATCCATTGCTATGTAATTTAATTTCGCAAATGGCATATATAACTGGAGAAGAAGTTTTATTTGACAGCACACTAAACAGTAACAGTCATTTTAAAAATAAATTTTCTGCATTATGCGGAGAAAACACATATAAGCAAATTTGTTTAACTCTAGATAAAATTTTGAATATAGAAGAAAAAAAATTGTAAAACTAAGACAAAAATCACAAGATGAAGATTTGCCTATGGTAAAATATCATACAATTAATGAAAAAATTGCAGAATTAAAAAGTCAAATAAAAAAATATGTATCTAAATACTCAAGAATTAATTATAAAATCTTATTTTTCTACAGTATATAAATCTTTAATGTCGTCTGCAGACGTAGATAACTTTAGAAAAAAATTATATAACTTTCAAGATTTAATTGGTACTACAGACGGATACTATTTCTTCAATAATTTCTACATTCAAATGATGGAAAATTTAGATAAAAAATTTGATAACTTTGCTGATAAAGATTATAACAACACTTACTTGATAGAAAAAAAAAAAGAATCAAAATTTTCAAGAATCATAAATTTAATAAAAAATATATTACTAAAGAGAGAATTTAAAAGCAATATAGATAATAAAAATTAAAACTAATACATAAAAAATATCCGAATCGAAACTTTTTATAACTCATTTAAAATTGATAATCTATAATCTTATAATAAGTTTGAAGATAGGATATTCTTTTCAATTGTATTAGTTTTTATATATTATTACTTTACAAAAATTTTAAAAATATTTTCAGCCGCATTTCGACCAGATCTTGCAGCCCATGCTACTGTTTGCTTTTCTCCTACTATGTCGCCTCCTGCGTACACATTTTTTATTGAAGTTTGCATATTTTCATTTACTTTTATATAATTCCATTTTTTTTTTCCAATTCTTTTATTGCATTTTTTTCTGGTTTTGAACCTGTTGCCATTACAACATAATCCATTGGTAGTATAAAATTGCTTCCTTCTATGTTTACTGGACTAAGCCTATTTTGTCCTTCTATTTTAACAAGTTCTGTTTTTACACATTCTATTTTTCTACTCTACTTTTACCAATTATTTTAATTATATTTGTTTGATATATAAATTCTATTCCTTCATTTTCTGCACTTTCTATTTCCTTTATTTCGGCAGGCATTTGCTCTTTGGCTCTTCTGTATATTACATATACTTTTTTTGCTCCCATTCTTACTATTGTTCTTGCACAATCCATTGCTACGTTTTCCACCACCTATTATGGCTACATTTTTTCCACTGTAATCTGGATGTTTATTATATTCTAGTAAGTCGTTTCCTCCATATACTCCATTTAGGTTTTCGCCTTCTATTCCCATTTTAGCTGGAATGTTTGCTCCAATAGATATAAATACTGCATCATATTTTTTTGATAGTTCCTCTACCGATATATTCTTGCCCAGCTCTTTATTGTATTCTACATTTATTCCTAATTCTAATATTTTGTCTATTGTTTTTCTACAGTTTCTTTAGGTAATCTAAATTCTGGTATACCATGAGATAATATGCCTCCGAGTTCATTATGTTTTCGTATATTGTAACTTGTAATCCCACAAATTTAGAACAATTATAGAAGTTATCGTTCCTGTTTCAAGATCTGCGCAAACATCTTGTACATAACCCATTCTTTTTCCTGTAATAGTACTTATTACTTCTTTATGTTTAAAGTCTAGTCCTTTACTATCCATATTAGTTTCCTCCTATTAAGTTTCACTATTTATTGAATGTTGCTATTTTATAGTATTCGATAATCCCGCTCAAAAATTTTACATCAATTTCAGTCTCGCCATTTACTTCGATTTTCTTTGCAATTATTTTCCGCTTCTACATTATTTTTTTAAACTTCATCCCTCTATATACATATTCTTATTTATTAGAATATATTCTTCTTATATGGTTTATTGCACTTTTCTCTAATCTTGAAACCTGTGCTTGAGATATTCCTATTTCTTCTGCAACTTCTGTTTGTGTTCTTCCCTCAAAAAATCTCTTCATTATAATATTTCTTTCTTTCTCTTTCAATTTCTTCATTGCTTCGCCAATCATCATGTCGTCTGCCCAATTTTCATCACAGTTCTTTTTATCTTTTATCTGATCTTCTACATATATGTTTTCTGTGTCATCGCCATAGGCCGGTTCTTGTAATGATATTGGTTCTTGGATTGCATCTAAACAAAATGTTATTTCTTCCTTCTCAACACCTAGCTCCTTTGCAATTTCTTCTATTGTTGGTTCTTTTTGTGTTTCTTTTAATGCTCTTTCTCGATAAGCCATAACTTTATAAGCCAGGTCTCTTACAGATCTGCTTACTCTTACCATATTGTTATCTCTTAAATATCTTCTTATTTCTCCTATTATCATCGGAACCGCATATGTGCTAAATTGTACGTTTTGAGTCATATCAAAATTGTCCATTGCTTTTTATAAGTCCAACACAGCCTATTTGAAATAAATCATCTAAATTTTCTCCTCTACCATAAAATCTTTTTATAACACTTAGTACCAATTTTAAATTTCCCGTAATAAATTTTTCTCTTGCTTCTTGATTTCCCTTTTTTACTTCTATTAATAGTTCATTCTTTTCTTTGTTTGATAATACTGGTAATTTACTGGTTGTTACACCACATATTTCTACCTTATTTATCAAAATAAAAGTCCTCCTTTGGTTTTAATTAATCTAATTATTTCCAAATTCGGCACTTTTATACTTCTTTAATGTTATCCAGTCTTACTTAGGATTTCTTTTTTCATCTTACAGATTATCTTTTTCTCTAGTCTTGATATGTAGCTCTGCGAAATTCCAAGCATGTCGGCAACTTCTTTTTGAGTTTTTTCGTTTCCCGTAATGAAACCAAATCGTAGTTCCATTATGTTCTTTTCTCTGGTACTTAGCTTTGAAATCGCTACTTTTAGCAATTTTTTGTCTACTTCATCTTCCAATCCTCTCGAGATTGAATCAGTATCAGTTCCTAGTATGTCTGAAAGCAGTAATTCATTTCCATCTCCATCTTGATTAAGTGGCTCATCTATCGAAATCTCACTTTTCAGTTTATTCGTTCTTCTTAAATACATTAATATCTCATTTTCTATACATCTTGACGAATATGTTGCAAGTTTAATGTTTTTGCTTGTATCATAAGTGTTTATTGCTTTCATTAATCCAATTGTTCCAATCGATATTAAGTCTTCTAATCCGGTTCCTGTATTTTCAAATTTTTTTGCAATATAAACCACTAGCCTTAAATTTCTTTCTACTAGTAGTTGTCTTGCTTCTTCATCCTTGTTTGATAATTTCTTTATCGCCTCTTCTTCCTCTTTTGGCGATAATGGTGGTGGAAGTGTTTGGCTTCCTCCTATATAAAAAGATTGGGAGTATTTCCTCATTGTCTTCTATACTATTTTTACTTAAATCTTTTATGTATTTTGCGTATATTACGCTTGCACTATCTTTTAGCACTTGAAGCAAATTCATTTTTTTCTTCTCCTTCCAATAAATTTAGGCCAATTAGTGCATTGTATTTATTGTCTTTTGTTAGTTTCTTATTATATATTCCTACTATTATATTATTTTTTTCTTTTATTATTTCATCTGTCTCGATTCTTGCCATATCAAATCTTATTCCGGTTAGCATTCCATTTTCTTTTCCTAAAGACATAAATGGAATCATTCTAATTCTTGATAAATAATAGTTTGTTTTTTCATCAAATTGTTTCTGGCCTTCTATTTCTTTAGTGTTGTTTTTTAATTTTGCATCACCTCCTATAGTTTTAGAGATATAATTTAGTGTTTCCTTAGGAATCAATTTTTCTAATTCTTTTTGTTCTACTACTATTACCGGATAATTGCTTATAGGGTCTTTTAATAAATTTCCCGAGTCAAGAAAAGCCTTAACCATTATGCTTTTTTTCTCCTAAGAACAATTCTACATTTAATAAGGTTACATCTCCAAGTTTATTTTTGTTTATTTTAAATGCCACTTGTGTAATTACAAAAGCAATTACTCCTGCAATAAGAGCTACCTTTATCGGATATGTTCCAACGAATACTCCATTCTTCATTTTCACATTTTCTGGTTTAAGAAAATAAATTAATGAAATTGTACACCCTCCAAATATAAATGACACAAGATAAAACACCAATAAGTCTTTTAGCAGTTTCTTTATGTTTGTTGCACCAAAAGCAGCATAAACCATGACAATAGAAAGAATTATTTTTGCAATTATGTTGGAATATATTTTAAATATGTTTAAATATACAATAATAGCATATATGCTTCCTATTACACTTGAGATTATTAGTCTTAGTTGCAAATGTTTTGCTTTACTTTTTTCACTATTACTAATGTAGCAAAAAAGTATGATGTAGTTCATTAAAATATTTTCTAGGAAAATTATATCTAAATATATACTCGCACTTAAGTATCCTCCACAGATGTTATTATACAATCTTAATTATTAATTTTCTGTCATTTCTTGCACGCGAAAAAAAAAAGAAATAATCTACACTTTTAGATTATTTCTTCTTATTTTTCTTTATTTTTTATTATATATCAATTCATTCCGTATTTTTTACATATTTTTTGATACAAATAAATTAAATTTTATTTTCCTTTATTTTTTCTAAGGAATGTTGGGATGTCTAAATCTCCTGATGAACTGGATGTATCTGTTCCTATTGATGTAGCTTTTGGACTCCAGCTTGTTTTTCCTGTAATGTCCGATATTGGTGTTTTTTCATTATCTTTCTCGGATCCTGTAGCAATTACTGTTATTACTATATCTTCATCAAGGCTTTCATCTATTACTGCACCAAAGATGATGTTTGCTTCTGGATCAACGCTTCTTTGTACTAATTCAGCTGCTGTATTTACTTCATGTAATCCTAGATTGCTTCCACCAGTGATGTTGATGATTACACCTCTTGCTCCTTCTATAGATGTTTCTAGCAATGGACTTTGAATTGCTTGTTTTGCAGCGTCTTCTGCTCTGTTTTCTCCAGATGCTCTACCAATTCCCATGTGAGCCATACCTGTATTTAGCATAATTGTTTTAACATCCGCAAAGTCTAGGTTTACAAGTCCTGGTATAGCAATTAAGTCTGATATACCTTGTACACCTTGTCTTAATACGTCGTCAGCCATTTTGAATGCTTCAACTATTGAAGTTTTTCTATCAATTATTTGTAGAAGTTTATCATTTGGTATAACAACTAATGTATCAACTTTTCCTTTTAAGCTTTCAATTCCTCTGTCGGCTTGTGTAAGTCTCTTCTTACCTTCAAATGTAAATGGTTTTGTAACAACACCTATTGTTAATATTCCCATTTCTTTTGCACAAGATGCAACTATTGGAGCTGCTCCAGTTCCAGTTCCGCCGCCCATTCCGGCAGTTACAAATACCATGTCTGCTCCTCTTAGGGCTTCTGTTATTTCTGCTTTGCTTTCTTCAGCAGCTTGGGCTCCGATGTCAGGGTTAGCTCCTGCTCCAAGTCCTCTTGTTATTTTTTTCTCCTATTTGGATTTTTGATGCAGCTTTTGATAAAAGTAAAGCTTGTCTATCTGTGTTTACAGCTATGAATTCTACTCCTTTTATTCCTGAATCAACCATTCTGTTTACTGCATTTGTTCCAGCTCCTCCAACACCAATTACTTTGATTGTAGCTGTTCCGTCTAGCATTGTGTTTTCATCTACATTACTATCCACCATCATAAAGTTTATTCCTCCCTATTCTACTTTTTGTTCTTTGCTTTCTTATTTATATATATCTTTCGGTTTTTTATTGTTTTTCAATCGTTCTTTCAGAATTACATTATGCATTAAATTAGTTTTAGAATTTGTTTTATTTTCAAGTTCTAAATTTACGAGTAGAAAAATTCTTTTATCCTATCTATAAGTTTTGCTATAAAACTTTCGCTAGTATTTGAATCTATGCTACTTGACACGCTTTTTGTAAATGGTCTTGCAGCTATATATCTAACTAAAGAGTATGCTGTTCTGTATTCAGGTCTTACAGTGCTAATATATCTACCTGTTGCAAATTTTACTGGTATATTTAGTATCACTTTTCCTGCAACATCGCTCTTGTTTATATTTGTTATTCCTTGTCCTGTAAGAATTACATTATTTATTTTAGGTTTTATTCCCTGATTTGTTATATCCTTATTGATTAGAGTGAATATTTCTTCTATTCTTGCCTCAATTATTTCAATAAGTTCAGAACTCTTTATTACTCTATTCTTAGAAGAATCTTCAACTGTATTTAATACGATTTCATTGTCATTATCTATGTAAGATTTCATTGCCAATCCGTATTGTCTTTTTAATTTTTCTGCTTCTTCTTCTGAAATACTTAATACCATTTGTATGTCTCTTGTTATGTTGTCTCCTCCAAGAGGTATTGTATTTGTATATTCAAATGCTGACCCCTCAAATATTCCTATTTCAGTGTTTCCTGCACCTATGTCTATTATCATTACATTATCGTTTAACTCGTTTGTATCTAGAATTAAGTTTCTTTCTGCTAATGTAATAGGTATAATTCCATCTATGTCTATGTCTGCTTTTTTGCATATATTTGATAATTGTCTTATATATTCTTTGTCTGCCAATATTACTTGTGCACTTATTGAAAATGATGAAACAAGATTTCCTACTGGATCTTCTACTGTTCTTCCATCTTCTAATACGAATTTGTCTGTAACTATGTCGATTATGCTTTTTCCTTCTGGAATGTCTATGTCCTTAACTTGCATTAAGGCTGATGATACGTCTTTGCTAGATATTCCCGCAAACTTGTCCTTTATTGTTTTTGTAATGCTATTTTGAACTATTGTTACATATTTTCCTGATATAGTTATGTATGCAGAATTTATTTTTATTTGTGCTTCTCTTTCTGCATCTTGTATTGATTTTAATATGGCATTTGCTATTTCATCTTCATCTATTATTTTAGTTTTTTTAATTCCCTTACACTTATGTTCAACTGTATAGACAAGCTCAATTTGGTTAAAATTATTGACTTCTCCTACAACCAAGCTAACCTTTGAGGAACCTATATCTATACCTACGATTATATCCCCGATTGCCAAAACTAACTCCTCCAATTTAATGCTTTATTTACTGCTTCTAACTTTATTATATTTTGCGAAAAAAGTCAATACTTTTGTCACAATTTTGTAATATTTTTGTAACAGTTCTTTCTAACCCTTGATGTTCCTTATTTGCATATTGAAACATTAAAAATTATTGTTGAATATTGTCGCTATTTTCTTCAGTTCTTTTTTTTTTTCTTTCTTTTTTTCTTCTATTTTTTTCACAACAATATCTATGTAATATCTTCTTATTATTGCTAAGTTTGTAAACATTCTTCCAACAAAAACTACTATTGCTGCAAGATATATGTCTACGTTTAATTTTTGTCCTAATATTGTAAGTAGTATTGCTAAAACTGCATTTCCAAAAAATCCGTTATAAATATTGTTAAATTAAAAGTTTTTTCTTTAAAGTTGCAACAATTCCTCCAAATACTGAGTCCAATGCAGCTATTATTGCTATGGCTAGATAACCCGAATATGTGTAAGAAACCATTGGTGCATACATTCCTATTAATGCTCCTATTAAACATCCTATAATTATTGCTATTAATATCATTTTTCAGTAACCTCCTTCATATACTTAATATCCATATTTCCTGTATATTTTGTAATTTTTATATTTCTTTGTTTTTCAAGTTTTACTGATTTTCCGCTATTGTTATATTTATCTACGAAACCACTATTTTTCTGGCATAGACTACTTGTTAAATATGTTTGGTTTCCTATTGCCTTTACTACATAAGGTGAAAATATTCTCTGAGATGGTTTCATAATTATATATGTATCTATGTCTGCAATATCAGTCATGTTTATTACTCTAATTCCATTAATAGATATAGCTTCTGCACCAGCATATCTTAATTCATTTAATAAGTCTATCAAATCACTTGCTTTTATTGGATGATCTTCTGTGTCTGTTAATGTTATTACAACACCTTCCCCAACAACATCTGTAGTTCCAAGAATAAGTTGTGATTTTTTTAATTCTTCATCAAGTATTTCAGATGCCTCTTCATTCGACTCTATCTTATCTAAATATTCATTTATTTTAGAATTATTTTCTTGTAATTTGTCGTTTGTCTCTTCATATTTGCTTTTCCATAATGAAATTTTTTCTCTTAATTCTTCGTCTCTCATTGTTTCTATTTCTGTTTCATTTACATTTTCTACAGTTTTGAATTGTATGTAAAGAACCGAAACAAATATTATTGACACAATTAATATACTTATCGACATTGTAATATTTGCTTTGTCAAATTTAATTTTCATTCTGACTCCTTTCTACTGTCCTAATTTGAGTCTGCATATATTTTGGATTTATTACACCTGTGTATTTTTTTTATTAATATGTTGTTTGATTGTTTAACTGTAACAGGTACTCCTTGTTTTATATATTCTATTGAACCACCTGTTCTCATTAATGCAGAATACATATACACAGAGCTTCCTATTGCTTTTATAACAAATGGTGAGCTAATTTTTTCTCCATTTACGTTTATAACATTTCCTTCGCAATTTATTGCTGTTGTTGACACGACTCTTTGTTCATTTATCGAAATTGCCTCTGCTCCTGCATTTTTAAGTTCACTTACTACATCTAATAAATCGCTGTAGTGAACTATTGCAAGGCTTGGATCTAGTATTGTTGAATCTGCTGTAGCATTTGGATTATCTTTTAATGTTACAATAACACCTTCTCCTGTAACATCTGTTAATCCAATTAATATGTTGTTTTTTCTTTATTTCTTCTTCTTTTTCTGCCGAGCCATCTGTATTCTCACTAGCAGTTTGTCTTACTTGATCCAATTTCTTTTCTGAGTCTTGTAACTCTGAGTAAGCCGTATCATATCTTTCTTTCCATTTTAACACCTGATCACGCAAGTCGTTACTAGTAAATGTTTGTGAAGCAACTTTGTTAGAATTACTTGTCGTTCTTACTTGTAAGACTATAGTTAATGTTAGTATAAAGCACATTATTCCAAGTGCTAATGCTATTTGCTTTCTATTCAAATTTTTTTTTCAACTCCTTTTGTCGTTTTATATTATTGAGCATGCTTGTCCAATTATTGTGTTACATCTTCTCTGAAGAATGCATTTTCTGTATTTAGATTCATATTAACAAAAATCTCTCCTTTTTTTTTCCTTTTTCTTTTTCAAGAATTCCAGAAAGGTATAACATTCTTGTTTCTATATTACTGCAATCTCCTAAATATGCAACCTTGTTTTCTTCATCAAAATATAGTTTAAAATTTGTATCGTCCTCAATATCTATTCTGCTGATTTTATTTTTTATTCCTGTGTTTTCTGCAGAATTCATTATTTTTATTACATTCTCCAATTTGCTTAAATCGGTTTCGTTTAATCTGTTTCCTTCTTTATAATTCTCCTTAGATGTCGATATTCCTGTTAATATTGGTAAATTTTTTTTTTGATACTTGTTAATTCTATCATATACCCTTGACTATTTACATACACATATCCATTTCCATACTCCAGCATGTAACATGGAACTCTTTCTTTTACCGTTATTGTTATAGTATCTGGCAATCTTTTTACTTACCTTTACCTCTTCTATATAAGCATTTTCTTTTTATTTTGACTTTTGCCTTTAATCTATTTACTCTAAATATATTTTCATCGTTTTTCAATTCGGATAAACTTATAATTTCTCTCTTTTGTTAATTTACTATTGCCTTGAACCTCTATTGATTTTATATTAAACATTGGAGATAACATTCCTGCCGAAATAGTTGCTACTCCTAAAACAGCTAATGCTGTAAATTTTACTATTTTTCTTTGTTTTTGTTGTTTATTTTTTTGTTCGAGTGCATCATAAGATTTTTCTGTTTGATTGAATCTTATGTTTTTCTCGAGAATTACTGTATCATTTCTTTCAATTTCTTTTTTGTTTTTATTTTCTTTTGTCTCTTTTTGTTTCTTTTTTGTTTTATTGCTTTTGGGGTTATTTTCTTCAATTTCTCTTTTGCCTTTTCAGGGGTACGAGTAACTCAATTATTATTTCTTCATCATATTTTTCTTTTAGTTCTTCTCTTCTACTTTTTTTTCTGAGGTTGAGAATGTGCTAATTCATCTTCTAGCTTTTTTCTTTTTTTCTCTATTTTTCTTTGCAGTTGCAGCAGCTTTCTTCTGCTCTGCTTTCATTCTTTTTTGCTCTTTTTTCTTTTCCTTTATTTTCTTTTCTCTTAGCTTTTTTTCTTCTTTAGACTCATAATCGAAGTCATATAAATTTTTTTCTTTCTTATTTTTTTCCACATTCTCACCTTCTCTTATCTGTATTTTATTTCAATTTATTTTAGATTAACTTTGTGCAAGTCCTGCATTTTTACTAAAATAAAATTTGTACATACTCTTCACTTATATTTAAACAACTTTAATATCTGCCATCTATTATTCTTGAACTAAATTTATATCTGCTCCCAATTTTCTTAGCTTTGTTTCTAATCCTTCATATCCTCTTAAGATATACTCTATATTTGTAACCTCCGTAATTCCTTTTGCCTTCAAGCCTGCAAGAACCATTGCTGCTCCACCTCTTAAATCTGTGCTTTTTACTTTTGCACCAGTAAGCATTTTAACACCTGTTATTATAGCAACATTTCCTTCTTGTTTGCTTTTTTTTTGCTCCCATGCGTTTTAGCTCTTGAAGATATTTAAATCTATTTTCAAATATGTTTTCTGTTATTATAGATGTTCCTTTTGCAAAAGACAACATGCTACCAAATATTGATTGCATATCAGTTGGAAATCCAGGATATGGCATTGTTTTTATTTCTATTGCTTTTTAACCTTTTAGGGGCCTGCAAAGTTACTGATGTATTGTCCTTTTTCTATTTGACAGCCCGCTTCTTCCAGCTTTGATATTATAGGTATTAATTGCTCTGTTCTTGCATTTGTTATTTTTATTTTTCCTCCAGCCATTGCTCCAGCACAAAGGAATGTTCCAGCCTCTATTCTATCTGGCATTACCTATATTTTACCTCGTGAATGTTTTGTTACACCTTCAATTTCAATTACATTTGTGCCTTCTCCTGAAATCCTTGCCCCCATTTTATTTAGCATATTTACTAAGTCAACTATTTCAGGCTCTCTAGCTGCATTTGTAATTGATGTTTTTCCCTGTGCAAAAACCGAAGCTAAAATTATATTTTCTGTTGCACCTACACTTGGAAAATCAAGGTCAATATCTGCACCTACTATTTTATCACAACTACATCTAATAAATCCATACTCTTCTGCAATATTTATGCCTAATTTTTTAAAAGATTTTAAATGTAAATCTATTGGTCTTGCTCTATATCACAGCCACCAGGATATGAAAACGTTACTTCTCTAAATCTTCCAAGTAACGCACCTGCTAAAATTACAGTCGAACGCATTTCTCTCATTAGACTTTCAGGAACTTCCATCTTATCTATGTATTTTGAATTAATTTCTATTCTATCATGGTTTTTGTACACCTTGCAACCTAAATATCTTAATATTTTTAATGTTACTTGCGTATCATGAATATCTGGCACATTAAATAGAGTTGTTTTCTTGCCACTTAATATGCTTGCTGCAATTATTGGAAGCGAGGCATTTTTTGAACCAGAAATTTTTACTTCTCCATTTAGCTTATTTCCTCCTTTTATTATAATACTAGCCATTTTTTATCACCTTTTAAACCTTTCTTATTTGTATATATTATGTTATATATTATGTTTTCTGCTTTTAAAAAGTGAAAATGGCACTCGAGTTTTCAGATAGGCATATCCGCGTCCCCCTGTTATTAAACCTTTTACCATGTATTTTATTTAAAGTACCAAAACCTGAATGGTTTGAATTTTCGTTCAATCATTCAGGTTTTATTCTTACTTTATTTTATTTAAATATTTCTTTTATTTTGCTCATATTTTCTATTGCAGCAATATATCCTTGATTGTAACAGTAATCAATCTTCTTTATATTGAATACGCTTGCTTCAGCTAAATCTAGTGTAATTGTAAAATCACTACTTTCTAGTTCAGCTGCTGTTCTTTGGTCGAATAATAAGTCAACAGACTTAAGAGCAACTTCAAATACATTTTTAGGATCTGTTTGGTTTGCTGAACTAAACCTAATTGATAAAACTTTTTCAGCTCCCAATTTTCTTACCTCATGTGCAGGAAGGTTATCTATTATTCCTCCATCAACAAACTTGTGGTCTTTATACATTGTTGGTGCAAACATTCCTGGATAGCTTGCACTTGCACGAGTTGCCTTGCCTATTGTTATATCTCTTATGTATGTATCTTATCAAAGTTTTCATCAAATTCGTGATTTGTAAATACATATTTTTTACTTTCTTTTATATCAACTGTTGGCATTACTATTGGCATTTTTATATCAGTTATTTTTTTCATACTCTTTAATCCAGCACATTCATACATTGCAAGTGCTATGTTTTCTCCTGAAATAAGCCGATATCCCATAAAATTCTTTCTGGTTTTAACATTTGTCCAATAATACTTCGGGTCTGCTTTCATTATTTTTTCGCAAAATATTTGAATAGTTTTAACATCTCATCAGTATTGTAACCCATTGCATAAAGTGCAGCAACAATGCTTCCGATACTTGTTCCGCCTATATAGCCTATCTCTATTCCGTTTTCTTCTAGAGCTTTTATAACTCCAATATGACCAGCTCCCTTAACTCCTCCGCCAGCCAAAGCTAAACCAATTTTCATACCTGTACCTCCTATTTTAACGGTTTATTTTTCTTTAGTCCATGCATTAATTTATTTCTTATTTTTTCTGTTATAATTTATCTCTAATCGCCATTTTACTTATTTTGATTTTCTCTTTTACTTTCTGGAATATAATGTATTGCTACCTTTCTAGTATTTCACCACTAGTTTATCAAATTTCGTATTTATATATTTCTCTAATTTTTCCATAAACTCATCTGACTTTATTTCTTTCTTTGCCACCATGTCTAAGCCCTTTTTCCCAACTTGCTGTTAGTTTAGGATTTAGCATATCCGGCATAGAGTTCATTACAACATCATATATTACTTCTCCCTTTTTGGTTGGAGTTACTATTTGTGTTTTTGAATTTATGTATATGTATTTTATTCTTTCCAGCTTCTTTATGATTTCTCCACGAGTCGCACTAGTTCCAATTCCAGCACCTTTTATTTGCTCTCTTAATTCTTCATCTTCAATCAACTTTCCCGCGTTTTCCATAGCTAGAACCATATTTCCAGATGTATATCTCGATGGTGGTGATGTTTCAGCATCTTTTATTTCATAATTTTTTACTTCTATTTCTTGCCCTTTTTTAGTTTCTTAAATACATCTAAATTATTCTCTTCTGATGCGTCATCATCTTTTGCACTTTCTTTTTCTGCAGTATCATCTGTTTTTTTCGGAGCATTTTCCACATTTTGTGCATTCTCTGGGCTTTCTTTGCTTGATTCTTTGGTTTTAATACCTCCATGTATCCTTGATTAACACATACTTTACCACTTGCATAAAATGTTTCATCTTCGACATTTACAGTTAAATTTACTTTATTAAATTCTGCTGGTGGATAGAAAACTGCCACAAATCTTTTTACTATTGTATTATAAACCTTTTTGTGTAAATCTGGTAATGTCTCAAAATTTTCAAAGCCCTGACCAGTTGGAATTATCGCATAATGGTCTGTTATTTTGCTGTCATTTACATACTTGGTTTTTATTAAATTCGTAGAATACTTTTCAGTTATCATCTTATTTAAGAAGGCTTGTACTTCTTCGTCTTTGTATCCCTTAACTAGCCCATTTAAATTCTTTGATATTTCTTTTTGCAACTGCAGTTGATAAAACCCTTGCATCTGTTCTAGGATATGTAACAAGTTTTTTTCTCGTATAAATTTTGTATTATTTCTAGTGTTTCATCTGGTTTTATTCTAAATTTTTTGTACACTCGTTTTCGATTTCTTCAAGGTTGAACAATAGTGGAGCATTCTCCTTTTGCTTAGACTTTTTAAGCTCTGTAATTGTTGCTTTCTTTCCTGCAAGTGATGTAATAAAATTCTTTTGCCTCTTGTTCTTTCTTGAACCCACTTTCATTATATAGCTTTGGACTCTCATACATTTTTTAGACTTTTCATTTACTTTCCAGTCAGCCTTGAAAGTACCCGTGTCGTCTCCAAACTCTCCAACTATTTTATAATATTTTGTTTTTACAAAATTTCTAATCTCTCTTTCTCTAGAAACAACCATGCCTAAAACGCAGGTCATAACCCTTCCGATTGAAATAGAAGCCTTTTCTTCGTTGACCTCTTTTGCGACTCTTCTACCATAAATAATAGATAATAATCTTGAAAAATTTATTCCAATTAAGTAATCTTCTTTTGCCCTTAAATATGCAGAATCAGATAAGCTGTCATACTCGCTCTCATCTTTTGCTTCTCTTTCCTCTCTTTGAATTTCCTCCTCTGTTTGTGAATCTATCCAAACACGCTTAATCTTTGCTTTTTGGATTAGGTTTTGCCATCATGAAAACCAGTCTTTGAATGTATTCTCCCTCTCTTCCAGAGTCGCCCGCATTGTAAATTTCTTCTACATCTTCTCTTTGTAGAAGACTTTGAACAATTTTAAATTGATTCTGAACAGCTGGAATTATTTCATATTTCCACTCCTTTGGAATAAATGGCAATGTATCCAGTCTCCAAAATTTTAATTTTTCATCATAAACTTCTGGATAACTCATTGTTACTAAATGTCCAACACACCAAGTTATTATCCAGTCGTCTGATTCTATATATCCATTTTTTCTGTTTGCACTTATTTTAAGCACTTTTGCATATTCCATTGCGACAGATGGCTTTTCTGTTATAATTAGCTTTTTTGGCATTTCTGTTTCCTTCTTAAATTTCTATAATATCCATTTCCGATGTAAAGTTCAAGTTGCCATAAGCAAAAACTATATACATTTTTCCATTATCTTTTAAATAAAAATTTGTAAGATTTTCAAATTTATATTCATCGCTATCAATGTTTCTTTTAAATGTTTCATATCCAGATACCTGTATTTTATTTGCATCTTGAATTGCTTTTGTTACATCTTGTTTTACTTTACTTTCGACTTCTTCTTTTGTTATAAATTTTTGAGCAATCACTTCATCAATAGTAACTTCTTGATTTGTTTTCAAATTCAAATTATATGTTTCAACTATTGTTCTTTGTGCGTTAGAGCCTTCTTTCAAGTTTGACTTGATTACAACTGAAAGAATATCACCATTTATAAATCCAGTATAATTTATACTGTAAATTGTATAAGTTTTTGCGTTTTGAAATATCGAATTTGCCTTATCTGCAAATACCTTTTGAGTAATTTGATTAAATTCACTAGGTACTTCTCCTTTTATGTTTATACATGGCAAATGTAAGTCTACTTCATATTTTTCATTCTCTGTTCTTTCTAGTTCATAAGTTGTATAAACTATGTCTTTTGTATCGTCTAACTTTTGTATTCCATCTGTATTATAGTTTGAAAAATCTATTTTATTATTGAACATATTATTAAACTCTTTTTTCAGTTCTTCTTGTGTTCTTGAACTAATATTGGTATTGTTTTTTTCTTCCTTGTTTGAACTTATTAGCACCCAAGCAACTGCAATTACTGAAATAATGAGTATAATAATTATTCCCATATATATTAATTCTTTTCGATTCATATTTTTTCCTTTATATCTTTTTTGGTTATTATAACATAGGGGTTGTAAAATTTCAATTAAAAATTAATTACTAAATTTTGCATAATCTCCGATTTTTTGGAAAAGCTATATCTAGAATATTTCAGCCTTTGCAAGTCATGCAAAAAATATTGTTTATTTGTATTACATTAAATTTATTATATATATCCACAACTTTTGAACATTTTAAGAAATTTTTTAATATGAGAAAGGAATTAATTTTATGAGTAAAAAGAGTTTTGTAATTATTTTAATTTTTTTCTGTCTTTTTTATTATTGCCTTGGTTGGATTTCTACTTTTTAACCTAAATCGAGAAAATAACAACAATTCAGAAATCGCAGATGCTAAAACCATTGAAAACTCTGTTTCTAATCCTCCTGAAAACATAGTAATTCCAGGAACTGTGTTTACTAGTTCGAATCCAGTGAAAATTTCGCCAAATTGTAGCATTCTATTTTTAAAGCATTATACAAAATGTGGACATACCACAAGAGAAAGAACTAATGTGGATTCAGATATGGTAAATCTTTCTGAAGAAGATTTCAGGAACCAATACAGTGATTGGCAGATAACAAAATTTACAAGTTCTGATATAGAACTCGAAAAAAAAATTTCCCCGGTTCTTGTGGTGAGCATTATTTAGTTAAACCCGAAAATGGCTATATTACCATATACAGTATAAAAGAGGACAACTCTTTGGAAGTTGTTGAGAAAACTGAAATAGCTGTAAAATATTTATCTCTTGAAGACATGAATGAACTTGAAAATGGAGTTGTATTATATGGCAAAGAAAATTTAAATTCTTATATTGAAAATTTTGAATAAAAAAATCATCGTATAATTATCCTACTATTGACTAATATACGATGCTTTAATTTTTATTTAGTTATTATTTCTCTATTTTTTGTACTTAATTCTTCTTTATTAACATATCCCTTTTGATAGAATTCTTTGAAAGTACATTATTAAAGCAAATATTGTTAACGCAAGTGCTACATAGTATATGTATATATCTAAATGCATTGCAAGGTTAAAGTAATTTGTAATTAATGATGCTACAATCGCAATATAGAACACAACTGTTGCAAGTTTTTCCATACCATCTGCTAGATACAACAAGTTGTTTTCCATACAAGAATGACGCACCTGCTATCATTATTGCTTCTTTTATGAATACAACTACCAGTATCCAATATGGTATAATTCCTGCAAATGATAAAGCAATTAATGTTGATATTTGTGTTGTTTTA
>VOFC01000193.1_pt1 | contig 18001 bp, 30 predicted proteins | sample 5384161 | NCBI WGS metagenome assembly VOFC01 (sample SAMN12384722, study PRJNA508395) | human gut metagenome | isolation source: healthy gut B | host: Homo sapiens
TCACGCTTTACCATTCCCTTGGCAAGCTTCGGGTCTTCCACCTGCTCACAGATAGCAACCTTATAACCTTTTTTCACCAGTCTGGTCAGATAAGTTTCTGCTGCATGATATGGGATTCCGCACATGGGTGCCCGTTCCTCTGCACCACAGCTCTTTCCGGTTAAGGTAAGCTCTAATTCTTTTGATACAACCTTTGCATCATCAAAAAACATTTCATAAAAGTCACCCAGACGATAAAATAAAATACAGTCCTTGTATTCTTCATGTGTTTTTAAATAATGCTGCATCATTGGGTTTCGCCTCTTGTCTCCGAAGAAAAGATTCCATATGCTGTACTTTTTTATTTTCACAGTAATCGCCAAAAAGCTGCTGCGGGATTTTCCCGTTTCCAAGTGCAAACGCTTTTTCTTCGAGTCTGCGCTGGAATTCTACACCGGAAAGTGCATCCGTTCCGTCAAAATCGTCCGGTGTCACAGAGACGATGATCGCGCTGTTTGCATTCTTGCTTCCACGGTCGGAATAACTCATTCCGTTGACCGCAAGACGTTTTTCCTCCGAGGAGGCATTCACAACATAGCCACCCGGACACATACAGAAGGAGTAAACACCCCTTCCATTTGCAAGGTTTGCGGTCACTTTATAAGGTGCTGCCTCAAGCAGTTCTGCATATTTTTCTCCATACTGGCTGCGGTTGATGTCCCTCTGTGGGTGCTCCACACGAAAACCGATTGCAAAGGCCTTTGGCTCCATAAAAAGCCCGGTCTTATGAAGCATCTCAAACGTATCGCGCGCACTATGCCCAAGTGCGAGCACACAGACTTCCGTTTCCATCCAGGTATTGTGATTGATCTCAACAGCTTTGATCTTCTGGTTTTCCACCCGAATATCTGTTACACAGCTCTCAAACTCGAATGTGCCACCCAGATGAAGGATCTCTTCGCGCATTGCCGCAATCACTTTCGATAAAATATCCGTTCCAATATGCGGCTTGTTCTCATAGGTGATTTTCTCCGGCGCTCCAAAGGATACAAACGTATCTAATACGAACCGGCTGCGCCCAAGAGGATCTTTCACCAGAGTATTCAATTTTCCGTCTGAAAACGTTCCTGCACCGCCTTCGCCAAACTGCACGTTGGATGCCGGATCCAGTACGCCTGTTTTCCAGAAATGTAAAACATCTTCCGTCCGCTCCCCAACCTTTTTTCCACGTTCTAAAACGAGAGGTCTGTATCCTTCCCTTGCAAAGCAGATACGCGCAGAAAAGTCCTGCCGGACCAGCTCCGATCACCACCGGCCGGTGGTTGAAACGCTCTGTACCGTGTTCCGGCACTTTATATTTTTTCTCTTTGACGCAGACTGCATTCTTGTTTCCGGAGTGTTTTAAAATCTTCTCTTCATTGTCAACCCACACATCTACAGAATAGACAATGGAGACATCCGGCTTCTTCCTTTGCGTCAATTGATTTTTTTACGATCTGTAACCTTTTTGATCTGATCTTTTTTTATTTTTAAACTTTTTTCAATTTTCTGACAGAACTGCTCCTCATTATGTTCTACGGGCAGTTTTAACTGACTGACTCGAATCATTCTTTTTTCCTGATTTTCCTGCATTTTTGTAATTTCATTCCCCGGTCATTTTTCCGTGCACCTGACACAGAAATGTGTTCTGTATGATCCTGCCGAATGTATGCCTGCCACATAGCCGCTCGACCATGCCCACTGTAAATTGTAACCGCCACACATACCGTCAATGTCAACGACTTCCCCCGCAAAGTAAATGTTTGGAACAAGTCTCGACTCCATTGTCTTTGGATCGATCTCATCCGTATGTACACCGCCCGCGCAGACCTGTGCCTGTTCAAAAGACTTGCCTGTCACACACAGACTTCCATGTGCTTACACTGTTTTACAAAGCTGCAGCAATTCCTTTTCGTGATCTCCTCTGCCGGCTTTTTTTCAGCGAAATGTGCGCTTCCTTTAACAGCACATCGCTCAATTTATGATTCAGCAGCCCGACCATTGCCTCGTCTGTCCGCGATCTTGCCATGCGCATATTCCCGGAAACGCTGTTCGAACAGTTGTTCTGTTTCCTGTTCATTCAGCCTTGGGAGAAAATCAATCTGTGCTGTGACCGTCTGCTTTCTCTTTAATGCTTTTGTTGCAAAACGGCTGACCTGAAATATCGGAATTCCGGAAATTCCATAATCCGTCAATTGAAGTTCACCGCGCTCTGAGGCGATGCTCTCTCCAGCTATAAAAAGAGAAACTTCTGCCTCTGTGCGGATTCCTGCGAGCTGTTTAAAAAAGGATTCCCTGCACTGTAATGCAGTTAACGCCGGAACAATATCTGAAAAACGATGCCCAAACGCCTTGATCAGAGGAATTGCGCTTCCATCACTCCCGGTTTTGGGTGCAGCCAGAAGAATCCCGTGGCAAAATGATTTTTTTCCAGAAAATCTTCCTTTGTCAGTCTCTAACAGAAAACCGTTTTTTTTCTCTAAAATATTTGCGAAGCTCACACTCGGTTACCACAGAGACATGGCGGAATGTCAATTCCATCCGGAGCACATCTAATACAGATGCCGCCTGCTCGCTCGCCGGATAATAGTAACCATTCCTGCTTTTTGGATAAATACCAAGTTTTTCAAAAAAAAGAAACCGTCTCGTCAAAACCAAACTGTTCCATAACCGGCAGCACAAATGCAGGGTCATCTCCGCGATAAAACGTGACACCCTGCAATTCGTTCGTATAATTACATTTTCCGTTTCCGGTGGATAAGATCTTCTTCCCCACACGGTCTTTATGCTCTAAGATCATCGTATCCGCCCCATTGGACGCAGCCGTGATGGCCGCCATCATTCCTGCAGCTCCACCGCCGATCACTATGACATCAAAGCTTTTTTTTCTCATTTATATTCATGATTCCTCACATTGTATTTTCTCTAGGCAATTGCAAAACTTTAACGATTTTGATCCACATGGTTTAAAGTTATTGAAAACCTTTTTTATATTACCATAAGTAAAAGTAACAATCAAATCATTACGGCGAATAATTCGCAAGAAATTACGATGAATAATTCTCAAGAAATTCATATAATTCCTCATCCGAACAAAGTGCAATTCCCTCTTTTAGACCGCTTTGAAGTTCCTCCGGGAGATGTTCCACCCGGATAGAAGTCTCACAGTAAACCGTCTCATGATCCGCCTGATAGATGACCACATAGCCTTCTGAAGCATGGACATAATATTTTGTATAAGAGAGATGTGACATGCTCTCTGTCATTTTTTCCGTATCAGCAGCCATTTCTTCTGCCACCTCTTCCGGCTTTGTTTTCTCAGAAGAACGCATTGTCTGGTCTATCCATAAAAAACCGGCCAAAAGCAATACACAAATAAAAGGCAAACACTTATCATTTTTTTCAATTTCATCACCCCTGATAAGTATTTGCCATTTTTTACATTTTAAACGAAAAATTTTCATGCCTGTAAATTTTTTTGCAATTTATCGCAGCAGATTCATTTTTCTTTCAAGCCTTACAAGTGCAGCACCTTTCGGAAATTTTAAAATCTCCTCTTCAGTCAGACCTTTCAGCAGCAAAAAAAGAACCACTGCATAGACGATCACACCGATCAAAATACTGAATACGGTTGCAATCGCATTCACACGAAGGAGATATAATGCAAGCTGATACGACAGATAAACTGCAACACCCATAATGAGCGCAGAAATGCCCGGTATCACAAAAGTACGTCTGATCTCCTGCCGGTAGCCGCTATATTTTTTTCACGGAGTGTGCATTTAATACACACATTAACAAACCAAAAAATGCATTTGCGTAAACAACTGCGTAAATATTTAATTTAAAGACATACATGAGTACAACGAGTAATCCGATATGAAGCACCAGCGCGATCAATGCATTTTTTACAGGTTCCCGCATACGGTTAATTCCCTGTAACAAACCATTTGAGAGCGTCGACAGCGAGAAAAATACAATAGAAACAGCACCAAGCTGCAACATACCCGCTGCAAGTTCCGAGGAATCACGGAACAAAAGCTGTAAAATCGGAGATGCAAGAACACCCATTCCCACTGCACAAGGGAACGCAACCACCATGATAAAACGGATTGCTGTGTTGATCTGTGAGCGGACTGCCTCTTTCTTACCATTTGTGTAAGCCGCGGTCAACGCAGGCACGGAAGATGCTGCCAGGGCAGATGCGATCGAGATTGGCACATTGATCAATGTCTTATATTTACCGGTATAAATACCATTCCACTCACTGATATCATTTGCAGAGTATCCCTGTAAGTTTGCAATGTTTTTAAAAATTGCCTGGTCTAAAATTGCATTACAATTGTAGATTGTAGTACTCATCAGAACCGGTATGATGGTGATAAATAAAATTTTAAAAATATACGAATAGCTGTCAACCTTTGCCCGGCGTTCCCGCTTCATCTGACGCTTAAACACACTTAAATATGCGAGCAGAACAAAGGCTGCGAACAGAAGTCCTACCACAGCCCCGGTTCCCGTACCAAGCGTTCCTCCTGCAGCACCGTAGGCAGCGGCATAGTTTTCTGCATTTCCAAGCACCGCACCCACTTTGGTTCCGTAGTTATAAAGCACATAGGCTGCCCACACACTCACGATCGCATTTGCGATCTGCTCTAAGATCTGCGAGACTGCGCTTGGCATCATCGTTCCGAGTCCCTGAAAAAATCCTCTCATAACGCCGAGTACTGCAACTACGATCAGTGTTGGCACAAGCACCTTCACTGCAAAAATACTGTAAGGCGTCTTCATGATCGTTCCTGTGATAAACTCAGCCCCAAAGAATAGGATCAATGCGGCGATCGTACCGGACACCAGTCCGAAGATCAGCGCACATTTCAAAATACGGTATACATTCTTCTTTCTTCCAAGCGACATATCTGCGGACACAAGCTTTGATACTGCAAGCGGCAGACTGTAGGAAGAAATGATCAGCAATATATTATAAATCTCAAAGGCACAGCCATAATAGTCATTTCCTTTATTTCCGATGATAGCAGTCAGCGGGATACGGTATACCAGACCGATGATCCTGCTGATGATCGATGCCATTGCAAGAATGGAACCCTGCACTAAAAAACTGGTGCTACTCTTTTTATTACTCATATTATTCCTCAAAATTTCTTTTATCTTGTGATGTTCATCTCATCAAGAATCTGTTTTTGTTTTGCTTCCATCTCCGCAGCTTCCTCCGGTGTCATGTGGTCATAGCCAAACAGGTGTAACATGCTATGTACGATCAGAAATGCATACTCTCTTTTTGTGGTATGCCCGTAACTCTCTGCCTGTTCTAAAACCTTGTCCACCGAGATCACAATATCTCCAAGCATAATTTCTCCGGTATCCGGGTTAAAATTATCATCATAATCATCTTCCAGTTTTGAAAAATCTCCTGCATTTTCATAGGAAAGCATTGGAAATGATAAAACATCCGTAGGACGGTCAATCTCACGAAATTCTTTGTTAATGGCATGAATCCCCTCATTGTCTACTAATGTGAGATTTACCTCAGGTTCATATGGGAAATCTTCGTGTTCCAAAGTAAAGTTGATCACTTCCCCTGCTAAAGCTTCCGCATCAAAATCAAATGGTACGCTTACTTCCGCTTCAAAGTTCAATGTCATAACCGTAAAGCCTCCTCTTTTACCAGATATTCTCTGATTTTTAAAAACATATTCATACTAAGTCCAGACTGGTCGTAAAGTCCCTGGGCAGAGAACTCATTCAAGGTCTGATAGATCACCATTTCCCTGTTCCAGCCACCGGCGATTTTGCTTGTCTTCTCAAGTGCTTCTAACTTCTTGATCATCCCGTCTACAATCTGTACAATCGCAGATTCAATGGTGGACGACATCTTTTCGATTCCATAATACTCAGAGAGGATTTCCGTCACCTTTTCCGGAAAGCAATGATTCTGCGCTCTTGCAACCCCGTTTTCCACCATAGGATCGCCATCTAAAATCCCAATACGATAATAAAGACCAGCCGCTTTACAGACAGCAGCATCTGCCCCTACAATATATGCACATTTTTCAGCGATTCCCGACACACGAAGGGCATGTCTGTATTCCTGCCTCGAAAACTTCTTCAGTTCACGCAAAAGACCATAATCCTCTTCTGTGATATCCGTTAAGAAATTATCAATCTCAGCCTCTTTCTGCTTTGTGAGAAACGGATATACAAATGCTGCTGCAAGATCCGTCACAGCAGCCCCAATTGCGGCTTTTGCCCAGAATATCATAGTGCGGTTCCTGATAAAAAAGTACGAAAAAAGCACCGGAGCCAAAACAGCCACTGCAAATATAAGAATCAGATACCACACTTTATTCCGGGTATCCTCCAACATATGTGCAATCACGAATCCAAACAGAAGCAACATCGTGCAGCACAGGATCTCATAGGACTGACAGCCCTTTGCCATCTCCAATACGGTACAAAAGAAAAAGGAACTGCACACAGCAAGCTCATACGTTCCAACCGCCGACATTAAGATTGGCAGGATCATGACCGGACTTGTAAACTCTGGCAGGAAAAGAAAAGATCACTGCAAGAATTGCAGTCAGCAAAAATCCCTTAAAAATCTTACCATAATCCGTCTCGCGATTATGCGATATTCTTTTTCCGGTTTCTCTCATAAATCAAAAGAAACGCAAATAAAACCATGAACAGAACCGTCAATGCTACAATTCCAAGAAGCTGGTCTAAATACATCCCGCTCATCCTGCCGGCAATGACAGAAAACCCAATTGCAACAAGAAAAATCAATCCTATATTCACGATCCTCTTTGCCACAAACTGTTCCTTCATCTATCGTTTCTCCCACTTTTTTCTTCTGCTCTGCCGGTTTCTTTTTATTGCGATTTTCATAATCTTCGTATGCTTTTACAATTTTCTGTACGACCGGGTGGCGCACAACGTCCTTGGCTGGTCAGTTCACAGATACCGATCTCATCTACCTTTTTTAACACTTTCAGTGCAACATCCAGACCTGAAGTTGTTCCGGGTGAGAGATCTTTCTGCGTTGCATCACTGTGATGACTGCTTTAGAACCAAATCCGATGCGGGTTAAAAACATCTTCATCTGGGCAGGTGTTGTGTTCTGTGCCTCGTCTAAAATAATAGACGCATTATCTAAAGTCCGGCCTCTCATGTAGGCAAGAGGGGCAACCTCGATCAATCCTTTTTCCATATTCTTCTGGAAACTCTCAGCTCCCATGATCTGATAAAGCGCATCATATAATGGGCGCAGATACGGATCGACCTTGCTCTGTAAGTCACCTGGCAGACATCCAAGTTTTCGCCTGCCTCGATCGCCGGTCTGGTCAGAATGATCCTTCCGACCTCCTCATTTTTTGAATGCTGTGATCGCCATTGCCATTGCAAGGTATGTTTTACCGGTACCGGCCGGTCCCATTCCGAAGACGATCATCTTCTGGCGGATGGCATCCACATAATTCTTCTGTCCAAGCGTCTTTGGCTTGACCGGTTTTCCGTTGATTGTATGACAGATACAGTCCTTATCGATCTCGACGATCGCAGATTCTTTCGCCTCCGCCGCTAAAGACAATGCATAATTCACATTCTGCTCCGTGATGACATTTCCCCTTTTTTGGACAACTCCAAAAGCTGCATAAACACATTAGAAGCACTCTTGATCTGACGTTCATTTCCAATCAGTTTCATGGAATCTCCACGAACGACTACCGTCACATTAAGAGTGCGCTCAATTTTCTTTATATAGGCATCAAACTGTCCAAAGACATTTGCCACATGTTCGGTTGGTATATTTAAAGATATTTCAGTCAGACTCATTCGGTTGCTGCCTCTCTTCACTCGTTATTTCCAGAATCTCTGTCGGTTGATATGAAACGATGGATTCATAGGCATCCACCGTCCCCTGTTACCACATATTTCTGATCTGCTTTTTCTATCATAACATTTTTTCCAGAATTTGAATACCTTTTTCCTCTAAATTTGCAAGATATTGCTCAAAACGGCTCTGTGCAATTGCTGCTGCCTCTGTTTTACTATACGTTTTTTCCTCTGTCTGACATTCTTCATACAAATAGGTTTCAAAATAAACCGGAAGATAAAAATTGTCGGTAAAATGCAGCTGGCTGGCATGCTCCGTCAGATCAAACTGCTCATAGTCCTGCCGGAAAAATGGATTTTTCAGGTGATAATCAAAGAACCTGATCCCATAATCTTTTTTGCCCTGCCTGTTTTTATTTTTTATCCTGATACGAAATATTTATTTCATCCTCATAATAAAAATTTACTTCTGCAATAATATCTGCGTCCGCTCCCGGATAAATATATTCCGCCACTTCACCGTCGTCATTCAAGATTTCTGCCCTGCCGCTGACAAGGATATCTCCCTTTTTCACTTCCATATCTGCGGTCACAAGCGGTGTTCCCTGTCCTCGTCACCATGAAAGCAATGACACCGTCTTTTTTTGCAACGATATCTTCCGGCGTGTCATCCTTTGCCTCGTATTCCTCCTCCGGCAGCAGATTTTCCTGAAGTTCCACCGTCATTTTCGTGCCGTAGACTTTTACCGAAGTCCAGATGACTTCACTGTATGCAGAACGCAGTTTTTCTTCCAGTTCTTCACAGTTGATATTTCTTTTTTTGGCACACCGAAGCCTGCATTTTCGTTCTGCAAAAACGTGAGAGGATTGTCTCCTCTGACAGATAAGAATTGCCTTTTACTTCAATATTCCAGACAAAACTGGAACAGTAAAAGAGCAAAACAGCGGAAACGGCGATTCCTGCCGCAAATACTTTATGTTTCCGGTAGCGGAACAGTTGAAACGGCACACCGTATTTTTTTAAAATGCGCGCCTTTGTCTTTGTTTTTTAAGATTGGCTTTAAACTGCGGTAACCATCCACGCTGATATAAAAATAGTACCCATCTTCCGTTGGTTTTAAATTCCAGATTAAAATGTTGCGGCTGCCACATAAATTCAGGAAACGCTCTGTGGCATATCCGGTAAGATGCACATACACATATCCACGAAAAAAATTTGATCCATGATAAGACAAACATTAATACTCGTAAGAAACGGAGTCGATCAGACCGACAATTTTCATTTCCTCATTCGTGTAATACTCCACCGTCAGATGAGCTCCTAAAATCTGAAGTCTGCAGTTCTTTGTCTGAATTTTCACAAGTGAATCCTCCAGTTCAATGATTCCTTTATAATTCTCGACCAGAACCTCTTTCCGCCCGGTAATTGTGACAATTGCCGCTCCAAGCATAAGGTCTTTGGGGAGTTCTAACTGACTTATCATTTTTTTCATGGATTGGTTTTTTACTGTTTTTTACTCATATATAAGCTTTATGAAAAAAGCTTATCTGATATGCGCAATAAATCCTCTCTCGTATCAATATCCAAAAACTGTGTTTCTTTTTCTGTGTGAAAACAAAACACATCCTCTGCGTGCTGTTTCATCACAGCTTTTCCGCCTTTGTCCGCCGAAAGCTGTAATAATTCCGGACGATAGCATGCATCAAATACGTTTGGACTGCGCCAGATATTTTTACATTCCATCGTACCGATTTTTTGTTCTGCGATGCATATTGGTTCAAAAACATCCATACCTCATTTTCGTCAAGTCCAGGCTGGTCTGCTGTAAAGAAAACATCTGCCTTTCGACTGCCCTCCAAGGCACACTCCCTGTGTCTCCAGATATTTCACCGCTTTTTGAATAGAGGACGCAATTCCGGTATTATCTGTTCCGTCATTTTTTATCACGGTAACGCTCTGTTTTCTGCAATATGCTTCAATCTCCGGGTAAGATGTCACGACAAGAATGGTCGTATCTCCAAGTTTTTCCGAGAGCTTTCTTATTTTATCCAGTGAAAAGCGATAAAGCGGTGTTCCATTTATCTCTGCCAACAGCTTTCTGTCTCCAAAACGTCTGGAATATCCGGCTGCCAGCAGAATCAGATTCCATCTCAAATCACATGCATTCCCTTTTAAAATCTTCTCCGGGGTGATTGGCAATTCATTCACCCATACACCCGTTGCATTGTATACTGCCTGCATTGCGATTGCAGGAGCCGGCGTGTTGATTACAATCTCACCGATTGATTTTGCACCGAAAGGTCCGGTCGGCTCGTAACTGCTCTCAAATTCCACGCGGATTTTATCAAAGTCAAGACGGGTCGGAATCTTGTACTGCATAAGGGAGTTTGAGAGATTCACACCCTTCTCGTTGTACCAGACATCCTCATACAGTGTCATACCGATTCCCTGCAGTAAGCCGCCCTCTGTCTGTACTCTTGCAAGATTCGTATTCACAACCGTTCCACAGTCCACACATGCCGTGTAGTCCAAAAGTTCGATGGCTCCGGTTTCCGGATCGACTTCCACTTCTGCACAGGCAGCCATAAACGGTGGCGGCGAAACCGGGGAACTGTGACTGCAGGTAACTTCCAATGCAATCTCATTGTTGACCATGGATGCAGTTGCAAGATCAAACAGCGATACTTCTTTTCCGGTTTCTTCACAAAATACACGTTTGCCGTCAAACTCCAGTTTTGTGATATCTTCCTCCAGAATTTTTGCCGCAAGCTGCAGCAGTTTTTCACGCATCTGTTCTGCCGCTTTCACTGCAGCCATACCGGTCAGATACGTGGTACTCGAAGCGTAGGAACCGGAATCGTAAGGTGAGGTATCAGTATCTACTCCAAATACTGCAATGTTGTCAATGTCCGTGTCCAGACTGTCTGCAACAAACTGTGCAATGATCGTGTCACAGCCGGTTCCCATATCAGTACATCCGACGATCACATTGTAAAATCCCTCATCACTCAGTTTGATTGTGACAGAGCCGACATCACAGTTTGAAATTGCAGAACCCTGCATTGCCATTGCCGTTCCAAGTCCACGGATCTTTCCATCCGGCATAACCTGACGCAGCGGTTTTTTCTCCCATCCGATCATATCCGCCGCTTTTCTCAGACAGTCTTCAAGCTTGCAGCTATTTGCGGTCTCTCCGTAATAAGCCGGCATGACATCACCTTCATGTGTCATGTTTTTTATAACGGATTTCCAATGGGTCCATGCCAAGTTTGTCTGCCAGCCGGTTTACCATGGATTCCACTGCAAAAATTCCCTGTGTTGCCCCGTAGCCTCGGTAAGCGCCTGCTGACATGTGATTCGTGTATACAACATCATACTGGAAACGAAATGCCTCCGTCTGATACATCGGAATGGATTTGTGACCACTCAGACCTACAGTTGTCGGTCCATGCTCTCCGAAAGCACCTGTATTCGACAGAGTATACAAGTCTAATGCGCGGATCATACCATCTTTCATTGCACCCAGTTTCACGGTCACTTCCATCTCATGCCGCGGAGACGATGCAATTAGGGATTCTTCCCTGGTATAAATGATTTTGGCAGGTTTTCCGGTTTTCATCGTCACAATTGCCGGATATACCTCGGCTACCACGGTCTGTTTTGCCCCAAATCCTCCTCCGATCCTCGGTTTATCACACGGACTTTTGATTTTGGAATGTCCAGGGCATTCGCAAGGATTCTTCTCACATGAAATGGGATCTGTGTAGAAGATAAAATGTTGATTCTTCCATAAGTATCCAGATAAGTAGCTGTGCGGAAGGTTTCCATCATACTCTGCTGCATTGCCTTTACATGATAGGTTCCTTCCATGACAATGTCACAGTCTTTCATGACACCATCCACATCTCCGTCACTGTCCATGCCTGACGCACAAAGGTTCCGTTTATTGTCTGCACCAACCGGACAGAGTGCCTTCCAGTCCTCCTCCGGATGGACAAGAACCGGGTTATCTTTCGCTGTATGATAGTCAAGCACCGGTTCTAACACCTGATACTTCACTTTGATAAGCTTTAATGCACGGTCAACTGCCGCCTCGTCCTCCCCGGCGACAATCGCAACCGCATCTCCGACAAAACGGACACGCTGGTCTAAGATATAACGGTCGTAAGGACTCGGTTCCGGAAAGGTCTGTCCTGCCATCGTAAATCGACGGTGTGGAACATCTTTATAAGTTAAAATGCATTCAATTCCTTTTTGTTTTAATGCATTGGTGATATTGATCTCTTCGATCAGGGCATGTGCATGAGGACTTCTGAGTACTTTTACGATCAGACAGTCTTTCGGTGCCACATCGTCCATATACACTGGTTTTCCCGTCACAAGCGCCATGGCATCTTTTTTCATCACGGGAGCATTTACATATTTCATATCCGTTTCTCCTTGTATTTCTTCTACTCTATATCCCGGTTACGGCTCAGGTAATTTTTGATCGCACGCAGCTGGCTCTCATAGCCGCTGCAGCGGCAGAGATTTCCGGAAAGATATGCCTTGATCTCCTCCTCGGTCGGATCGTCCAGTTCATCCTCCATCGCCAGAACGTTCATGATAAATCCCGGATTACAGAAGCCACACTGCTCACCGCCCTGGTTTGCAAGATAAGTTCCAAATTCTGCCGCGCGTTCCTGCACACCCTCTAAAGTTACAATCTCTTTTCCATCTGCCCTTGCTGCGAGTACCGAACAGGAAAGAACCGGTTTTTTGTTCATCCACACGGTACAAAGTCCACAGTTCGATGTCTCACAGCCACGTTTTACGCTGTAACATCCCTTTGTTCTGACATATTCCAATAAAGGCATATCCGGTGAGATTTCATCAGAGATTTCTTTGCCGTTCAGCCATAAATGTATCTTCATTTTCTATCCTCCTGCTGTTCATTTGCCGCAAGGCTCTCTTTACAAGAACTCCTGCAATATGGCGTCTGTAATCTGCACTGCCGCGCCGGTTGCTTCCAAACGAAAACTGTTCCTGCACTTTTTTTACCAGATGTTCCATATCTGCTTTTTCTGAAAGGTCAAGTGTCAGTGTCTCTGCCCTTACCGGTCTTGCACCAATGCTGACATGCAGTTTTTCGTTATATTCTGAAACAGCAACTGCAATTACCGGAAAATCCGTTGCTGTGTTTTCTCTGTGAAAGATAAGTGATCTTCACGGTGTTTTTTACAATATGTACTGCCACAAGAATATCATTATCATAATTCATATGGATAAATTCCTGAATTGGAACATTTCCACCCTTATATAATTCCACATAGCAATCCAGTGCCGCAAATAAAGTCAGTACATCTGAAAAACCAAATCTTCCATAAATGCTTCCACCAACGGTTGCACAGTTGCGGCACTGCACTCCGACGATATGACAGACACTCTGTTTTACCGCGCCATCTGTGTATGCATTCAATCCCGGATGCACTTCTAAATCGCGGAGTGTTGCCATGCAGCCGATCACAAACTCATCCTCTGTCTCACTGATCTGATCTAATCCAAGACCACTTAAATCTATGGCAGTCATAAGATTTCGATCTCCTATTTTCATTCAGAGTCCGCCACCTATGATACGGTTCGTTTTCTTCTGATTGAGTTCGTAGGCTTCCTCTAAGCTTTCCACCCTGCGATACTCTCTGATTCGTAACATAAAATACAATTCCTCCTCTATGTTTGTTATGATTATAATTTTTTTTGTTTTTATCGTCTACTTATGATATGGCTCATGATTGATAATGCGGTAACTGCGGTAAATCTGCTCTGATAAAATGACACGCATAAGCTGATGCGGAAATGTCATCTTTGAGAAACTGAGCTTATAGTCTGCCCGTTTTAATATGCGTTCCGCAAGTCCCAGCGAACCACCTATCACAAAAAAATAATATGGCTTATGCCGGATGTTCCCCAGAGTATCGATTTTTTGTGACAGTTCCACAGAATCTAACTGTTTTCCCTCAATTGCAAGGGCGATCACATAGGCACCTTCCTTCAGATACTTCTCCATGCGCTCCGCTTCTTTCTCCTTGATGAGAAGCTCCATATTCTCGCTTGCATGATCCGGTGTCTTCTCATCCGCCACCTCAGTCACTTCAAATCTGCAATAGCGGCTCAGACGTTTTTCATATTCAGCGACCGCATCCCTGTAAAATTTTTCTTTTGATTTTTCCCACACATAAAATTGTTATTTTCATACAGAAAAAATTATATCATATAACCGTTGCCCCGGTCTAGTAAATCAAATATAATTATAACAAAGTAAAAAAACGAAAGTGAGAATCATTATGAAAGTTTATGTTTCAAAGGAATCAAAAAAGAAGAGACGAAATCCACCGCCTATTCATTCCTGTTGGTGAGTGTTTTCGGTTTTATTGCACTTATTTTATTTGCCACCGGAGTACTTCCTGTCCATGTCGATGATTATATGAAGATTATGCTCTGTATCGTTATGGGTGTCATGCTCCTCATCTTCTTCGTGATCGGCATTGTGTCGTTGCGGCAGTTGAAAACACTTGGCACGCAGGCAGAAAAAGAAAATGATTTATCTTCTGAAATCATTTCATGGTTTACTTCCACTTACAGCGCAAAAAGATATTGATGAGAGCATGGACGAGGAAGTTTTTGATCAGGATCTTTACTTTAAACGCTATGAGATCATGACCCGTTTCCTCTCAAAACAGTACCCGGATTTAGAGGAAACCTTTCTGGATCATCTGGTGGAAGAACTTTACGGGAATTTATTCGAAGAAAAACACGAAATAGTCTTTTTTTTCACACTGTAATTGTGCTACAATATGCAAAATAAAGAACGAACAGAAAGATCCGGAATCTATATTTTATCGTTCTAAAAATATAACAATACATATTTATGAGGTGACATAGTGAAAGAACTTGAAGAAAAAATCTTAAAAGAAGGTCATGCTTTATCTGAGAATATTCTCAAGGTAGATAGCTTTATCAATCATCAGGTAGATCCTGTTTTAATGCAGCAGATTGGCGATGCATTTGCAGGACATTTCGGAAATAAGGGGATTACCAAAGTTGTTACCATTGAAAGTTCCGGGATTGCTCCGGCACTAATGACGGCTATCTCTTTGAACGTTCCAATGATCATTTTAAAGAAACAGCCTTCTAAGGTTTTAAATGATAATCTGCTTCAGACCGTTGTGACTTCCTTCACAAAAGGCACAAGCTATGAACTGACATTATCCCATCAGTTCATTCAGGAAAATGATAACGTTCTGATCATTGATGACTTCCTTGCAAACGGAGAAGCTGCAAGCGGTGCCATCCGCTTACTGACCGAGGCCGGTGCTTCCATCGCAGGTGTTGGTATTCTGATCGAGAAATCCTTCCAGCCGGGACGCGACAAGTTAATTGCACAGGGTGTGGATGTATACTCATTAGCGCGTGTATCCAGGCTTGCCAAGGGTGTGATCGAGTTCATTCCGGAGGAATGTTAAATCTATCATTGATTATGTTTCATTTATAAAAATGAATCTCGCTTGCGAGATTCTCCGCCTGCGGCGGGTCGCAATATGCGACATACTTCTTATCCGCCGCAGTGCGATCCTTGCGGAGCTTTTTTATGTAATGGAAACGAAGTTTCCTATTACATAAAAAATGCCATTGAGTTTTAAATTCAATGGCATTTTCTTTGTTCACTTCGTACATATTAAACGTTACAACGTCCCGCTACTCTTCTACCTCAACTCCAGGCTGGGCATGATAGATAAAGTTTGTCCGGTAGATCTCACTTGTAAGTTTTGTCTTATCATTCACAACAATAATAGATAAGATATTGTTACCTTCCGGTACTTCGATTGGTTCTGTGTAACGTGCAGATGTATCTGTAGGATCTGTTCCATCCCGTGTAATAAATACTGCATCCCTCATCTGCAGTAATCACTACAAACGTAATATCATCCATGGTACCGCCATCCGGTGTTACTTCCGGATAATCCGGGGCTTTCGCTTCGGTCTTATATTTACAGGTAACGACATCACTGTAAATTCCCTTATCGTTTTTGCAGACTGCCTTGATAGTATACTTTCCAACATCGTCTAATTCAATTCCGGCATCGGTATAAAGAATACCATTTTTTTTTCGGATCTGATTCATCTAATGTATAATAGATATCACATTCTTCAATGGAAAAAAATGGTAACTTCCGTATATACACATCATATGTTCCCTCATCCGGATAAAAAGACCGGTTCAGCGACAATATACCCGGAAAACAGTTCTAATAAATCTGTATCTGTCACAGTAGACGCCAGCTCAGTGATTTTTATCGTACTGACCTTTTGCCTCATAAATCGTGATCAATCCCTGATAAGCCTCTTTGTTCTTTTTTATCGAGGTTGATGATCTCCATCTCAAGCACTAATGCAGAATCATATTCTTTTCTTGCAAGATAGATTTCCGCCATGGCAGCCCTGGCATTGATGTCATTTGGTGATAATGTCAGCGCATTTTTATAGTAAGAAAGCGCCTTCTCATAGTTTAAATCCACCAGTTCCTTTTCTGCCATCTCAATCTGGTAATCGTACGAATTGTTATTCTGATAGCGCACGTAAGCAATTGTCCGATTGCAATGACGACAACCACTGCAGCAACGCAGCCTAAAACAATCCACGGAGTCTGTTTTTTTTCTTTTTATGGTGTCCCTCTGCTTTTTTTTCTTCTGGTTTTCTGTTTCTTCTGACGATGTATCTTTGGATGCTTCATCCGTCAAAAGAGCTTTCAGATAATCTTCCTCCAAAACGGAATAACCATTTACCATTTGTGCTTCATGGCCGCATACCGAACAATATAAACAGCCTTCTTTTAACTCAGCTCCACACTTTGCACATTTCATATGAAACCCTTTCTATCTCTACCAATCTTATTCTCTGTTCAGACTTTCCACGCAATTGCTCATAAGCATGGCAATTGTCATTGGACCTACTCCACCCGGAACCGGTGTGATCGCAGAAGCTTTTTCTGCAACTTCCTCATATCGTACATCTCCGCAGAGTTTATTATTTTCATCTCTGTGGATTCCAACATCAATCACAACAGCTCCCTCTTTCACATAATCTGCTGTAATAAATTGTGGTTTTCCAATGGCAACGATCAAAATATCTGCTGTCTGGCATAATTCTTTCAGATTTTTTGTTTTTGAATGGGCGATCGTGACCGTAGCATTCTCACGAAGCATCAGAAGCGCCATTGGCTTTCCGACAATATTGCTTCTGCCAACTACAACACAGTTTTTTCCGGAAATCTCAATTCCAGAACGTTTCAGAAGCTGAATGACTCCGGCCGGAGTACAAGATACAAAGCCCTCTTCACCGATCACTAATTTTCCAACATTCTGTGGATGCAAGCCGTCTACGTCTTTTTCCGGCGAGATTGTGCGGATGGGGTCATTTCCGACCTGGATCACTGCAAGGCAGCCCTCCGATGCCTTTTTTTAATCTGTCACTTCTTCCTTAAGCTCATCTTTAATCTGTGTTGAAATCAATTTTCCGTCTATTAGATAATTAGCCATGTTTTCCATTTCCTAGAATAATCCGGTGATCACACCATTCTTCATCCACATCAATTCCCGTATGCAGCAGGCTTTTTTGAAAGTCCAGGCATTGTCATGATAGAACCGTTTACTGCAACCACAAAGCCTGCACCTGCTGACGCATAAACCTCTCGCTCTGAGAGTGCAAATTCACAGCCTCTTTCCTTACAGAACTGCTCTACAAAATCAGTCTCAGCCTTGGTGTCTGTGACAAATGAATTTAATGTGACAACTACAGGCACACCAAACTTGTGAAGATTCTCAATATGCTTCTCAAGATTTACGATTCCAGCCTTAAGTGCATCAAGATTCTCTGATGAAAGCTCATCCTTCGGCACGCCGCCATTATATTTTAATGCTCTGATTGTTGCAACAAGTACAACTGCATCCGGCTTAAGCCCTGCCATACGGCACTTGATATCAAAGAACTTCTCTGCGCCAAGGTCTGCGCCAAAGCCTGCCTCAGTAATAACATAGTCTGCAAGCTTTAATGCTGTCTTTGTGGCACGGACACTGTTACAGCCATGTGCGATAT